>JAABUW010005394.1_pt1 | contig 16641 bp, 16 predicted proteins | sample 5560081 | NCBI WGS metagenome assembly JAABUW01 (sample SAMN10711882, study PRJNA513363) | rock metagenome | isolation source: Antarctica rocks | place: Antarctica: Victoria Land, Knobhead sud | reverse complement strand
ACAGCAGAGCAGTGGACGGGGCCTATTTCGTCGCTGAGTTCTCCGCGCCGTTCAGCTCTTTCGGAACCTTTCACAAGTCGCCCGGCGACAATCAGGGCTGGGGCATCGGCAACAAGGAGGTCGATCCGGGAGGCCGGCAAGCCGAAGGCATCTTCGCGGGCACATATCTCACCTTCCACAACAAAGGTGGCGAGCAGGTGCTCATGAAGATCGCTCACGGAACCAGCTACCAGCAGGCAGAGCAGCGCCTGCACGATGAGGTACCCGGCTGGAACTTCGACGGTATTCACCAGGCCGCGCGCGATCAGTGGGCAAAACTGCTAGACCGCGTGCAGATTTCGGGTGGAACACCTAAACAGCGCGCCATGTTCTACTCCACACTGTTCCAATCCTTTGCCAGTCCACGCCTGATCGCCGCCACGGGCGAGCCGTTCACCGACACCAACGGCAAGGTGCAGACCGCGAAACACGATCGTTACAGCCCGGTGCCTTTTTGGGACACCGGACGCAATCAGATCGTGCTCCTTGAGCTCTTGGATCCCGAGCGGATGCGCAGCATCATGGCCTCCGAATTCGACATGGCGCGCGAGAAGGGATACATGAACACCTCCTTCCACGGAGACAACGCCGTGTTCATGTTCCTGGGTTCGTGGAAACGCGGCATTCCCTTCGACTACGCCGCTGCCTATGCGTTCCTCAGAAAGAACGCAACGGACCCAGCTGGTCCCCGGCACTATCTCGCCGAGTACAACAAGAACGGCTGGATCTCGGACATCGTTCCGAAGAACAGTCCGAGCCCGCCGTATGCCGGGGGCAAGGCAGGCGCCGCTACAACGCTCGAATACGCGTGGGACGATCACGCCATGGCACAGTATGCTGCACTGCTCGGCAAGAAAGATGACGAGCAGCTGTTCCTGAAGCGTTCGACCAACTACAGGAATGTCTTCGATGCCTCCGCCGGTTTCATTCGCGGACGCACCGGAGATGGCGCTTGGATTTCCCCTTTCGATCCGCAGGAACCTTATTACAACTTCATGATGAAGGAAGCATCGGGCTGGTCGACGCTCTGGCTCGAGCCGCATGACGTGCAAGGCCTCATCAATCTTCTCCGAGGACGCGACGCGTTCAACCGGAAACTTGACCAGTTCTTCTCCACGCCCTATAACCCTAAGGGCATCTGTCGCGATTGCACCGGCATGATCGGCCAGTATGTACAAGGCAATCAGCCCGACCAGCAATCCCCGTACTACTACGACTGGAGTGGACAGCCCTGGAAAACGCAGAAGCTCATTCGCCAGATACTCGCAGAGATGTACGGCAGCGACGCGTCCGGCTATGGATATCCAGGCATGGATGATCAGGGCGCAACCTCTTCCTGGTACATCTTCAGCGCCATAGGCTTCTATCCGGTCGATCCCTCAAGCGACGAGTACATCATCGGCTCACCCCTGTTCGATAAAGTGACCCTCGCAATGACAAACGGGAAGAAGCTGGAGGTCGTCGCGCATAACAACTCGCCAAGGAACATGTACATTCAGTCAGCCACGCTCAACGGAAAGCCGTGGACCAGAACATGGTTCCGTCAGGCCGACATCAGGGATGGCGCAGTCCTTGTGCTGAACATGGGGGCTACCCCGAACACATCCTGGGGCACTGCACTAGATGCAATTCCACCATCTATGTCGTCAGCCCGGGAGAGGTAAGGCGGGAACCGAAGCTTCGTACCTGCAGGGTGCGGTCCATTGACCATGCAGAAGCGAGAGCTAAATGCCAAGCGATGCCCGTATTCAAGAACTAAGAAAGTGAACGGATTATCCCTGTAGCGGCCTTAGCCTGTAGCGGACTTCGCCTGTTCGCGGGCATGGAGGAAAGTGCAGTCCCGTTGGTTGAAGCGACGTTGTGTACTGGTGAACACCTCGTCCTTTGATTAGGACTTCCGAAGCCGACTTGAACGAAGCCGCTGCGCGGCGGACGCATGCGCGAGCGCTGGGCTGGCGGAGGTAGTTTTGATATAGCGTGGTTCGCAGAGAAGGAGGATTCTCTGTGACTCATCTGCGTCAGATCATGCTTGAAGAGTTGGAGCGGCGTAACTACGCTTCGTCGAGCATCCGGGCTTACCTTCGGACGGTCGAGCACTTTGCTCGCTACTTTCGCTGTCCACCCGATCGTCTCGGAACCGAGCACATCCGGCAGTATCAGGCCGCGATGTTCCGCGCCTGGAAGCTGGCTCCGAACACGGTCACGCAGCGATTGGCGGCGCTACGCTTTCTCTACATCCAAGTGCTGAAGCGAGGTTGGAGCGTCGCTGAGACGCCCTATCCGAAGAAGGTGTTGCGGCTGCCGCAGATCCTCAGCCAGCAGGAAGTCGGGCGGCTGATCGATGCGGCCGAGTCCTCATTTCATCGCGTTCTGCTGATGAAACTATATGCAACCGGCGCACGCCGGGCCGAGGCAGCCCGGCTGAAGATTAGTGATATCGACAGCGAACGCATCGTGGTCCACATCCGCGGCGGCAAGGGCCGCAAGGACCGCGATATTATGCTGAGTCCGGTATTGCTCGATTAGCTGCGCGCCTACTGGCGAGGTCTGAAGAAGAAGCCGAAGGTTTGGTTGTTCCCGGGCAACAAGTGGCACACGGCGAACCGGCCGGTCACCACCAAGGTGCTCTGGATGGCCTGCCAACAGGCAGCGATTCGCGCAGGACTCGAAGACAAGAACATCCACCCGCATACCCTGCGGCTTCGCTTTGCGACACACCTGCTGGAGGCGGGTGCTGACCTGCGCACGATTCGGTTCCTGCTCGGGGATCGGGACTTGGAAGAGACCACGATCTACCTGCACCTGTCGAAGAAGCATCTCAGCGCGAAGGCCAGCCCGCTAGACCAACTGACTCGCGGAGTGACAAGTGGGATGTTTTCATCTTGAGCGGTTCTCGGCGATCGTCGGTGGTATCGCTACGGATGAAGTCTCGGGAGTACGGCCATCCAGAGGTAGACTCATTCGCGTTTTGATCTGTTCACGCATGACCCTTGATTGCGCGGGCGTGAAGGCCATGAATCCTGTCAATGATTGCTGAAGCTGCTTGGATCCCCAGTGTGCCTGCATGACCCCGATCGGGGAATGGTCGACGGAGTTGAGCAGAAGGTGGCCAATTTCGTGGACAAAAAGGGAGCCCAGGAGAAGTGGAAGTTCTGATCTGAGTTGCTGCCGGGCGGTCAGAAGTGCAGCGTCTTCACAGTAGACGCTGGCGAGCCCCGGAAGAACGGCAAATCCAAATGTGAAATCTTGAGATCCAGTGGGGATATGTCGCGCGAGTAGCCTTAGACTGATGTTTTGATATCCCCCTCCGCTCCGGCAGATGCTCTCCTCATCAACCTTGGCAGTCTTCCCAGAGCAGTCGAACCAGACGGCCCGCACGCCCGACCGGTTAAGGATTCTGTTGGCTTCGCGTTCTGCACCAGCCAGGATCCCAGGTGCGACCTCGGCATAGTTGTAAACCAAGATCGATATGCTTACTGTCGACTCCTCCTCGGCAAAGATTAAGGTCGGGAAGGCAAGGATTAGGACAGAAAACGCTGCGAGCACAAGGTTGAACCCGGCCGGTGTCCGCCTCCGTGGCCGCGTTGCCATAACTGCTGATTGCCGAACACTGACCATCTCGCCCTCCCCCGCGGTTCTTTTGCGGTGAAGGCGACATTGGCCTTCCGGAGCGACTACCTCAATGCGTGAAAGGTGGAATTCGTATCAGCATTACATGGAAAGAAAGTCAGTGGTTAAGCTGTGTAGATTGTGAGTCTTATGGAGCCAAATCAGTAGCCCATGCAGCACGACTACGGCAACCAAGTGCTAAACTGAGCGCCATTTAGGGTAACCGCCGTGGCAGAAACTCTCCATGACGCTCGGCTGATTCGGTTTGGAACCTTTGAAGTTGATCTTCGTTCGGGAGAGTTGCGCAAGGCGGGAGTGAAGCTAAAGCTCAGCGGTCAACCATTCCAGGTCCTGGCAATTCTGCTGGAGAACCCCGGAGAAATGGTGCCCCGGGAAGACTTACAGAAGCGGCTTTGGCCTGACATCTTCACCGATGGTGACCACAACCTCAATACAGCAGTTAACAAGATTCGAGAGGTGCTGGGCGACTCGGCAGAAAGTCCACGCTTCATCGAAACGCTGCCTCGGCGCGGATATCGTTTCATCGCTCCCGTGGAGGGCACGCGGCCTCCCATGCCGCCGGACACGAACCACGAGTTGCGCGCCCGCTCGGGAGTTCTCCGTCCTGGAGTTCTGATTGGTGCAGTCATTCTGATCGCGGCTGCGAGCGTGATCCTCTACGACCGACATCGCGTTTCAGATCCTGCGCCACAGCGGTCGCTTACCCGTCTCACTTTTGACCAAGGCCTGCAGATCGGGGCAACATGGTCTCCAGACGGCCGCTTCATCGCCTACAGTTCCAACCGTGGCGGCAAGTTCGACATTTGGGTACAGCAACTCACCGGCGGTGATCCGGTCCAGATAACCAGGGGCCAGGGCCAGAACTGGCAGCCCGAATGGTCTCCAGATGGCAAATACATCGCCTATCGCTCCGAAGCGGGCGACGGCGGCCTTTTGATCGTCCCTTCACTTGGTGGCTCTGGAATGGCAAGGAAGATTGCTTCTTTCGGGTACTATCCCCGCTGGTCGCCTGATAGCTCGCAGCTCCTATTCCAAACAACGCAGTTCACCTCGAAGAACAAGCTCTACGTTGTGAATCTCGAAGGGGCTACACCTCGCGAAGTCCTAACGCAGCTTGCGACCGATCATCACGTTTCGGTGAGGTCCGCCGCCTGGCATCCCGACGGCAAGAGAGTCTCTGCCCTGATCAACTCCGATTCCATACCGATTTTCTGGACTGTACCTATCGCCGGAGGCAGGGCGGTCAAATCAGAGATCTCTCCCGTTCTGCTGCAGCAAATCAAGGAGGTCTCCGCAGACAATGGCAAGGGCACGCGTGGCTATGAACCCGAATGGGTGGCAGACTTCCGATTCGCCTGGGCGCCTTCGGGAACGGCAATTTACTTCCAGCGCACCTTTCGTGATGTAACAAACATTTGGCGTATGACTGTCGACCCCGAAACTCTGCGTGCCTTGGCGGTCGACCGGGTGACTACTGGGCCCGGACTCAATACCGAACTCTCACTCTCCGCCGACGGACGAAGGCTTGCCTTTACTGATCAATCGCAACAGGTGCGGACATGGCTCTTTCCCTTTAATGCTGCAAATGGCAAAGTTATGGGTCCGGGGCAGCCCGTGACTTCTTCGGGAGCAGGGGCCTGGTACCCCGACATCTCTCGGGACGGTAGCAGGTTGGTCTTCGCCATCGTCCGCTCTGGCAAGTGGCAATTGAGAGAGCTGTCGCTGCCCAATGGTCAGGAGGCTTTAGTGGTGCCAGATGACTCGTATCACCGCGACGCTGCAAAATGGTCTCCTGAACCCAACCGCCTTGCCTACGCGCGAAAAAATTACGTCACCGGAGAGAGCCAGGTCATGGAATGGTCCGATCTGGACCGCAGCGAACGCCCGCTTACGACTCTCGGCCACACCATTCTTAAGGTGTTCGATTGGTCCCGCCAGGGCGATTCGCTTCTTCTCGCACAGACCAACGTGCAAACAAATAGATCGGAGATTGCAGTGTTACCCGTCCTTTGTGGCGTTCCTTCACGTCCTGCGGCGCGATCCCTGATCTCAGACCCTGCTTACGATCTCTATCAGGCCCACTACTCCCCAGACAATCGATGGATTGTCTTCGAAGCCGTTCCGGTTAACAGTTCGCAGACCACAGAGACATCTGGGATCTTTGTCATTCCTGCAGCAGGGGGCCCATGGGTTCGCATCACCGATGGAACCCGTTGGGATGACAAACCCAACTGGTCTCCCGACGGCAAGATCATCTACTTCGTCTCGGGGCGCAATGGCTTCTTCAATGTCTGGGGACTTCACTTTGATCAGGCTGCGGGTAAGCCACAGGGAGATCCCTTCGCCGTGACCTCGCTCGACAGTCCCAGTGAGATGGTTCCGCAGTTTATTCCAACGGTAGCTCTTTCGCTTTCGCAGAATCGTCTCGCACTCACCGTGACGCAGGTGTCCGGCAACATCTGGGTGCTCGATCATGTAGAGCGTTGATGTCGACGTCGAAAGCTTACACCCGCTTGCACCAGATAATCGCTGAGAGCGCTAACGGGAGGTCCGAGATGACCGGTTCTCATCCTGGTGGATTTACCCACGCGAAGCCATCACGCCAGAGGGAGCGATTCATGCAGACCCTGTTCGCATGAACTGAGGCTCCGCTTTTTGATGGGCCCGCGATCCATGCACAACCACCGCGACGACTCCGATCCCTCCACGGGCTCGCAGAGAACCCTGACGCGGGACGTCGACTATTCACCCTCAACGCGTGAACTGAAGCTTGTGCGTATCGGAGTCTGCCGCAAGGACGGTCAGCAGCCGTCTACCCCTCTTTGATCAAAGCGGCACTATCTTTGCAGGACGGCAGGGGCACTGGGCAATAATGGATCTCGTGGGGAAAGGTGGTCACGTCAGGACCGTCCCCATGCCAATCTTCGTCAAGAGCGCCGTTGACAGGTGGATGATAGCGGCAGCGGTGACAGAAGACCGGGTCTTCAGGGCCGTCAGCCGACACGTACCGAGTTCCTGGAGTCGATCTTGCCACTAGTGCTGGACAGCGAGGTGCGTAAGGGGATCGAGGCAGCATTTCGATTGCCGGCGGACATGACAGCGGAACGTGCTAGATCTCAACTTGGCAACGGATCTAAGGTGACCGCGATGAATACCGTTCCGTTCGTGCTTTGGAGTGCAGGGTCGTACCTTGATGATTTCGAGGAGGCGATGTGGCAGACCGTAAGCGCGCGCGGCGACAAGGACACGACCTGCGCGATGGTAGGGGGAATTGTGGCACTCAGAGCAGGGCTTAACGGGATCCCGAAAGAATGGCTGCGGCGCCGAGAATCATTCGGACCACTGCTTCAGACACACTGTTCAAAACCTGATCCGCTTTAGTTATGACAAGCGCGTTAAGACAGAGGCATTGGCGCGGCGGATGCTGCAGTTGTCGTGGGCACCGTCGTTAGCTGCGGTAGGGTTTGGGTCACAAGGAGATCTGGCTACATTGATCTTGTGATGCACGTTTATCGATCGTTTCACGCCCATAGCGCTTGCTGGAAGAGTTCGAGCCCGATCCGTTGGTTCCACCCTTGGATTCGGTACTACGTGGTCTCCTTCGCCCTGAGTTCCTAGAGGAACCACTCCTTTCTGCCCTTCTGTCCAAGCGTCGTTCGACTCCGCAGTTCTGACACTTACCGCCAGCAGCATCCTTCGCAGCCTGCTTCTGGCCCTGAGAGAAGTTGCCTCCAGCCTTCATCAGGTTGACTGCGCCCATCGTTGCCGCGCCCGCACCCTCGACGGTCACAGCAGTGACTAAAAGGAATCATACCCGAGTGGAGACAAGGGCGGACCTGTCTACGATCCGCCTGGTTGCTGTGGGACGTTTCGATGTGTGACCGCAAACCCTGTGTACCCCGACCACGCTCCAGCTAATCAATCGGCAGATTCGCGGTATGGGCAAGTCTTCATTTACGGCAGCACCGCGTGTCAGTTGAGCGGCGTAGGCTCTGGATTATGGAAGTGCACCTCATCGACGGCACGTATGAGCTGTTCCGGCACTTTCACGCGCTGCCTCGCGCGCGGGACTCGAGCGGACGAGAGGTCGCCGCTGTGCGAGGCGTGCTCGGATCTATCCTCGGCATGATCCAGGCGGGGGCGACGCACATTGGAGTGGCGACTGACCATGTGATCGAGTCATTCCGGAACGAGCTCTGGTCCGGGTACAAGACAGGTGATGGAGTCGAGCCTGAACTGCTAAGCCAGTTCTCCTTGCTCGAAGAGGCCTTGACAGCCCTCGGAATCACGGTCTGGCCGATGGTCGAGTACGAGGCGGATGATGCCCTTGCCACGGCAGCAGCCAAGGCCGGCGACGACAGGCGTGTGGACCGGGTCTTCCTCTGTACGCCGGACAAGGACCTGGCCCAGTGTGTACGAGACACGCGAATCGTACAATTCGACCGGCGCAGAAGCATCGTCAGAGATGAAAAAGGAGTCGTTGCAAAGTTCGGCGTGTCTCCTGTATCGATACCGGATTATCTGGCCCTGGTAGGGGACGCCGCTGACGGCTATCCGGGCCTCCCCGGCTGGGGCGCGAAGTCCACCGCAGCTGTACTTTCTCGGTTCGGACGTATCGAAGCCATTCCAAAGGACATACGTAAATGGGGCGTGCCAGTTGCGGCTCCTGCAACGCTGGCGGCTTCTCTGCACGAGAACTATGAGCTTGCGATGCTGTTTCGGGATCTAGCCACACTGCGCACAGATATCCTCCTGTTCGAATCCGTGGATCTACTGCGCTGGAGCGGCCCAACACCGCAGTTTGCAGAACTCGGCACTCGACTCGACGCTGCTGTGATCCAGAAAGAGAGTAGAAAACGTGAACGCAGTGGATTCTCGAAGATCGGCGCCGGAACAGTCTGATTGCGACAGACATGCACGCCTGCAAGCTTAGGAAAATCCTTCGCCGTTCGGCGCCGGAAGCACCAACGAGTTCCGGGGATCTTGAGTGACCTCTTCGTTGCTGTGGTGATCTGCTTATTGATCTGTGCTTTCCTGCACTCCAGGCTGGGTGTGATCACCTACCCGTTCGCATGTTCATGCGGATAGTGCGAGAGAAAGGAACCTATCTATTAATCAGGCATCCCCTTACCTCCAGCTCAAGCCGAGCATGGGTTTGAAGAGCACCCGCGAAGCCATCCGGACGCTCAAACAGACAAGGGTGCTCTGATATTTGCTGGGTAGAGCGATTGAAGGCTCAATCGACGTACATCGCACCCGAGAAGATTCGCCTAGGATTCGCCCTCGAAGTAGTTTAATCTGACCCTTTGAGGGCTAAGAAGGCGCACGATGCTTCCTTCCAACGACCATCTCGATAGTTCTTCCCGGAGCTTCAAGACTGAACATCTGGTTCCAGGTGAGTACGAGGCTGGCTACCACGCTCGGTTCGCTGGCTCCTCTGAGTCCTGGACCGCAACGGCTTGCTGGCAAGCTGGATGGCAGGAGGCAGATCGAGAGCTTGCTGCCTCTGGACGATGCCTTACCAGTTCCCCTTTTGATTGCAGCACTGACTCAGACGCTACCGAGTCCAGCCTCTTTGGGACGGGAGAGCTCGCACGAAATTATGAGCTTCCATTCGATCGGACGCTTGGAGACCCTTGGAAGAGAAGCTGGATCCGAAGGGACATTGAACTCGGAATGTTTGCCAGGAAGGGAACCGATCGGTGAAGCGTTTGCTGGAGCTCGCTGCATTGCCGCTGCGGCAATTAGCGAAATTCTTGCGTACGGCCTTGTGTTCCACCTGCTACACGCTGCGACGGGAGGATGAGATCTGCTTCGGAGGTATGCGCGAAGCAGTGCTCGAGCGGGACGGCTAAACTCGGCAGAGCCCTTCGGCTCCGCCGATCTGAACAATACTCTCCAGTTTCGACATGGAGCTCGAAAATCTCGCTCGCTACCCAGCCGGTAAGTTATTGCCTGAAGGTAAGATAAAGATGGTCAGTTCGGGACGTTTGGCCGACCTTCTTTGGAGTCCCGGGCATGAACATGAACGAACATCTGGTAATTCAAGGCGAGTGCGTTGCGATCGAAAGGAAACACCTTCGCGGTGACACACTGATCGGCCACGTTCTTGAGAACAGCGTACGGAACGTGATCTTTGGGTTGACTTTGCTCTCGCGGATGCCGTCACAAGTGTCGTGGCAGGAACGTCAGACATTGCTTCACCTGCAGGAAATCGGTCTGGTCCCTCACACGCGCGGAGACTGCGGCGAGTTCGCAGAGGTTGTGCAATGATCCGCTCCGGACTGCCCTCGCAGCTACCGTTCAACAGTCCCTCTTCCGGGCGGGGGACCGGCGTAGGCATCTCGGTCAGCAACCCGGTGTACCGGCAGCTCATTGAGGGAGCTGCGCGCCACCTGGAGTTGACGCCCCTTACTCTGGAAGGAAGTCTTGCCGATCGCCGTGCGTTGATGAAGCTTGAGTTGATCGTTGCGGATGAGGACGCCGCTCGGCAGCTACAGTCCGTATTTAGAAGCTGCGACGAGCTTGAGGAAGGGATGAGGCCTGCCGTCATCGTCGCTCTTCCGGTCGCAGAGAATGTCGAGGCATTTGACCCGAGTCACGAGTTTGATGGTGCCCTTCCCTTGCCGCAATCGCCTTCGCTCGTTCGAGCGCAGTTAGGGTTCCTGCTCTACTCTCACCGCACGTTTGCCAAGCGTTACCAAACCGCGATTGAGGAGATTGATCTCAACCGCCGGATCTTTTGCTCTGTGACAAGCGGTATCAGCGTGGCGGATGCTCGGCTGCCCGATATGCCTCTCACCTATGTGAACCCCGCCTTTGAGGCAATGACGGGCTACGGCATGGAGGAGGTGGTCGGAAAGAACTGTCGCTTTCTTCAAGGCAGCGAGCATGATCAGCCGGCCGTGGCTCTCCTTCGAAATGCGATCAGGGATGAGCGCGAAAGCTCCACCATTGTGCAGAACTTCCGCAAGGACGGGACGCCGTTCTGGAATGAGCTCTTCCTATCGCCGATCCGAAATCGCGCTGGTGAACTCACCCACATTGTTGGGATTCAGACCGACGTGACCACCCGGGTTGCATTCGAGACAGCGTTACGGGAAAGCGAGAAGCTGGCCGCTGTCGGAAGGCTCGCTTCGTCCATCGCCCATGAAATCAACAACCCGCTTGAAGCTGTGATGAACCTGGTCTACCTCACAGAACGAATGGACATTTCGGTTGAAGCGAAGGCAATGTTGGCTCTTGCTGATGGCGAACTCCGGCGAGTAAAGCAGATCACCACTCAATCTTTGCGTTTCTACAAACAATCCACCAGGGCCCAGGCTGCTGGCTGCACTGAGCTTGTGGACTCCGTCCTGCACCTCTATCAGGCCAGATTCCTCAACGGCCAGATCCAGGTGAAACGCCGGGAACGATCCACTCAGTCGATCGTCTGCATGGAAAGCGAGGTCCGGCAGGTGTTCAGCAATCTAGTAAGCAACGCGATCGACGCTATGCATGGCCTCGATGACTCCAGGCTGCACATTCGTACACGGGAAGCTACCGATTGGCGGAATGGAAGAACCGGAGTCTGCATCACAGTTGCGGATAACGGTGCAGGGATGAGTGCGGAGATTGTGAAGAGCATCTACACCGCCTTCTTTACGACCAAGGGCGATCGCGGGACTGGCCTTGGCCTTTGGATAAGCAGTGAAATTATCGTTCGCCACCATGGTCACCTCCGGGTGCGCAGCAGTTCTCGGCTGGGGCGATCCGGAACCATCTTTGCCCTTTTCCTTCCATACCGAGGTGTCTCTCCTTAGAGCACATCTAGCCACTCTTCTCCGTTGGAGAGCAACATTATTGCCGACAAGCGTGTTTTCTGAGGATACTCAGGATCGCGTTGTTAAACATCCATTTTATGGCCTCCGCAATGAGAACGAAGCCTCCGTTCTGAGTGAGCCCCCGCGGTAATGAAAAGTCGGGATAGCGGAAGCGAACCGCGATAGCAAATTCACATCAGAACGCCGGCTGCTGAAGTCCCGTTATCAATTTCGCAATCTGCTCCGACTGATCATTCGGCCGATGCATCTTTGCCAGTTGCATCGCTTCCGCAAACGCCTCATTGGCTTCCGGGTCTCGATGCACTTTCTTCAAGGTGCTACCCAGTTGTGCCCCTAATCTCGCGCTGTCAGGGACAAGTCCTACGGCTGTCCGAGCCTCCTCTACCGCACGCTCGGCCAAGCCCTGCCGCAGCAGCACTGGAATCTGGCTTACATGGCTCTGTGCCGACGCAAGCGTCACGTCATAACTCCCGCGATACACCAGAACCGCGCTCGCGACCATTGCCTCTGGCGTACCCTCTTGGAACTGCCTGTACGGATTCAGGTCGCCCTCACCCCACAGCATGCCGGAGGCATCCTGCGCGCCCACCAGCACCACTCCTGAGATGTGCGTTGGGATCACCGCCTGCGGCATTCCCGCCATAAGGGCCAGCCCTGTGGGAAGAGGCTTGCAAGGAACGCCGGCCGCGGCTAGATCGTCGTTCAGGCCCGCGTGCGCAATCCAGCACTCCGTTATCTGGTTCGCGCCCAGATAAGCACTTACCTGCTTCAGCGTCTGCGCCCAGTCAACATTCGAGTCCGCTAGATACCGATACGACTTGTCTGGTCCGCCGAACGCCTCGTTGGCATACGGAATGTAATTGGGATAGGTACGCAGGGAAGAGACCATCTGGAACAGCAGCACCGCCGCAACGGCATACATCGCTACCTTCGATGACTTTGCAATCGCCCACGCGCATGCACCTGCCAACACTGCTGCGAACGGGTACACGGGCAGCACATGACGGACGCCGATGTTCAGGTCCGATGTCATGCTCGCGCCCAGATAGATCAGAATCCCTGCGCCCAAAAAAACCAGCTCACGCCGGTATGGCAGCATGCCTCGCCAAAACAGGATGGGCGCGAGCAGCGTCAGAAATAGCAGCGTAAGGCTGCTCTTGATCAGCAAGGCGGCCGGGAAATACCTCCACGAGCCTTGATCGTACAACCTTCCAAACAAGAATCCCGGCACGTGCGTCACTCCTGCTGGCAGCTTGGTCCAGCCATACAGGTACGCCTCCGGCAAGAGGTGCCATTGCGCCAGGTGCACAACCGCCCAGGTCTGCGTCTTGCCCGGCATCATGTGCACAAACTGAGCAAGTGCAGGCACCATGACCAGCCCGGCTGGGCGCGCCGCATATCGAAATCCGTAGAAGCCCCACAGAATCACATACCCGATCGCCACCCCTGCGCAGATCGCACCTGCGAGCCGAAAAGCGCGTTTGGTGCTCCAAACAGGAATCAACTCCGCCGCCGCGCATACCAGCACAATGGGCAGGATCAGCACGCCGCTTAGCTTGGTCACCAGTGTGAGTCCCACAGTTACGCCAAACACCAGCAGGCGTGCAGCGCCCGGCTGCTTCACATACCGGTAGAACGCATACACTGCGGCGCACAAACACGCAGCCAGCCCCATGTCCGTCGTCACCAGCGCTCCATGCGCCAGCACCATCGGCTCAAATGTGAACAACGCCAATGCCAGCAATGCTGTCTGCGGCCCAAACATCTCGTACCCCATGGCAAATACCAGAACCCCCAGCAGCAGCGTGAAGACGCACACGGCTGTCCGGGCCCGAGTCAGCAGCAGGTCCACGCCGTTTGCCTGCATCAGCTCACCGCCGCCCGCATACTCCTCCACAATGAAGAACGGGTTTGGCGGATGCGGCTGCTTCAGGTTCATGCCGAGCAACGGCAGAGCTGCCACCATCTTTACCAGCGGTGGATGCTCCGGGTTGACCCCGAAATCCCGCGCACGCCAGTGCTGGTAACCCGCGTAAAGGTGAGCGCTCTCATCGATCGTGCGCGACATCTGCCGCGAGGAAAACAACAGCTCTGCCGTTAAAATCGCCAGAAGACATGCCGCGGCCAGCAGAAAGAACGGTCTGTACCGAGGAGTACCACTTGCGTCGATACGTTCCATAGCGCCTCCGGAAACGTGGCCCGCTAGCATGTCCTTGATATGTAGGAAAGGTACATCCCTCACCAACTCCCGTCGACAGAATTATCGGAAGATGATCCCGGCACGATCCCGTACAATCCACCGAGCATCTGCAACGTCGCGCTCGCAACAGAACTGACTGGTTTTGGTTCCGAACTCCGTGTCCCAATTAGTCATCCTGCTTTGCAGGAGCTCACTTGCGTAGCGTCAGTTCTCACCGGACGAGGATCAGAGCCGCAACGATCGCTTACCGTGAGCCGCTTTCACAGTACTGATTGAAATGGGTGTCTGAAAACGCGCTTTTCGGAAGCCGTCCGGTTTGCAGCTGGCGCAGCGGCGACTCTACGACCAATCATGACGGAGTCGCAGCGGAGTGACGGTGTGGGCCACGTTTATAGTTCTTTTCACGCCACCAATATAGTGCTGGCCGGCATCGAAGCTTTAGTGCTGATCCCAAGATGCATTCGCGAGTGGCTTCGATGCCGCGTGCTGCGCTCATCGGCAGGCATGTGGCGGCGCCGCTGTACCTGCTGCTGTTCATCCCGTTTGTCGAGCTCGGCGTGGGTCTGTTTCACACGCGCAAGCTGCCGATTTACCGCAAGCAGCTGGAGCATCTAAGCCATGGTCCGTTGCGACTGTTTCACGACATCTGGCAATGGGAGTGGCGCGCGCCTATCGTTTGGGGCGTGGTAGCTGGCTTTTCGGTGCCTCTGCTGGCGATGTATCTGCGCCGCGCATTGGTTATCCTGCTGCGAAGGCACAGAACGCTGGTGCGCTGACGGCCCGCGGTGCACTGATATCACACTTCAGGAAGATGACTTCCGGGAAACCATCTCATTCACGCGCTTTTCGGAAACCAAGGAGCGCGGACGAGACGTTCTCTGCGCTTACCCAACTGCAGTTATCTTTAGGGGACACCGAGAGTAATACCGGACGTCGAAAACGGAGCGGGGGAGATGCCAAAAAATTTTGGCAAGGGAATTATCGCAGGTGTGGTTGGAGGTCTGGTCGGGTCCGCAGCCCTGCGGGCCTGGATGACCGCCATGAGCCAAGTGCACAAGGGCACAATCATTCCCGACCAGAACGGTCCCGCGCACCAGGTCGGAGCCATTCTCGCCGACAAGTTGACGGGTAAGCAACTTGCTGGGCACCAGCGACTCATTGCCGGCGAGATCGTTCATTATGCGTTCGGAGCATTCACGGGCGGCATCTACGGCGGCTTAGCTGAATACCAGCCGTGGACCACGGCGGGCAGCGGACTTCTCTTCGGCACCGGCGTGTTCCTTGCAGCGGACGAATCCTCCATGCCTCTGCTCGGCCTCGTCCCGCCACCCTGGGGCGAAACGCCCGCCGCTCAGCTCGAACACTGGGCTGCGCACCTGGTCTACGGCGTCGTCGGTGAGCTCACCCGTCGCGGTCTGCGCCAAGTTCTCTAGCCGGGTAGGCCTCAGCCGTTAGCCGAGGCTCTGCGCCCGCTCACGTGTCACGGCCGAGATATCTAGACGGCGTTGTCGTAATCTGTTCGCTCGATGCCGGCCATCACTTCCGATGAGACGACTTATGAGGACTGATCTGCTTTTCGTTCTTCCTCATCCTGAACAACCCTCATCCGTGTAGCTTTTTCTCGACGATTGGCGACCAGTGTGTCTTGGCGGAAGGCTCCATCTCTGCGACGCGGGACATCGCAACAGCGTAAGCGTTCCGCGCCGAGGCTTGGTCTCCCGTCGCGATGAGAGAATCGCCCAGCGCAATGTTCTCGTCGAAGCCGTGGGGAGCCAGAGCCACCGCCTGCCGCGCGGCAGCAAGGGACGCCGTCGGTTGCTTCTTCAAGAGCCTGCGCGCTTGCTGCACGAATTGAAGCGCCGCGGCCTGCGGCAGTGCGTAGTCGCCGTAGTACACCGCGTAACCATTAGCGATGATCTCGTCCGGCTGCCTGTCGAAGAGTTGCTGGTACGGATTTCGCACCTTTGTGCCGAATTCGAAGCCATTCAGATCCGCAAAGCTGAGGATGAGCGGTCCGTGCAAGACGGCGGGCAGCGCGATGTCCTGTTCGTACATGCTGTCGAGCGTGGGGAGAAGCCGGCAAGGAACGCCATAGTCGCTCGGAAGCAGGAACGGCGCCGGAAAGTGAGCGATCCAGCAGTCGATGACGTGACGTTGATCTGTCCATGCTTTGACGAACTTAAGGTCCTGTCCCCATTCGGTGGCGGAGTCTGCGAAGTAATCATGGGTGCGAGCGGGACCACCCCAGAAGACATTCGCATAGGGCATGTAGTTTGGAAACATGCGTACCGAGTCTGCAACGTGCCATAGCAGCGATGCAGCGACGGGCAAGGCCCAGGCTCGCCGTTGCTGCATCAGCCATGCGGACCCCGCACCAGCTAATGCAAACGTGAAGGGAAAGACCGGGAGCACATGCCGCACACCGATGTTCAAGGGGGATGCCATTGCGACCGCGAGATAGAAGACCGCTGGCAGGAGCAGGAAGTACACCTCGCGCGGGCGGTGCACGCGGCCTGTTAGGAAAGCGCCGAGAGCCAAGAGCAGCAGGCCCAGAACGCCAACGCTCCACTTCAATGAGAGGATCGCCGGAAAATAGAACCACTGCCCGTGCGCATACAGATGGCCGGCGAAGTACGTTGGCATGTAGGTGCCGACGCGCACAACGTCTACAAGACCGTAGAGGTAGCTCTCCGGCAGCAAATGGTGAGCGGCGCAAAAGCCGATGACTCTGACCATGAGCGGTGACAGAGTCTGCATTTGCGCTTTGAGCGGCGGCATGGCGACACCGGAGGGATGCATGGCGAAGCGGAAGCTGTAGACACCCTGGAGTGCCTGGCTTGATTTGTACCAGTGTAGAAGAGACACACTGGACAAGGAGAGCGTATGGGACGAGGGAAGAAGTACCAGCCTGAGCAGGTGGTGAACCTGTTGCGGCAGATCGAAGTGGCC
>JAABUW010005389.1_pt1 | contig 16652 bp, 17 predicted proteins | sample 5560081 | NCBI WGS metagenome assembly JAABUW01 (sample SAMN10711882, study PRJNA513363) | rock metagenome | isolation source: Antarctica rocks | place: Antarctica: Victoria Land, Knobhead sud | reverse complement strand
GGCTGGACATTGCTTAAGCGTTGCCGGGCTTGTTCAGGTATAGCTGGCTTACGCCCTCATACAAATAATCCTTGTTAAGAGGCTTTTTGCTAATGCAATGTCCAGCCCGCTGCAGGAAGGACCTGTACACCTTCTTCCATCAAGCTCCTAAGAATTACTCATATCTCCTGCTGGCGGCTTCGGGATTTGGCTGTCGTCAGGCCACTAGACCTGCTTGCATTTGACCTTCACGCTCTACCATGTCCCGGTTTCAACCCCCGACAGGCGATGAGCGTTCTTAGTAATCACCTGTTGCCGTAGCGGACGCTCTGTGAATCGGAAAGGGGGTGCAGCTGGCCGGGGGGTTGGAAAAGTTGAGCCGGGGTCGGAAAAAATTCTTGGCGTCGGGTTGAACTTTAAAATTGGCATATGCCCCGCACATCCAACATCTGACGTCGGGTTGGAAAAGCTTCGGGCCCTATGCGAAGCATATGCCAAGAGCGTTAAGCGAGGCCACAATAAAATTCACATCTGATCATCAAAGCCTCGTCGATGCATATGCGCAGCATCAACTGAGCACAAAGAAACATCGATGAACGACGAAAGCATCGACGCTGAAAATCAAGCGAATGAGATAATGAGTTGACTAAATGATTTGAAGATGAGAGTTGCACTTCGCATATGTCGCGCATATACTAAGAAGAAACTCAGCTCGCTCAAGATTCTTTCAATGCAAATATTGCAAATCACAAGCAGAATGACGAGAATGAAGAAGAAAATGCAGAAGAAAGATCTGACAAAGATAACATGAGCGATAGCTTGTGAATGAAAATGTCACAAGTTGAGTTCATAATTCGCATGTTTGATGCATATGCTAAGCATATGTAGAAGAATCTTTGCTCGTCTTGCTATTCATGATATATGCATGATCTGTGATTGTGCTGTTTTCTCGATGCTTCGCTCAAGCTGTGCATATGCACGACTTCAATATTTCGCTCTTGCTATTTATCTTCTAACTACTTTAGCTATATAGTATTAATTCTTTATTCTTCAGCTCATGATTTGCATATGCAGAAAGCTGAGTCGGGGTTGGAATAATTTTGAACTCATGATTAGCATATGCAGAAAGTTGAGTCGGGGCCGGAATCAAAAAAAAAAAGTTTCGGCCCTGGCTCAACTTTTCCAACCCCCCACCAACTGTAACCCCAATTGGAAAGAGCGGTGAGAACGAGCCGTGTTGAAGAATATTTGGTTATTGGACAATACGCTCTTCTTCCTCCCTTCGTAGCTGCCTACAGTAGTTCAACCAATATATATACATATGCTCCATCGGACCCTCATATACCAAGAGTCTACGCTTCGATAACATGCGCCTCTTGCATCTTTGCGGCGCAAGATCCGGATCCCCGCCCTTCTGACCTGTGCACCAACTCATTCCCTTTACATGCTCCCGAATGTAGAATCGTATGCGGAGGAACTATTCCGCCAGCTGTCGGGATTTGCAGCAATATCGTTTCTTCAACAAAGTCTGTCACGTGCCCGAATTGGCTGACGGCCGCTGTATCGGCTGCGAAGAACAAGCCATTCATCCCACTGCGAAGCATGGCCGTTTGAGTGGAATGGGGAATCGTAATCTTGGCGGAGCCGGAGAGGAAAATAACGTATCTTCGGACCAAGTCTTAGCAATGTCGATCAAGGGATGAAGGAACACTCACTGCGGTGCAGGCGCATTGTGAGGACCACCATTGGTTCCCGCTGGAACTATACTATAAGTTCCGCTTAATAGGTTGCCTAGCCGCGTTGAGGAAGTTCCTTGAACACCCGGTTGAGTGGAGGTCGTGAAAGGATCCTCGAATTGCCAGCATTCAACGACGGAGTTGCCGTTTTCAGCAGCTGTGGTTGTGACGTTGGGAAACCTCGCTGCCCCGACACTAATGCTTGGTAGGATCAGGAGGACGGAGATAATGGCGGCGTGACACCCGAAGTTCATGGCGATGGTGATTGAAGAAGGAAGATTAGTGGTGGGAAGTATGAATAATCTGCGTGCTGGTGTGCGCAAGTATATCATTCATTCATGCACACATGGACATGTTCAGGTTTTATATCTGCAGGACAAATACCCTCTAGGCAGTGTCAGCTTCCATCCCGCCACATGGAGGACATGATAGGCGGAAAACATGCTCGATATTCTCTGTTTATTTAACCAGCGCTTTCTGGAGAGATAAGAACGCATGCAGGCACTGTAGAGGTGTTGACTGATCTCGCGTGAAAGCGGGGAAGGTTGGGGTTACACCAGATGATGACTACGGAAGTACTGCATGGTTTTACAGCGAAGAGTTGGGTGGCAGTACTTATCACGCTTCTCTGAATGGCTCTGATATGCACAGATTCCCCAGACTACAGGCTGATTTCTTTCATACCCGATATCGACATCTGTAGGCTGTAGCCTCTGTAGGACAGCCCCTTTCCACCTTCCCCTGGAAAAAAAACCTACATTCCTCCCCAATCCCCCCAACACCCATTCCAACCCCCATCCCCACAGCCAAACCCACACTTCCCACACTCCCCACACACACTCCCCACCCCCTCAAAACCCCTCAAAACCCCCAATCTTCCTAACGGGAAAAACACCCCCAATAAGCTACTGTACTATACTACTGTATTACCTCCAATCCCAGTTTCCCTTACCCGCCGCCACTCATTTTGTACTACTGTACTGTACTGTACTGTACTGTACCTACATATGTATAGCATGCATGTACTGTATGTATGTATGTATGTATGTATGTATGTATGTACTGTATCGCAGGACGACGACATCCCCCGGCGAAAGAAAAAAGAAAGAAAGAGAAAGGAAGAAAGGCGGCGTTTCGCGTTGTTTTTTGGGGATGGCGATGGCGATGACGATGGGGGGGAAGGATGGGGGTCACATAGATAAAATCGTACCCCATACCTTTCTTGTTTTTGTGGAGAGTTGTGGGGAGAGTTGGGGAGGGTTGAAAGCATTGAGCACGACGATGTGGGGCGTGGAGAAAAGAGAGGGAAGAGAAGATTTGAATGAAGATAGAAATCAGGTCGGGGCGGGGCGGGCTTTGTATGATAAAAGACATCTGTATTCTATTATATATAAAAGATGAAAAGTGGGGTTTTTGCTCGTGGACACTGTAAGATTTGTTTGAACTTTCTGGCTCTTAGTTGGTATAACTGACCCGACGAGCCCTCGTCATCAACTTTTGAATAGGTAAGCTTCTGGTGAAGCCAGTCTAAGTGTTTTGGAACGGAGCTCCTTAGCCACCCCCTTGCCTCTCCTACTTTTTCTCCTCCCCGACCCCCAGGCGGCCTTCCTCCACACTCTTCGACCCTGAGAGTCGTAGCGTCGATATTTTCAAAAGCTGTTTTGCCCAACCAATTCGAGAACCCCATCCACCCTCTCTGGCGCGCTTGTCCGATGCAGTAACTGTGGTCGTTTGAGTCGGGCTATGGGACCTTTGGGGGTCTGCTGGGGTGGTTTTTTTTGCGTGGGGTATCCAACTAGTTCCGCCGACTCTGCACGTTCAGCACTCTCGGATGCTGCGGGCTTTGATAGAAGTGAAGGGAGGAGAGATGGCCTTCGTTGCGCTGGAGGGGTGGGTCGTGGGGTTGGTGAGATGGAGGGGTTGAGGGAGGGGTTTCGTAACGTATGCGAGAGTTGTTTAGGGATAGGATCCGGAGGAATCATTGAGGTTCCTTTTTCTGTCGCGTTATTTTTGGCGGGTTGTAGGGACGAGGATTCTGGTGAGAAAAGTGAGAGTTGGCGCTCATTGTTTCTGACTCGTTGGGGGGCGTTATATTCCATATCTAGGGCCGAGACGAAAGGCCGTCGTCCAACATTCCCAATCACGCTAAGGGCATCTTCGCTCTTCTGGAACATCGAAGGGCTTCGGGCAGGTTCCATGGGCTTTTTGGTGCCACCTTCTTGTGGAATATCTTGCGAGTAAATTGAAGACCTCGGTACCCGCTTCTCAATGGGTTCGCCCTCTGCACAGGTAATTAGGCTTTCGAATTGCAGCTCGGACATTCGGTCGGCTCCTTCCCATGGTCTTTTCTCCGTGCGATCTTCATCTAATAATCTTGTGGTATATCGCGTGTACATATCTACTAAGACTGTTTTCATGACTACCAATTTAGCTTTAGCGTTAGGAATGTTGGCATGCAAAGTCATAGACTGTCAAGATACTCACTAGCTAGGGATAGTTCTCTTCCAATACAACCTCGAGGGCCGCTGGAGTAGGTCCACATACTCTTGGCAAGGGTGCGGTAGCTCTCGCGCGGGACAAGCCAGCGGGAAGGGTTGAAGGTTTCCGGAGAAGGAAAGATATTGGGTTGTCGGTTTATGAGGTATGGTTGGGACGAAACGATTGTCTAAAAGCATACACATATCTCGTAAGTAGCCACAATCTTAAATCATAATAGATTGCTAGTATCAAAATAATAGGGGCACTCACACCCGCAGGAAGGAAGTAGCCCGAGATCACACAGCCTCCTGGAGGCACCACTCGAGTCTGGTACGAAGAGATGGTGTCAACCAATCGAAGACATTCCATGATTACCGCGTTGAGATACGGTAAGCTGTCGATCATAGCGAAAGTACGATCCTTGGCATCAAGTGGAACTGAGGTCAGGAGTTCGACACGTAATTTTGACTGAACATTGGGATGCAAACTCAGAGTTCGAGTCATGAACTCCAGAGCTGCTGGTACGGCGTCTTGTCCGGCTACTGAAAGCTATTGTTAGAAGGTTTGACAAGATTTCAGCATCTTTGAGGATCAAACCGCAGTGATCCATGATCTCGCTTGCTCTCTCGTTCCAACTCAATTGGCGGCCCGTCTCAGAATTTCGCCATGCCAACATCTTCCTATACGGACTATATTTGAAGCCCGATAAGGGTTTTTCGGGATAATCTCTTTCTTCCAGTTGCAATTTTGCTTCGTACTTCGCAATCAGCCCCGAAAGCCATCTTTGAGCTTTCGCGTGAGCAATGGGTCCATTCGTAGCTACGAAACGACCGATATACTTGAACGGTATCTCACTCTCCCAGAAGAAAAACGTATCCCGTCTCTCATCATGACAAAGATCCATCATTTCCATACCTAGATCCTTCATTGTATTTACGCCACTTCTCAGCCTGTCTAGGAAAGATGTGCCATCCTTTTCGGAGAATGCGAATGCAGTGAAAACGTCGGCTTGCAAGGCTCGAAACACATTGCGAACAACAAGTGGGCCACTAATGCCGAATACGGTATTTTCATTACTGATCTGCCCATCAATGAACCTTAGCAACGTCGCGGTCCGTGTCTTGATGATATTTTGCACCTGTGACTGCGAAATGGATGTTTTTGAGTAAGCAGAAGCAAATACACGCCGACGTTTAGCATGAGCCTGTGCAGGGCCAAAGGAGAACATGTTTTGACTCCTACACTTGTCATGTAAAGCTCGAGGAATAAAAAGTGGTTTCTACTAACGCAAAATTCGAAAACACATCGTACCAGGCTGATCTATCAAACCCCCCACCAAACACGGTTTGCACACCATCTGTTGTCATTATCGAGACTTCATTGGGGCCTGTTCTTACAACTGGCTGGAAGCCATGGCTGCCGGAAGGATTGAGATGGGCGCTGTAGTGGGCATGCCGAACGCTGTAAAAATATTTCGTGTAAAGAAGATGACAGCGAGTCCATCGCGCAGACCAGTGGATAGTAGGGAGCTTTGCGAGTGGAGATAGACAATCGTAGTATACCGCACGCAGTAGGACAACCACGATGGCCGCGAGTATGAGCCATGGGTTCATGTTTCGTAGGGAGGAGAGACAATTTTGGTATAACTAGAATTGGAGGGTTAACGGTTGTGAAAAAGTTTGTGCTCTTTCGGATACGGCATTGGATGTGGAAGGTGCAATCGGCAGGGCTTTTTTTAGGTCACTATAATTCTTCTTGTACTCATGAGGTTTTTAAGAGTGAGGGAAAAGAATGATTGATGAACGTATCTCTTCTCCTTTGATTACGAGGATTGGGCTGTGGATGGAGGACAAGCCAATGCTATGTGTAAGCTGACAAAGTAGTAATCAAAGAAAAGCTGATTACTAGATTGCCCATGCATAGCAGAGTCTGGCCACGATTCGCCCTCAGGATATGAACAGAGTAAATCTACACGCTCGTAGTTCCTTGGAAAAGATGGGCTGCTTTGATGTGGCGTAAGCCTGACTGGCATATACCATGCTACAGACTAGATCCAGCTCTTGCCTACCTGAAGATGTTTTTGCGGTCCACAGTGACGACCAAGAACAGGTCCTCGAGCGACAATCAACTATTGCAAATGTCATCGAACTAGTGGGGGACGTTGCGTGGCATCGGACAAGGATGTCGTTGGAGGAGTCTTGCAGATAAAGACATCAGTTGGCCTGCTGCTCATTCCACAACTCTGCTGAGGTAGCAGTACAAGGCGAGATCTTCCCTTTACTAGGTCTTTCTGGCGCATTGCAAATTTACTCGAACCAGGTTCAGCAGTAGGCGAGATTTCTAAGCCAGTGAGTCTTCCCTGATTACGCCACACTGGGGTAGTTGGAGCCTTCAACTGCGCATGGTGGTCCAAACGGAGAATTGAGACGACCAAATACGCGAAAGGGGTCTATCAAAGATCGAGAATCATCCTAGTGTATCGAATTAGTTCATGGGAAAGCCTTGATGGTAAGATCTGCTATGCGCCTAAGCCGCTTTTCGATGCTCTCGAGCCGGAATCCATCTTCGGTTGTAAGATAGGACGAATGTATTGTGACCCATTGAGGACGCTTGGATACTTGCAACGAGGAGGATGGAGAAAAAAGTAGAGGCTAAAGTACCCCGAAAAGATGCTAGAGGGACGGCTCCACACACGGCTCGGCTTCGACAAGACGAAAACATTAGCAAGAAGAACACCATTGAGTCATGATCCTCGAGTTTCAAAAGTGGCCTCTCAACATTCAGCCTTTCATGCCCTTTGGCCCGATCGTAATTGATAATCTTGGAGATCAGGCAGCACAGAGGGAAATTTGTAGCAGTGATGCTTCAAAGGAGAGGGGGTGAGATTGCCTACTGGAGAGAGATTGAAGATCGTCAAAACCAATGTCTTCTCGACGGGAGCACGGGCCCTCGCACACAAAGGACGGTGCGTTTTTTGGCTGGCAGATAACCTTACCTACCTTACAGTCCTTAAGGTAAGGTAAAATTGGCTTTTCCAGTGCAGCAGAAGCAGCCTCTTTCAAGACGGAAGCTTATGCATCATGCAGCACGCCTTCCGGGGTTTTTGCTGATAGAAGAAGCGTTAAATCGAATCGCAATGCATAACACCTTTTAGCAAGATCCCCCAAACATGAGAAAAAAAGAAATCTTGAAAGACTTGACAATGCTTTCCTCCATCCTTATACTTGGGCTGGTCCACGCTCAGCTCAAGCTCGTTGCTGGCGTCTGAATCTTGATCAGAATGGAAGTGGTAGCGTTGCCACGGGCAGACCTTCTATTCGTACTTGACGAGCAGTTAATTCTTCGGCTTGCGAGTGGCCTTTGTCTCGCACTGCAAACCCTAGCCTGCTCACACGAAAGGAGAAAAAACAAATCAGCAGGGCTCGGTGTAGTCGAGTGTCAACGGTATTTGCTTTCAAAGATTCCGCGAAACTGAATTCAAGTCTCTTGAGCTTGACAGCATAGGAATGGGAAGTAGGATTCCGCAGATGGTTGACTGGGACCATCATGTCTTGGAGCAAGTAGCAGCTGAATAGCGGTGCGGTCCGGTGCGCAAGAAGGTATCCAGGTGTAAAGTTGACTTGACTCCAGGCGTGCCAGGGACCGTTCAAACGTTGAGACTTGAGATGCGCTCGGGATCCAGATTTAGTCCGAATGGGGTTTAGTGGCGGTACCCCAGAACTCACCCCCCGCATCTCGGTCGCGATCTTGAGATCGTGTACGACGTGAGGGGGTTACAGTTGGTGGGGGGTTGGAAAAGTTGAGCCAGGGCCGGAACTTTTTTTTTTTGATTTCGGCCCGAACTCAACTTTCTGCATATGCTAACCATGAGTTCAAAATTATTCCAACCCCGACTCAGCTTTCTGCATATGCTAATCATGAGCTCAAGAATTGATGTTATATAGTTAAAGTAGCTGAAAGATAAACAGCAAGAGCGAAGTATTGAAGCTGTGCATATGCACAGCTTGAGCGAAGCATCGAGAAAACAGCACAATCACAGATCACGCATACAATATCATGAATAGCAAGACAAGCGAAGATTCTTCTACATATGCTTAGCATATGCACAAAACATGTGAAATCATGAACTCAACTTGTGACATGCTCATTAACAAGCTATCGCTCATGTTATCTTCTCAACATTTGCATTGCACGAATCTTGAGCGAGCTGAGTTTCTTTTTAGTATATGCGCGACATATGCGAACTGCAACTCTCACTGTCTCACATTCAAATCATTTAGTCAATCTGTTATTTCATTCGCTTGATTTTCAGCGTTGATGCTTTCATCGTTCATTGATGCTGCGCATATGCTCAGTCGAGATCTTAGTGATCAGATATGAATTATTTTGTGATCTTGCTTGATGATCTTGACATATGCTTCGCATAGGCTTCGAAGCTTTTCCAACCCGACGTCAAATCTTGGATGTGCGTGGCATATGCTATTTTTCAAGTTCAACCCGACGCCAAGAAATTTTTCCGACCCCGGCTCAACTTTTCCAACCCCCCGGCGAGCTGCACCCCCCGACGGGAGATATTCAAGACATCTATGGATGTATCTCTTTGGTAGATACTCGTACTTCGGGTGGTCACTGGCCAGATGTGCTTCTGAATCAACGACAAGAATAAAAAGAAAAGACGCTTTGTCATGTCGATTAACCCCTCTCTAAGACTAAGCTATAACAAGGCGTCAGCAGGCCTCGTCATTCGAGACCTCGTGACCTATGATGGATACTTGAGAAAGAAGTAAAGAAGTGTTATCTATCAATTTATCAGTTCCCTGCATCTTATGGCGCAGTCCAAGCGTCCAAGCGCTCAATGCGTCCGAGGCTTGAGGGCGCAGGTACAATCAATCCTTCGCAATCTTGATCGTGGCTACGTACTCTATCTGCCCCCGTCGTTCTTTAATCCGTCACTCGTTCACATCTCAAGCTCAAGCTCTGGAGCCATTCTTTCCCTCCTGTCGTCAAGATGCACTACAAAAAACCAATCTTCACTGGGCTCGCTACCGCTGCATTCGTCATCGGTGGAAGCGCGCAGGCGTGTGCGAGCAGTTACTCGTCGTGTAACCCCCAAGGTGCCACAGCAACCGCGACGCCCACTGTTGGCGGCGATCTTTCGCCGCTGTATGTTGACTTGCTGCATTCGATCAGCGGAGTCTCGAAGCACAAGAGGCTAGTCGAGCGATTTGGAGATCTTCTAGGTGTACGGGACACGATAAGCGGAGTGTGCTGTAAGCTTATCGATTGTCCCGAATCTATCGTAATTCTAGATGCTAATATCCAGCCAGGTGCTCAGGGCACCCAATGCCTACTCATGCAAGATTTCAACCTCCCCTTCTGCTATGTAAGCCTCTCTACCCTACCACCATCCTCCACCTCCTTTCCTAACCCCTCACCCAGGACAAATTCACAACCAACTACTTCCTCCCCGGCGGTGCCCAGGGCCAAGTTGTGTCGGGCAATTACACCTCTCCCGACGGCTCAAAAGCAAACCTGCTGACAGGAGACTACACCCTCGCCAACGGCACCTCCGGCAACATCTACACCCTCACCCCAGCCTCCAAGCCCAATACAGCCACTCTGTCCGTGCCCACACAATTCACGGGCACCGGCGTTGGGGGCGCGATCCCGTCAAATTCGCTTGGGCAGCTGGTTACTTATACGACGACGATCCCAGGCACGACGAAGCCCGCTACTACGATTGCGGCGCAGACTGTCACGCAGAGTTTGGCTAGTGGTGTGACTGCAAACCCCGTCTCAACCGTCGCCGCAACCACGATTCCTGGGACTACGGTTCCTCCGCAGGCAACGACCATCGTAACAGAACTCAGCAGCTCATCCTCCAGTTCAACAAGTCCAACCACTTCAGGCTCCGCAGGCGCTTCATCGCCTGCGAAAGCCGGAGCGGGATATGTTACCCCAAAAGACACCATCGCCGCTGCGGCCGCTGGATTCGGGTTTGTGCTATTCGCCATGTTCGGGTTATGACGCGCTGAGCAACTTCGGTACACTATCGAGCAGGATTCGATAGCAGTTAGTTACGAGGAATATGGAAATTGGGAGATTGCGGCTGTATTTATGACGCATCGGCTTAGTCTTTTCGTGTACCTGCTAGAGATACCCAACAGATTTTCCTACTTTATTTACGTGAAATTTTACCTATGTAATTTACTCATAGCTGGTAGTGCTTTTCCCAAGCCAAATCGTCCCATCGTTTTTAACTCATGCGTTCTCGATTAAGGAAGACGAAATTTAGGCGTGATGGCTGCAATGAATAACATCTGGCTGCATATCTTCTACAGTAGCTAGCTTTCCATCTAAAGCTCGCACCTCCTCATCCAACCCCCCAGCTTCCCTCGTTCCATTGCTATTCCCATTGCTCAAGGAAACAAGTCTCTTCTGTAATCAAGATTGATCTGCTAATGCTTTGATGATACATAAGCGGTCGTTGATTGAATTGATTTGGTTTTGAAATGTACCGGGTTTTTTGTGCTTTTGGGCTGAGAATCGTTTGGGAAGGTGGGGGAGGGGGGGGGGGGGGAGATGTAGAGATGGTGATGGAAATGGATGGAGATTGGAGACTTGGGGGGTGGTTGGAGAAAAGGTCGATTAGACTACTGGTCGCCCATGGCGTATCGTCAAAGGCGCTGGGTATTGCAAAATATCAAATTCTCTCGAACGCGATGATCCAGAAAACCGCGCCGCCAAGTACTCGAGGAATCCCGAATGGTTCTTTCTGCAAAAAGGGGAATTGTATAGAACGGGCTAGATTGACATGATGTAACATTCTTCAATCAGTGGATTCCGTCGAGTCGCGACTGCTGCCCGTCAGATATTTGTCCTTGCTAAACGGGGTGCTGATATTGTTGGGGGACATACAACAGAGACTCGAGTGATAACTTCCTACATGGTAATTTATTCGTGTCTTTGAAGCCCGTTTGGGCTCGCCGTGCGGAGGGTATATCGAAGTTCTAACCCGTGTGTAGATGTGGAACTGTCGTGGCTGTTCCCCATGTAGTGCGGCTGCTCAATGTTGTTGCCCAAGGAACGTGAAGAGACCGAGATCGAGGGTTGGTTTGGATGTTCCGCGGTACTGTTGCTCCTGATAGCCGTAGATTGGTTTCGGTGGTGGTTCTTGATGGCGTCGGGATCGTCGAATTGGGAAGAGACGAGTTTAGCATTTACAGAGACGATGGGCGCAGGGCTGCTGTGATTGCCTTGAGTACCGCCGTACATGATTAGACGAAAAATTAGCACAGGAGAGCAGAAAATTTAGATAAACCCAGAGACCGAGGTGAATCCGCATTGGCGTGGGTTGAAGGCTTGATAAAATTCTTTACAACAAGGTCTAGAGGATTTCGGAACGAGATAAGGAGTAGCAGGTTTTAGTATTAACACTTTAGAGCCTGAGGGTATAAGATCGTTGTTCTATCAGTGGTTCAACAGGCACAGCCCTGACTTTTTGGTAGCGTAGAGGAGGTATGTAGCTTGGAACAGTCTTTAATTGATATGGACCACGGTGATGCAGGCCTTTTGGCATTTTCCACGTTTGCAATTCCGCTTTTGAAACTTTCAGAGGCTAAGCTCGAGTCAAGAAGGCTCGTCCTCCACCCTTGAAACTGTTCTTCTTGCTTCAAGAGCGCTTTCCGTGAGAATGCAGATGACCCTTTCAAGAATCGTTGGGGGACTTTCGCAGAACGCATACTAGTCCAATAGCTCGCCTATGTAAAGATAGGCTCTTTGTGAACGAAACCGTAGCGCCCGTAGCTTACTCTTCAATTTTCTCCAACACAGTCGTTCGTTTCTTGTACTTAAAGAACTCCATACGTGTTTCCAGAGTCTCAATGACGTCGCCAAATCCTGCCGTCTCTGCTAGTTGCAAAGCAGTACGACCATTCTTGTCTTTAGCCATAATATCAGCGCCTTTGTCGATCAGGAATTCTAGCGCCTCCGCGTTGCCGAGTTCGATGATTGAGAAGAACAACGGCTGGATGTACTTCTTCGGGATTTCGATTTTAGCATCTATGATTTTACCGGGACTAGCATGAATAAGCTGAATGGCAATTTGATAGTCGGCTTGTCCTAAAGCCAATTGGAGAGGAGTATTGCCGAACACGTCCACGGGATTGATCACAGCATGGTGCTGAAGCAAGAGATCGACGGCTTGAGTGTTACAAACTCTGGCAGCGATGTGAAGAGGGGTCTCCTGTCTATTATTCAGGCAGTTGGGCGAATTTTTCGTGTTTAGGAGTATCTCTAGAATGTCGTTGTGTTTACAGGATACTGCCAGGTGAACGGCAGAATCGTTAGTATACGGATTTTTATCTTCGAAGCCTCTACCGCTTTTGAGTATCGGTTCTAAGAGATCTATGCGGCCAAGCTTAGCAACGGACCAGATTGGCAAAGTTTTCGCAATTTCCGTAGGAATTTCTTCTTCTATTCCTGCCGTGTTGTCTTTTTCTTCAAACATCCTTGCCAGTCTTACATGGCCCTCCTGCCATGCAACAACACGAGGACTTCTCCCATAATTGTCTATAAGTGACGGGTCTGCGCCAGAGTCCAAGAGAACCTTGGTCACCGAAGGCTTATGAAGTAGACTTGCGTAATGAAGAGGAGTATACCCTTGGTGGCATCGAGCGTTTGGGTCCAGACCATTACGAAGTAAGAGACGAACGATCTCACTCGATCCCGTCAAGGCGGCGTCGTGGAGGAGGCTCTTGCCCAGGCTGTCAAGAGAACGAATGTCCGCGCCGCGAGCCACCATGGTCTCTACTACAGAGGCGTGCCCTTGCAGGACAGCCCGCTGTATATTGGTATAACCGTGGTGCGCAGCTATCAAAGCAGCAGCACCCTTCGCCAACAGTTGTTCAACAATCGCTTGTAACCCTCCAGCAGCTGCGATTATCAACGCTGAATGACCTTGATGGTCCGAAGCGTTAATGTCGATGCCTTCGTCATCCAAGAGGAGAGAGACAACACTAGTGTGCCCTTCAGCTGCAGCAAGAATCAGGGCTGTAGAGCCTGAAGCGTCTGCTTTATTGATATCCATGTCGACTCGTTGGAGCAAACAGCGAACTACTTCCTCGGCACCGTTTCGTGCAGCAATCATCAGTACCGTACGTTGAGTATGACCCGCATATACAGCATCAATGTCTAGATCTTTCTTCTTCAGCAGGAGCTCTACTGAGTCAGTGTGGCCCCCCGAAACCGCTTCAAACAGCGCTGTTGTTCCGTTGACGCTGCGAACATTTACAAAGGCACCTAGGTCTAGGATTAATTTCACGGTCTCAACATATCCTACCTGGCAAGCATACATCAAGGCTGTTAATCCGTGAGTCAAGTCCTGAGAATCAATATCATAACCATCGTTGAGCAAGTCAGGAATTAAGGGCGTTAGTCCAAATTTTGCACATTCATGAAGACTATTAGGGGATCTCCGAGGGTCCCATTCAGTTGGTCCACCCGTAGAGACAGCCCACGATGCGTCGGCCCACGATGCCGCTTGGAGACATGACGTGAGATTAGACGGGTTGCGAACGAACCTTAGAACGGCAGCTTGGACAATCGGATCGTGAATTACCTTGCGAACATGATCACCCCAGTACACGGCAGCATACAAGAAAAACGGATGGCTTTTCCTTCTGGCTTTGAATTCATGATCATCTCGGTTGCCCGAACAAGGGTCTGAAATGGCTTCAATCTTTATGTAGCTCAAAATAGCTAGTGCAATGTCGATTTCTGCCGAAGGGAACCATTGTTTCGCCTGTAGATCCAAGTATATTTGTGCGGTCTGATGAACGAGTCGTACAGCCTGCTTTGAATCCACAGTCACCAACCCAGCTGTGACGGAAAGGAGAGAGTCGATTTCAAAGAATGCATCCAGGTCAATGTCATCGGCTCCCAGGACGATAGCCATGGCTTGTTGGAGTTCTTCGAAAACTAAAGGCCTGTACGAATGAACAATCCACGGCAGTGCCTTATGTGCAAGATCCAAACTCTCTGAATACTGGGCATTTATTCGTCGCATTATCTGATCATAATGGCTGTCTAGTAAATCTGAGGGATTTTTCAGTAATTGCTTGACTTGTTCCCCAGTGTCCTGTCGCCGCAAGGAATCCATGTAACGCCTTGCGATAAGGAAGTTCCCATTCGCTTTTCCGACGACCGTAGAGGAAATCAAGTCCTTCAGCTGGGGGTTCTCGTAGCAGATCCTGGCGAGTATAGTGGAGATCGGTGACCTGGCACGACGTTCGTCCTGATCGCCATGAGAAGACTCGCCGTTATTCCCTTCAAGTCTAAATTGAACAAAACGCCAAATCTCCTCATCTGGCGTCACCATATCAATCTCGACGGCGGAATATGGCTCTGACAGCGAATGAGACTCATCTCTGCATGATACTTGCCCGTCAACACAATCCTGGCATAAATCAAAGTTTCCTTCATTGCATATTTTGCAGTGATAGAACAACCGAAGGTTTTCTTTCCCGCAACCATTGCAGTCGATATGTATGTTAGAAGGTACTCTTAGGCATCTTGATGTGACTATAACGCTAAGTTTGCTGGATTGGAGCTCCTTGAGCTGGAGCTCTAGCCCATGTCGAGTAGTCTCGTCGCATTCGTCCAACGCATCCACGATAAGGTAAACTCTCTGGAACTTTTGAATCTCTGAGCGAAGTACACTGATAATGTCCTTGAGCTTCGGTCGATTGGCATCCTTCCACATTCTATTCATGAGCTTCGCCACTTTTGCGGATGGGAAAGTCGAAGGATGATCTTGAAATAGTTGCCGAGCAAGGCTACCGAATAGGTTCTCCAGTGTCTGCTGCCTGGAGTCATTGTAGTCAAGATACACGTAGAGGACAGTGATATTGGCTATTTTCGACATTTCCTGTAGGTGATGTACCACGATGGAAGACAACACCGTCTAAATCAATATCAGAAAGTAATCAATATGAGGTTGAATGGAGTATCCACCTTGCCAACTCCAGGGTTGCCAAAGACATATAATGTCCAAGGACGCCCGGAGACCCAAGCCTTGAATTCCTGAGTTTCTAAAAACCAATTACCGTTGCCAAAGCTGCCTCGAAAAATATGTTCTTGTGTCACTGTGAAATCCAGCGGTGACAAAGACTCGTATAATTTTCTGTAAGATGTCTCTTCTTGGATACTTAAGCTATCTTTGATGCTACTCGAGCTAAGCGTGAATTCGTCTTGGAAGAGGATCGATCTGATATGTACGCTAACTGTGGAAAGATCATGGAAAAGCATTCCAGCTTGATCCATAGGGGAGGGCCATATTTGTCCTCTCAAGAGTTTATTGACGCTAAAAGATTTGGGTGTTATCGTGTCTTTAATTATTTCAAGGCACCTCCTGAGCTGTGCAAAACTCCCATACAGCACAGTTGTCCCATCTGCTGGCAGGCCTTCAACCGGCTTTGCCGTCTCAACAAATCTCTGAAGGAAAGCATCTTCCGGCTGAGCAGCCTCAAGACGTCTCTTTATGTACAGCAGCGTTTCACCAACGGATTCAAGTTCTTTTAGCAGCTTTTCGCGCATTTCGGACTTGCCAGGAGTATCTTTAATGTAATTCACAATTTTTTCAGTCAAATATATCAAGTCTTGAATCGGTACCGATGTTGCAATATTGATCACCTGTTCGAATTTGGACATGAACGGTATCAGTATAGGATCTGTCATATGACCTTCATAATGAGGGAACATTATAAAAGCCCACTCATGCTCCCTAAATCCTCTATCTGGTGTCCCAACTTGAGCTTCGTTGATAGGCTCTGTATCGTCAGTGAGTTCAGGTGGAGTATCTTCAAAGCTTGATAATGAACGTTCGTCTTGTAAGCCAAGAACACTACCCCTCGCTCTTGGTGCAGATGTTGTATTACTGGATGCAATTTCTTCTAAATCTCTTCGCCACGGAAGAGACACGAGTGCGATATCTTGAAGATGAGCTGCAACATGATTTGGTAAGTCCTCGGACTTTTTTCCATTACCCAGCTCTTCCGAGCACTCAGAAGGCAGATAGCCACATAAAGGGCACGAAAAGAATGTTTCAGGAGCTGGTTGTGCACTTCTTCGTTTCAGAAGCGGCAGCTGAGGCTCGGAGAATGTTCCTGCATGACTTAACCGCATGTGGTCCTCGAAGTCTTGCTCCCTTCCAAAGGTCTGAGGAGGATGACCGCGTGCATTGCAGCGCCACTGAAGAGTATGCTCCCATTGCATGTGAGTAAGCCAATCAGCGGTCGTTGAAAACATTTTATGCGGCTCAGAACATTCCTCAGACATACAAATATATGGCTCGAGATCCTTCTTAACGTGGTGTCTTTGTCATTGGGTCAGTCAAGAGCACGTGCGAACAAAAGAGCCAAACTCACCGCCAGCGAGGAGGGCTTGCATCTTTAGCAGGTA
>JAABUW010005388.1_pt1 | contig 16653 bp, 32 predicted proteins | sample 5560081 | NCBI WGS metagenome assembly JAABUW01 (sample SAMN10711882, study PRJNA513363) | rock metagenome | isolation source: Antarctica rocks | place: Antarctica: Victoria Land, Knobhead sud | reverse complement strand
CTGTGGCTGCGCAGTCACGTGATGGTGGGCCGACAGATTGCAGTGTCTTGTCGCTGCGGATGCAAAGCAGCCTCGGCCTAAGCGGAGCACCTTGGCGGCGATGGCGGTGCGCAGGGCGGGCAGCGCGCGCTGCAGCTGGAACTGCCGGAAGCTGGCGCCCAGCAGCTGCTCCGGGTCCGCATCCTGTGTTCAATTGAAGCAAAGTGTCAAACAGAAGCGTCAGGGGTGCAACAAGGATGGCAGCCTGAAGTTATTGTTATTGACATATCAACAAGAAGGATGTTATGCAGGTGTGCTATCGAGCACATCAGGAGTTTCATGTTTGACTGCCGCTTGTCACCTCACAGCGCAGCTGCGCCAGCAGGCCGGCGTAGCCGAGGCGGAACTCGGACCACAGGGGGTCGGGCGCGCCGCGCAGCATGTCCTTCGCCACCGCCGGCTCCATCTTTGAGTCCAGCATCAGGATGACGACGCCTGCGCGAGGAGGCTCTCGATTATCGCGGTGATGACGCATTCGCTTGCTATCATCTCGCAAGACGCAGGGTTGCGCGCGGGGTGTGTGCGACAACGTTGAACCTTTGGACACATTTGGTTTCGCAAATCAAAGAGCATGTGTGACGGCTAGATTATGTTGCCACTATGACTTCCCTTACTTCACAGGTATCAATGTGCCTCGCTCAGCGGCATCAGAGCGTGAGAATCCAGTCCGCACCTCGGTCATCGAGGCCTCGTCGGCCGGCGCGGCCGCTCATCTGAATGTACTCCCCGGAGGACACCCAGCGGAAGCCGCCACCGTCAAACTTCCGGGCGCTGGTGAAGACCACCGTCTTTGCCGGCATGTTCAGCCCTGTGGAGAACGTCTCTGTGGCAAACAGCACCTGCACGTGCAGCAGAACCTTGAATACCCGCTTGCCACGTTGTCTGCAAATTTGCTGGCGTGTTGCAAGAGTCGCCACTCGCAAGGTGTTGCAGTTTGCGGCGCGCAGACACGTCGCTTTGGGGCCATTGACCTCCGACCCCAATGCAAACACAAGCCGAAGAGAAGCTACAGGTTGTGTTGGAGACATGCAAATACAGGACATGCATGGTAGTTAGTGCGGCGCGCCCTGGGGAGGCCCTCCTGGAAGCGCAGCTCCAGCAGCTGCTGGTTCGACGCATTTGTACAACGACTTGTGACAAAGGCTGAGGCATTCAAAAGTGCACCTTGAGGAGGCCCTCCTGGAAGAGCAGCTCCACCAGCTCCTTCAGGATGGGCAGCAGCCCCGAGTGGTGGATGCCGATGCCCCGCTTCAGCATCGGCAGGAGCGAGTGTATCTGCACGGGAGGCGGTGCAATTGGTGGTGAGTGGATGACGCATCGAGTTCTCCCGGCAGCGCAGCACCGTAGAGAGTCCAGGAGATACGGCAACAGGCCCCCTCTCGCCACCGCTTCACCCCTGCTCTTTCGACACCCATGCTCTTGTTGGAAGCCAAGCGCACAGCTCTCAACTCGCCTGCGGCAGGCGGCGGTCCTCCTCGCTGAGGCAGTCGATGGCGTTGGAGAAGATGGCGGCCACCATCTTGGCCTCGTCCTCGCTGTTGAGGTCCAGCGACACCATCTGCAGCGCCAGCGCCTCGCACTCCTTCTTGCTGAAGCTGAAGATGATCACCTGCCGACCGCAGCCCAAAGACACACGTGAACTTCACGCAAGTATGTTTCGTGTGCCTTCAGGAACTACTGGACACCTTGGACACATCATCAAAATAAACCAGACGATGATTTGGACCATTAGAAGATGAGGTGGGCAGCTGCACATCGGACAAGGCCTGCCTGTAGGAATACCAAAGTCAAAATGGCGCACTGGGTCGTAGCCGCGGTCCATGATCATCTTGACCAGTTTGTAGATGTCCGACTTCTCCTCCCGCCCTGTGGCATCCTTGCCGCCCTTGCGCCCCTTGCCCTCCCCTGCAGCACAGTAACGGACTAGAACATTGCCAGAGAGCCACGTGCAACCGCACTACTCGAAATTTTCAAACGACTGCTCTCAGCCCCTTTCAGCTCCTCCACCCTCTCAAAGAAGGCAGGCCGTGCCCCGTATGCTCGGGTTGTAGATATTTGCCAGTTGCCAGGGCAGGGGCAATGAAGGCGCGCGCCTTTGCCGCCGCCCTTGCCCTTGCCGTTGGCGGCGCCCTCGGCGCCCTCCGTAAGCGCGGCAACGGCCTTTTGGAAGTTGTCCTCCCGGAAGCGGCTGCGCTCGTCCACCACCATGTACAGCGCATCGGCGCCCGCGGGGAACAGGTAGTGCTGCAGCGGCGTCGGCCGAAAGTCCGTGTACACCACGTGGCACGGCGACCTGCAGTATCGGTATGTGTAATGGATGCAGCCCTGCTCCTGCGGAACACTGATATATTGACCTGCAGCTTGAGCCGGCAACGGCTAGTTCATAATGGTTGGAGGACAGGTTGGACGTGCCAGGATGTTGGTTCAGCCATACAGCTAGCCCACCAACTGATGAGTCTGACACATGCCGCACCTGTGGATCTTGGCGATCCAGTCGGCGAACTCGCGGGCATTGGGGATGGTGGCGGACAGGAACACGAAGCGCGCCTGCTTGGGCATCATGATGATGCACTCCTCCCACACCACCCCCCGCTCCTTGTCCCTGCAGCATTTGACTGAATCAGGACCTCTGCGTGATGTTCGGCACGGCAGCAGCAGCATAACCACGTCAGTCAAAGGCCACCGTCTGCGCTTGCACGTGAAGAGAGCGTGCTGACTGCTCTCAAGGCCACCGGGAGGAGTCTGCCTGAACATGCATACTCCCATAGCAAGTTGGGTCTGATCTGCAGCAGACCTGAGGTAGTGGATCTCGTCGAACACGATGAGCTGCGTCTCACACGTGGTGGAGGACCCCCGGTACAGCATAGACCGCAGGATCTCCGTTGTCATGACCAGGCACGAAGCCTCCGGGTTGATTGTTGTGTCACCCGTCATCAGGCCTGCCAGTCACAGAGGCACAGCTTCATCCATTGCCTTTCTCACCGCCGCCGTTGACAAGTCCTCCGTGGTACCAGATGACCTGCTGCATTCGCATGGCTGTGACATTGCCAGGACCCAGCCTAACAAGGTGAACAGCTGCAAGGCTGCCAGGGGGTTGCGGCGCCCACCCACGTCCCGGAACTCCTCCGCGAGCTCGCGGTACTTCTGGTTGCTGAGCGCCTTGAGCGGCGACGTGTAGATGACGCGCTGCCCGTCCCTGAGCAGCAGAACGTTGCCGGCGCTGAGCCTCTTGCTGTTGCAGCAGTCATTTCAGTGCTCCTGGCTGGTTGCATCAGCCGTCAGGCAACAAGCAACAGGCTCCGCCATAGCAGGGGTGCAAGCCTACGAAAGACAGTGCCGCTCTCTGCAGATCGCCCGTCTGAGCCGAGCCAACTACAAAAATGTGTACCTGAGCGCCATGGCAAAGGCGTATTCTGCAACCACCGTCTTGCCGGCAGACGTGTGCGCCGCAACCAGCACCGAGTGCCCTGCACACCATAGGAGCACAGGTCAGCCCAGTGTGCGGATCCACACAATGCTCGCCGTCCCATCATGCATGTTGCCGCAGCAACCGCTGTGCTGCCAGGCGGACGCCTCATATCACCTGTCTCCAGGCAGTTGATGGCTGTCTGCTGGAATGGGTCCAGCGTGAAGGCATACTCCTTTGCTGGCGGACCGGCCCTGGCGGGCGGCGGCGTCTGCGATTGCTCCGCTGCAGGACGGTTGGCTCAAGGTCACATTCCATCTCTGGTCTTGAGTGCGAGTGGAAGCACTCATCGTAACCAAACGTGCCCAACATCACCCTCAAGATGCACCGTCACTTTGTGCATGGAATGGCCATGCACCTGACGGCATTGCCGGGTCCGCATCCTCACGAGGCGGCGGCCACGCCACCTCGTGCGTACACGTCTTGCCGTCCACCTCGACGAGGTTCACGCCTGCGCGCTCCGCGCGCGCGGTGGGGCTCGCCTGGCTGAGCCGCGCGATCTTGCGCGGATCCTCATGTTCTGGCTCCGCCGCCGCCGCGGCGCAGCCCTCCAGTGATAGCACATCGTTTCGCTGTCTGTCGCGTTTCTTGGCTTTGCCCATTCCGACGTATGGCGATTCTACAGCCCTTGAAGTTGGTTGAGGCCTGCTGCTGTCGGTACAGCTCAGCCGACATGAGGCTGCATTGCTCCTGCACAAGGATTGACTTTTGCCAAACTCATTGAGGTAGCTCACGTGCAGGGCTTTACAACGCTTTCTGGTATCATGCCATGCGCTTTGATGGTGTCTTCAATGGCGACAAGCCTTCCAAACCGCGCCGTGTCGGGAACTGGCTGCTGGGCAATCTATGCAGGAAGTCTCAGGAGCAGCAGGTGACAGGTGGGCTCCGGCGCACTATGCAGAACGCCAAGAAGCCTGTTTACCGCAGAATGTACAAGCTCGACCATCATTGAACTGGAATTTGAGATGCATCAGCAATGCTAGTGTCCATCGGGGCTCCTAAGTGGGTCAGAATAGGTCTGGGTTCAGAAACCGGCCCGTATAAACCCTGAGCTGCTTCGTCACTTCGCCCTGCGTGTTCGTGTCTGAAGCTCACCCAGAAGTGGCCGACAGGAGGCCAAGTTCGTGTCATCTCAGATCTGCTGTCCAATCGTCTGCGGTACACACGCTGTGGACGGTTTGAGCGCTGAATTGGGAGGTTGACACTTCGAGGGTGTTGAAGTGTTTCTGCAATTCCTTCCTCTGGGCAGGTACTCGCATCAACGAAGTCTTGTGAGCCACATCCAGCTCGCTGAAGTGACGGGAGCAGCGGACAGCCCCTAAACCGCCGATAACGCAGCCATGAGCCGAGGGCTGCTAGGTCAGTCACCCTCCCGCTGTTTGCGCCCACGGTCTGCTAGTTTCGTATCTGGAGGTTCAGCACATCAACCTGGCTGTTGCCATGTCTCAAGCTCCCACCCCTGTCGAGCAGGTGCTGCGGCGGGCGCCGGCGGTGCAAGCGTCTATTTCAGCGGCCTGGGCGACTCGCTGCGCTTCGTGCTGGACCATGGCATGGGCTTCAGCCGCGGCAGCGTCAGCGTTAACACGGCGGACAAACACTACGATGAGCTGTACCGCATGGTCCAGCAGCTGTCAGCGGATATGGGGCGCCGGCAGCAGGGCATCACAATCGTGCACGGCAACGACAGCAAGTGAGCGCTGCTGCCCTCCTATTGGTCCGTTGCGCTGAAGCCAACTTCATAAAGCGACACGTGCTGGAAGGCGACAAGCGCTTTCGAGCGCTGCCAGCAGTCTGCTATAACAGTACTTGCCCAACAGAGGCAGTTGCAACACGCGTGCCTTCAAAACATCGCTGACTTTTGCTGGGCGCAGGAGCGGCGCGCTGTACTATGTGGTGGCGGTCGCGGCAGGCGGCGCCATCTACCTGCGTGTCTTCCGCGGCTGGAAGCTGGTGGACATGATGTATGTGACCCGCTCGTCGCTCAAGAAGAGCGTTGGGCAGCTGTCTGACGGTGGGTCGGCTAAGTTGCATTACGGCTTTATGTTTACAAGGACATTGTTCGATTCAACAATCCTTGGCAGCACTCTTGTTTGGCGGAAGGCTTGAGGCTGCGCATCGCCTGCTGCGCCACCAAAAAACTTACACATTTTTAGTAAAAAGACTTTTTAATAAAAAGTCTTTTGAAAAATTTAGCTTCCTGCTGCGCCTCAGATGTGGCCTTTGGTTGGTAGGTACAGACCACCCTGCGGATCCCCAACTTCAAACATCTCCCCAATCGGTTCCCTGTCATGTCACAGGTCTGGACGGGCTGGGCCAGAGGCTATCGAGCGTAAAGACGTACCTGCAGGGCCAGATCAAGGCGCTGTCCGGCAAGCAGGACCAGACGATGGCGGCGCAGGCGGCAATGCAGGAGCACCTGAGCCATGTCGGCGTCGACGTGGAGAACACCCACGCCGAGGTCTCCGAGGTGTAGCTTTAAACCCACAGCTGCTAGCTTGTTCATGAAGCTGTAAGCTGGTCGACTCGGTTGCATGTACGGATGCGGCCTGATCCAAGGGAACGCGTGGGCAGCTGTGTCACGACATTCTTCGCAAAGGCGCTGTGCTCCCACAAAGGGGCAGCTTCAATGTGCATCTGGAGTTCCGAGACATGATGCGTACTGAGAACCAAGATGCCCACAGTTGCCACAGGAACAGATGCACATTCCATCTCATTCCAACGCATATTCTGACAATGCATGTTCTGATGTGACGGTTGGTCATGCGCATCTCATGCCAACGCATGTTCTGACAACGCATATTCTGATTTGACTGTTAGTCACGCGCAGATGCACGGCACGGTGCGGGAGCTGGAGGCCAACATGGAGCAGTTGTCCCTGAGCCAGCAGTACGCAAACCGCGGCATCTACATCCTGTGCAAGGTGGTCGGCGACATGATGAAGCCGTCTGGCGGCCCCGGCGGCCGCGCCTCCTCCGCCGTGGAGCTGGAGAACTACATCCGCCACCCACCCACCATCGGCGGCCACGTCGTGCCAGTGCGCCTTTTGTACATATCAACTTCGAGGTTTTGGTTCTCAGTGTAGTACATATCAAAGTTGAGGTTTTGCAATCGATGCCACATTCCATGAGAGTGCGTGCTCCTTATTCAAGCGCGCCTCTAGTAGAGAGAACGGCGCCATCGGGAGCCTGAGAGCCTGGCTGTGCCTCAGGCTCGCATTTGACCGTGACAGAAGGCAGCAGGACGAGAATCTGTCGATATTAGCATGAATGGGAGTTGTGCCGCATGTAGGGCCTGGAGGGGCTGCTGCAGGACGGCAAAAGCGACAGCCGCCCGGCGACGCCCTTCAGCCGCGGCAGCCTGGGCGGTGGCCTGGACGCTGGCCGCCTGGCGCGCGCCGCCACCGAGTCCGCCGTCCACACCGGCGGCAAGCGCTTCCCGCTGTCGCATGGCCCACCCGGCGGCGGCCTCGTGGACCGGTCCTACTCCACCGCCGCCGCCGACCGCAGCTACAACAGCGCCGCGGCTGATCGAAGCTATGCGAACGCCGCCCCCGAACGCGCCTACTCGACCGCGTCCGACCGCGGCCACGGCGGCTACGGGCCCTCAGACGGAGCCAGCCACAGCGGCGGCCACCATGGTGGCAACGGCGGCAACTGGCAGCAGCCGCAGCGCCACGACAAGCAGAGCCCGCGCAGCAGCGTGTCGGCGGGCTACGAGCCGGACACGCCGGGCCGCGACGGCCGTGAGGAGCCGCCGCGGCTCGCGCGGTTTGGCGGCGGCGGCAATAACGGCGGCGAGCCCGGCAGCGGTGGCGGCCTGCGGCGCGGGCCCTATGGCAAGTTGGCGCCGTGGGACCGGACGAGCTCCTCGGGCGCGAGCAGCCTGGACAGCGGCCTGCTGGACGCGCGCGCCTGATGAACACTTGTGCTTCGAACTGCCGCGCGCGCCGGAGGTGCAGAAGGTCAAAACAGCACTGCGACGCTGCGCCAGCTGTTGCGAGAGCGCCTGCGCCCCTGTCACGATGGTAGGGTGTCAGCACCATCAAGCACGGCTGCTGTGTAGCAGCTGAGCCGCGCCCACGGCCGCCATTGCAGCCAACCCGGGCTGAATTACTGAACCGGGACGAACGTTCCCTTTGAGTAGCTTTATGTTTCCGATTTCGGCAATGTGGTTGCCACTCAGGTCTAGGTAGTTCCTGTGTGTTTCAGGTGCGGACCTACCTGTAGGTTTCAGGCGCGGAACTACCAGTTTTGAGGTCTGCATGTTCGAGTGGATTTGTGACTTGGCGCCACATGTGTAACACGTCGGGAGTGTACGACAGGAAGAGCAAACCAAATCGCCGGCACCCTTTCGTGTGTTTGCAGTGCACTATCCGTGCACCTGGCGCATGCCCAATGCGCATGCCCAATGAGTGTAGGTTCTGCTGAGACCGCCACCATACCGGCACGTACAGCCGCTATCAGTAACGGCACGAATCAATGTTCCAACTAGGCAAATCACATTCCAGCTAGGCAATCCTTTCCCATTAGGCAGCCCACATTCCTATGCGCCAACGCACGCCAACATCGACATCCTGCCACCGATATGGCGGTCATCAGGTCACGATGCCGGACAGCGCCGAGGTGCGGACGGCGGCCTCCTTGGCCAGGCCGCTCAGCACCTCCCGCTGGCTGCGCACCAGCGCCTGCAGCACGTCGCGCGCCTGCAGCCGCGGCTCCCACCCCCACAGCGCAGCCGTAACGGTACCGTCGTGCAGCTCCGCCGGGCGCATGCCCGCCAGCTGCGCCACGGCTGCTACCTGCAGGGTCGACAAATATGCAGTGAGGCTTGTCGTCATGTTGACATCGCCACAGACACATTTGCTCATCCTTTCAGATTCCTTTGCAAGCATCCCAGTCCCGGCTGCCCTGATGTTTTACAGCAGCCAGCGTGTGACGAAAGACTTCTTGTTTGACAGGCAGGCAGCACCTGCTCCTGCAAGGGCTGCGCCAGGCGCTCCCGCAGGACCGCCTCCAGCGACGCCAGCGCGCCGACGGCCGTGTCACGGAACGCCGCCAGCTGCGCGCTGACATCCGCGCTGGCGGCTGTGCTGGTGCTGCCGTTGGCGTCCTGGGGCTCCGTTGCTGCAGCTGCCGCCGCCTTCTTCGCGCTGCGCTTGGCGGCCTTCTTGCCGCCCGCCTTGGCCCGCGCCGCCCACCCCTGTTGTGGTTGTTTCAGAAGCTCACAGTCAGCTTCATTCCGGGTGTACCACTCGCGGTTCAAGTCTACTTCAGGCAGACAACAAAGCACACCTGGCGCTGCCATGTGCTCAGCCAGCACCGGGAAGTTCGGGCAATCAGGAGGCAATGAGGAGGTTGTTGAACATGGCGGGACACGGAAAAAGCAGGGTGCAAACCTGCAGCGCCAGCTTCAGCCACACTGCCTCCTCCCACACCAGGCTGGTGGCTGCGGCCAACGCGCCGCCGTCTGCCAGCTCGCCGGCCGCCGGCCCCAGGCGCTGGCCCAGCGCCTCGCACGCCGCACACAGCGCCGCCTGCATGCAATTAACCACGCCCTCCCACCCAACACATTGCAGGCTGTAAGGTACCCTGATGAAGCGATGTGAATCCTCAGTTGACTGTGCAGACAGGTGTTCAATGAAGCACAATTGTGACGTCCTCCTCGCTTTAGGACAGTGACACAGCAAAGGCGGCGCTGCGCCGCTGAACACAGCACAGCACTGACGCGACACTGCTGTGCGGTCCCATGATAACGATGTGATATTGTTTCAAACCAGCACCTGCAGCGCCCGCAGCCGTGCAGGGAACTGCTGCGCGGCCTCCGACCGGCACGCCGCAGCAGCCTTGGGCGTCTCCGCCCTGTCACCGTCCGAGGGCATCTCCCCGTGCAGCCGCCTCGCCGCGTCGTCCGCCGCAAAGATTGCCACGTCCAGCAGCCCCAGCAGCCGCAGCAGCGGCGCCTGTGCCGTAGCACCGCCGCCGCTGCCGCCGCCGCCTTCGGCGTCGGGTTGGGATGACGCTGCCTGCTCAGCAGCAAATGCGGCGGCGACGGCATCTTGCACAGTATCTGGCTGCACGCCGTGTATCGAAGCCAGCTGGCGCGCGGCGCCGAGCACGTGGTCGCCGCCAGCGGTGGCCGCGGTGGCCTGCCCAGAGATGGTCGCCGCCACCAGCTCCGGCAGCAGCTGCCGGCCGCGCAGGGACGCCGCCTGCGCCGCCCGCAGGCCCGCCGCTGTCAGGGACTCTGCCGCCTTGGTGACGCGCCACCAGGACCGCTGCGCCGCGGCAGCAGTGCCGGACGCGATGCCAGCGGGGCGGTCCCACCAATCGGCGAGCGCGAGGCGCGGCTGGGCGCCGCAGGGCGGCAGCCACGCCGGCCGCAGCGACAGGTCCTCGTTGAAGCGCATGCCCTGCGCACACCCGCAGCGGATAGTCTTGCAATTGATAAGATGCATGCTGCAGCTAGGTTACTGTGGATACCACTAAGTTTGACGACGAGAAGCTGTTTGGGAAGGTGTAATTCTCTCCACGACTTGGTAACGGTGAGTCTGGCTTTCTCAGCAGCGAATGCCATTGGTCGACAGCAAAGTGAGCCGAGCAGGCAAGTCACCTTTCCGGCGTCATTGTCTGCGTGCTGCGCCATGACGCCGACCGCAGACAGCGCCGCCAGCTGCGCGCCCGTCAGCGTCGCGGACAACGAGGCGCTCGCGACTGCGCCGCGCAGCTTCAGCAGCGCCGTCTCCGCAGCAGCGACCGCCCGTGCGTGGCTCTTGCCAAGCCGCTGCCCAAATGCCATAAACTCCAGCACCTGCGCGGTGAGTGCACATCGTTGATCCATAACCCATTGGGTCGATGCAGCGGTTTCACAATAAGTTGCGGCTTGGCAATGTCCAGGATGTCGGGTTCCCTTCGGTTGGTTTCCATACGTCACCAAGTAACACCTGCAGGCTGGTAACCTGCCGCTGTCGCTTTGCAGCCAGACGCGCACTTTCCGGGAGCAGCCGTGCACAGCCGCACCTTGGTGTAGGTGCCGGCCTCGTGCGCCGCGAAGATGGACTCGCCGGCGTCGCGCTCGTGGTGGTCGTGCAGATTTGTCATCGCCTCCAGCAGCGCCGCCACGCGGTCCGTCGCGCCCAGCCCCAGCACCGCCGGCAGCAGCATGTGCCCTACGGCGGCAGTATAGCATGCGTCATGTGTTAGATCGACCCTTCTCACCAAGGTAATCGCGAAAAAGACCCTCCTCTCTGTTTGAGGCTGCTCTGCTGTTCTTGTTTGCCAGCCAGCCAGCTGTTAGAGGCGCACAGATGACGCTGCAGCACTTCAGCGGCATACTTGGAAGGTGAAACGAATTTGCCCGCTCGGCAGCGGCTGTGGCAAGCTGCAAAGTATATTTGCAGCTCATGAGCCACAATCAGCATCGTTGCCATGTCCAATGCGCACCGGAAATGGTGTCATGCTGGACGTGCTTGATGGACAGCGCCTTGAAGGCCGCGGCCGCGGGGCCCGGCGCCCCCAGCAGGCCGTAAAGCGCTGTGGCCCGCAGTCGCATGGGCGCCGCCACCGTGCGCCGCTGGCAGCCCGCCTCCAGCACCAGCACCGCCTGCGGAGAGTTCAGCACAGTGCAGCTTGAGCTTATTGAGGCAGCCTCAAGGGGTCAGCAATCGAGTGCAGGCGTTGGTGGTCAGGGTGCATGAACTACGAGTCAGCTGTGGCACCAGCAGCACCAGCAGGCACCCAACCAGTCATGCACGAGCTTGCCTTTGGTCATCCTTGTGAACGCACGCTCGCGGCAGACTCGATGCACACCTGCAGCATGGCGCGCAGGGTGGCGGTGCGGTCTGCGCCGGCGGCCCGCGGCGCGAGCAGCGCGTCCGCTGCGAGGCCTACCAGCTCGTCGCCGGCGCCACGGTCCCGCGGGTCCAGCCCCTCCGACAGCGGCGCCGCCTCCGCATACACGCCCAGCAGCACGCCGGCGTGCGCCTCCGCCGCCGGTGCGTCGGCAAAGTCAGGCAGTCCCAGGTCCTGCTCGATCTGGCGGTGCAGAAAGAGGATGTGCAGCTCAGAAGGCAGCTCAGAAGGCAGCTCAGATGGATGGAAAAGGGACAGACTTGTGTCAGCAAGGCGCGTGCTTGACATTGCAAGCGGAATCATCAGTCATCAAGCAGAGGAGAGGTCATGTGGATGAGCCCATTGATGCTATCATCACCCTGCCACGTTTCTCTGCTGCAGCGGCATGCAGGGAACGGTGCTTGAGGCGCACCTGCCAGGCGGCAGCACGGCGGCGCAGGAAGGCGGCGCGATCTCTCGACGCCTCCGGCTCGCCGGCCAGTTTGTCGCACTCTGCGTGCAGCTGGTCCGCCAGCCACTGGCGGCTGTCGTCCCCCACCGCTATCGAGTAGGACCTGCACACAGCGCGGTTACGGCTGGCCAGAATTCTAATGCAGTCGGTTTGCACATCCAAGGAAGCCAGGCGTCCTTCAGCAGGGTGGAGGACCTTCCAGGATGATGCACAACATGCAACAGGTGCAACTCCCAGCACGCTGATGTGCATATAAGAACCCCACGGCCACGTGGTCGCACCTCAGGTCTGTGGCGCAGCTGTTTGTGGCACCCAGCCGCACATACGCATCCCGGATCGCCGTCGCCAGCGGCCGCGTGTCTGCCGCGGCGGCGTCCTTGTCTGACCCTGCCGCCGCCGCGGCCAGGCGCAGCCGTCGGCGCTGCAGCTCCACGCCCGCTAGTACCGGGCCGCGCAGGCTTGCAGACTCGCCTCGACCGGCGAGCTCCGCCACCAGCGCCGCCGCCTCCTCCAGGACCTCCTGCACTGGGGAAACCAAACGGTATTCAAAAGGCAACCAGACCATACGCGATACACATTCATGGCGAGGCATGCATATTCGTGACAGCCACAACCACAGCATCCATTTGCAGAGACTTGCAGAGACTGAGCCAAAGTAGAGACTGAGCCAAAGTATGCCGCCGCACCTCAGCGTCTGGCGAGTTGGCACCGCCGGCGCCGTTGATGGCCAGAGCCGCCACGCCATCGGCCAGCTGCACGGCCGTGCCGGCTGGCTCAGAAGGCTGGCCGGCGGCGGGCGCAGCCGCCGCCGGTGCGGCCGACGCCGGCAGGCGGCAGTCCAGATACGCCTGCAGCGCCGCCCAGTCGTCTGGGTGTTCCTGCAGCGCCTCCCGGTACAGCTTTGCTGCTTTCTGCAGCTGCCCCGCCTCGACCTGTGCATACACAAAGGTTGCAGATGACGCCAGCACAGCAGCTGGGAGCGTTCGCATGTTGCCTGCATGCAGCAGTCGACGGCACAAAGACAGACAGCGCTCCAGCAATGATGCTCAGCAGCACTTGCATGAGGCTGAAGCAGGCAGCTTGATATGCCAGCGGGCAGCGTCAGATGCCAGCGGGCAGCATCAGATGCCAGGCCTTGTGAAGTTGCCACGCCGGTCTCGTACCAGCAGAGCGGCGTGCAGGCTGCGCTGGTCAGCAGGCAGCGGTATGACTTTGGCGCCTAAATCCGCCGCCAGGTCTGCCGCGTCTGAGACGCGCCGCTGCTGCCGCAGCACCTCCACATGCAGCAGCAGCGCCTCAGCAGAGTAGCCGCCGCTGCCGCCGGCCTGCCGTCGCGCAAGCGTGTCCGCCAGCTGCAGCAGCTGCGCCGGCGCCATCGCAGCGCTCTCACCTGCAGCGGCGTTTGTGTCGTCAAGCATGCTGAGCGAATCAGAGGTATCTTCAAGTGGACATGATCACCAACAGAGAAGGCATCCCTGGCTATGACAGACTCGCTCGGATCATGCTGCTTGCTGCAGTCTGCTGACATATACGACTGGACAACAGCTGTGCGCAGTCACCTGCGGCGGCCGCGCGCGCTTGCAGCAGCAGGCTGGTCACCGCCCACCACATGTAGCGCTCGCTGCCCGGCCGCCCGCCGGCGCCCTTGGCCAGCTTCATTGCCACCTGCTGCTGCTTCACCAGGTCGGCTTCCCTGAGCCACGAAGGTTGTCAAGACTCAGCAGCCAAGTCGCTGCTCATCGGTTCAACCTGCAAGCTCCGAGCTTGCTGCGGATGCATGTGCCGCCAAGATTGGATGCACCAGCCATTGCCCTCACCGTATCTTCAGCAACAGCCGTCACACAAGGCCATGTACAGCGTGTACCTGACGTGGGCGGCAAAGACGCCCTCCAGGAGCGCCGGGTTGTCGGTCGCGGCAGCGGCGGCGGCCTGGTACATGGCGGTGACCTCCGCTGTCCGCCCCGCGCGCCCATACACCAGCCGCAGCGTGTGCAGCACGTGCTCGTCCGTCGGCACCTCCTTGCGCACCTCATCGCACAGCTGCATGCAATCGAGCGGTGATGTGTGAAAACCGCAGTGTGTGAACGCAATCGTGCACATGCTGCACGCCCAGCCTCCAGCCAACTACAGAAGCTGCCAGCCACCCGTCAAATGCACAGGCTGGAAAGGGCCCTGTGCAACGCAGCCAAGCCATCCGCCCTCTGCTCACCCGGAGGCCCTCCTGCGTGCGGCCGCCACGGTCCAGCGCATGCGCCTTGAGCGCTCGCAGCAGCTGGTTGCCTCGGTACTTTGAGAGCGCCGAGGTCACCAGCTTCAGTGCTCCCTGGGAGGCGCAAGGGTGCATGTTGTCATGTGTAGACAGCGGGTTGGCTTGGCCCAGTGCATGGCAACCCAGCGAGCGAGAGGCGAATTCACCTTGTGGTTGCCGACTTCGATCGCCTCGTAGATGGGTCGCAACTTGCGTTCGAAGGCCTCGAGGTCAGCCGGCTGCTGAGCCATGGCGATGTGTGTTACTATGATCGATGCTGAACAGAGCTGATTGCCGTATAATTAAGGTGCTATCAAGAGGCTGCCACTGATATCAGATCGAGTCCGCTGCGCTCCCTCACTAGCTGCGCGTGCTGCACAGAATCAGCAGCTCGATGTGCACCGTCAAGATGCAAGGCCGCGCATGTGCAGCATGCTGCGATCGTTTCGAAACAGCCTGGTGCACAATCAGTATGTGCACGCGGCCATAGCGAGGTCGCACGCCTCGGTGCGCGGATCCGCTGATTGGCAGTCAGCCGAAAGGCATCCTTGCTTCTACCTTTCAGTCACTTTCGCCCTTTCCCTCACCTGAATCACTTACACAAGCGAAATCGTGAATCACTGTGCAAGCCGGGCATTGTGCACTCAAGCAGGCCTGATCAGGGTGTTGTAGGGCCGGTGGCTGTCCCAAGCAGTCTGGAACAGAAAAGGAGGCTGACCTGACCGTGGGCAGCAGGGGTCAAGACTGCGGAATATCGTCAGCTGTCTATATGCATAGAGCTGAGCGATCAGGCAAAGTGCTGTGCACCTAACGGCCCCCCGAATGCTATTTCATATGATTGTCATGCATACCTCAAGGCAGTGCAGGCGATCGCAGCTCAGCAGCAGCAGTCCAGCACAAGTCCGAGCAGAGCGGCAGGCAGTGGGGCTGCGGCAGCGCGAGAGTTTACCTGTAGAGCATCAGGCCTACACGGTCAGGTGCCCAATAGCAGGCTAGGGCGCACCGGGCCGTGCTGCCGGTCGCCGTTCAAGTGCAATGTGTGCAGAAACCTTGTCTGCAGACATAGCTTATATCACATCACGAAGAGAGCCACAGTCTAACATCCTGATACACAGCAGATCCTGCTGCTGAGCCTGGCCGCAGGGGCGGCGGCTGGCGGCTGAGCCAGGCCGCGGCAGCGGCCGGCAAGGCCGCTGGGCTGGCAGGCCCCATCCGGGGGCTTGTTGTGGCAGCGGCCAGGCGAGCGGCGGGGGCAGCAGCCCTCAGCCGCTGGTGTAGCTGCATACGATAGCGACCAACATGGCTGGGGCCGCGGCCCTTCGCGGCAGGCCTGGCCGCGGCAGCGGCCAGCAACACGGCTGGGGCCGCGGCTGGCAAGGCCGCTGGGCTGGCCGCGGCAGCGGCCGGTAGGGCGGCTGGTGCAGCGGCCCCGAGCCGCAAGCCTGGCCGCGGAGCGGCCAGCAAAGCGGCTGGGGCGGTGACCCCCCGGCTATGGTCAGCCGCCCTGCCGCAGGTCGCTGCCGCGGCCAGCGGCTGAGGCAGCGACCACGGCTGCCGAGCGCAGCGGATCCGGAGACAGCCGGCTGTCTCCGGAGACAGCCGGCAAAAATTGCCCGTGAATAAATTATCTGACAACGAATGGGCATATATGAGAAGCCCGGTCACCCGGGGTGCCATCATATTCCGTTATAGTCTAGTCGGCTGGGATACGCGGCTCTCACCCGCGCGACCGGGGTTCGATGTCCCCGTGACGGAGGGGGGCAACGTGTGGGGAGCTGGTGCTGGATGGGGGGCAGAGGTCGCTGGGGCGGCACAGGGGCGGCCTGTTGGCTCAATCAATGCTGAGAACGGTGGGAGACTCGGGATAGGGTGCAGTCTGCCGATCCACGGCAAATTCTAAGGCTAACCGCAAGTGTGCTGAAGTAGGACGGCCAGAAGTAGGGTCTTGTCCATCAACCCCTTCTCGTTCTGTCCAGAGTCGCCTGGGATTGCCCTTGGACTTGTGCCTCCGGTCGAGCAAAACCGGCAAGCGCATCAAGCGTTTACACAAGAGGCGATTGTGACAGCCCTGACAAAAAGGCATGCTTTCATGCATGCATAATCCGTGTAGCTTACGCTGGTTTGCATTCTCGTCTCGGCATAGAACACCTGCTGCATACCGCAAGTGATTCCGCCATATAACCCGCCAGGCGGCAAGTCATCTCATGCAGGAGAGTATGCTCTGATTTGCATAGCGAAATGCTGCGAAAGGCACTGTGCAAGTAGCTCCCATTCCGTGCGCAGGTGGCAACACCTTGCTGTAGTAAACGCAAAAGCTTTTGAGTTTGCCAGAAAACCTCGTAACGGGGAATCGAACCCCGGTCGCACAGGTGAGAGCCGTGTATCCTAGCCGACTAGACTATTACGAGATGCCAACAGACGCTTTGAAACAAATATATTGTGCAAACTACCGCGTATGGTTTATTCCAGGGTGGGCCACGGCTGTGGCAGGGCATCGCGCGTGCATTTGCGCTCTCTATGAACACCTGGTTGTTTGTCTGTGTGTTTTGCCTGGCCTTGACGCCATTATTGGCCTTCGCTCATATCCAGAACACAGCACATC
>JAABUW010005381.1_pt1 | contig 16667 bp, 19 predicted proteins | sample 5560081 | NCBI WGS metagenome assembly JAABUW01 (sample SAMN10711882, study PRJNA513363) | rock metagenome | isolation source: Antarctica rocks | place: Antarctica: Victoria Land, Knobhead sud | reverse complement strand
TAGTAAAGCTGTTGATCGAGCGAGACGATGTTGAGACGGATTCGAAAGATAGATACGATCAAACGCCGCTATCTCAGGCGGCCAAAAAGGGACATGAGACGATAGTAAAGCTACTGATCGAGCGAGACGATGTTGAGATAAATTCGAAGCATTATAACGGCCGAACGTCTCTATCTTGGGCGGCCGCATTGGGGCACGAGAAGATAGTAAAGCTGTTGATCGAGCGAGACGATGTTGAGATAAATTCGAAGGATTGTAACGGCCAGACGCCGCTATCTTTGGCGGCTGAATATGGACACGAGACGATAGTAAAGCTGCTGATCGAGCGAGATGATGTTGAGATAAATTCGAAGAATTATAACGGCTGGACGCCTCTATCTTTTGCGGCTAAACGTGAGCATGAGACGATAGTAAAGCTGTTGATCGAGCGAGACGATGTTGAGATATATTCGAAGAATTGTAACGACTGGAAGTCGCTATCTTGGGCGATCGCACGCGGACATGAGACGATAGTAAAGCTGCTGATCGAGCGAGATGATGTTGAGATAAATTCGAAGGATCGTAACGGTCAGACGCCTCTATCTCTTGCGACTGAACATGAACATGAGACGATAGTAAAGATGCTGATCGAGCGAGACGACGTTGAGATAAACTCGAGAGATTATGACGGTCGAACATCACTATCTCAAGCGGCTGAATGTGGGCACGAGACGATAGTAAAATTGCTGATCGAGCGAGATGATGTTGAGATAAATTCGAAGGATTGTAACGGTCAGACGCCTCTATCTCTTGCGGCTGAATATGAACATGAGACGATAGTAGCGATGCTGATCGAGCGAGATGATGTTGATATGAATTCGAAAAATTATGACGGCTGGACGCCGCTATCTTTGGCGGCCGCATTTGGGTATGAGACGATAGTAAAGATGCTGATCGAGCGAGACGATGTTGAGATAAATTCGAAGGATTGTAACGGCTGGACGCCGCTATTTTGGGCGGACCAAAATGGGCACAAAGCGGTGGTGAAGCTATTACAGTTAGCTAGCGAGGTTTAACAACTACCAAACCTTCCCACCCACCATCGAAACGTTCCCGTTTCTTTACATATCTAAGAATCTTCCATCACTCCTCGAAGACTCTGTCAGATGTGGCAATATCATCTATTACCCAGAGAGTTCCAGACCTACATACGGTACAGTAATTGACCTCCCCTCCCCCCCATCCAACAAAAACCTCACTAACCGCAAACTCCCCATGTCCCTTTACTCCTCGAATGCCCCGCCATATCCCTCCTCAGCTTCGGTGACAACGGCGCACCTACACCATCCGCCGCAACCGACGTATCAACCGATACCGGCGCCGGGGTCACAGCCGCAGCACCAGGCACAGCATTGGGGTCCGCGACTTCATTGAGAAGGGCTGGGGCGGCGGTGTTGATTGGGGAGATGGCGGTACCTGAGAGGAGCTCATCGGTGCCTTGGAGGAGGGATTGGGTTGTGAAGGTTGGGGCGGCGGGAGGGTTAGTCATGCCAGGGATGTCGAAGGCGAGGCTTTCGGTGAAGAGAGATTGTTGGTAGATGGCCCAGATTTTCTTGGTCAGGAGAGGGTTTTTGGTGCCGCCTGGGGGAGTGTCTTCAATGACGAGGTCGAGCTCGATGTCCCATTGGCCGGTGATGGAGGCGGGGCCCCGGGGGTGGTGTCGCAGAAGCCGGATGCGTTGTAGCCGGCAGCCATGGTGACGAAGACCAATGGCAGCTTTACCACAAGACCAACATCGTAATGTCCGATCTGGGTGCTGTCGACGCCATACTTTAGTTTTGGTTGTGAGAGTGCGGCCACAACGACATCGGCCGTAAGACTGGTGAGGTTGAAGATTGGTTGGAGGTTGATTGGCGCGTTGAAGCAACTGTCGCTTGAAGTGACCGCGTCGATCGACACGCCTGTGCTGTTTCGAAGAGACCCCAAGACCCCGTAGTTGGACGAAGCAATGCCCTTGAAGGTTGTGCTGAAGCCAACTTCGTAAGCTACAGTGGCGCCGAGGCTGAAGATTCCGCTGACGGGGATGCCGGCTCCTGGAATGGCTACCTGTAAGAGCTCCTTGGTGTAGGAGAGCGAGTCGATCTTTTCGTCGAGTTCCAGGATGGCAGCGATGTTGTCCGGAGTGGCCGCTAGGGAAAGTTGCTTCAACGATCGGCCTTGGACCTGGTACTCGTCAGCTTGGGAACGAATTATCGTCAAGATTGTGTCTGGTTACTCAGAATAATGAAACCGATGACTTGGAAAGATTCAGTGATATAGCAGCTGATACAGTCTTACTTTTCGATGCCTTGATTTGCGTCAAGTCCTCCATTTCTTTCATCTTTTCCGCACGTAGGTCCTCATCGTCTGAGTGCTCTGCGACGGCTGTAATCGTGGGCCCGGCATTCTTCTTCTCGTTCATCTCTGCGGATACAGGATGCTCACTCCGCAAAGCGACATTTGATGTCGATGCAATGGACGTCGAGGGTTAAGCTACGCGACGCGAGTTGGTGTTCCATGCGGTGTTCAGCTCCCTCACGATCGTTTTATCGCACTCCGCATATTTCTTACAGTAGTTCCAAAGGCTCTTGATTGATACGTGAAATATTCAACATTGGTAAAGCGCCAAATGAAAGAGGGTTGAATTCGGTGAGAGATATGCGTCTTGCGCAACAGGACTGGTAACGAGTCTAGGGTTCGACGACATCTGGGTGTGTTTATAGCAGTGATTATAATAGTAGAAGACGCGGCCGATCTCAGCCTCTTACATGATTCACAGGTAAACTTAATGAAGGAAGAAGTTCCAGGGAAACTTCGATTTTTCCGTAAAGAGGAAAGAAGACAGAAGAAGCTGCCGTTGGGCACGGTATCACATTCTCCAACCAGGAATACTCTGACTTAACATCTCTCAAGCTCCTGCTCACGTCAGGCAAACCTTCCAGGCGCCCTTGGAATAATCCTTCCAAGTTGATGGTGCCCCTTCCACCCAAGGAACTTTACCCCTCCACACCTTTCAATTGCAGTCAGGGAGATAAATTTATATACCTATGCCAGGGAGCTGCTGAAAACACTATGTCGCTTCTTCCGGACCTTTGAGAGGCTACAGTCGGTCTTTTCGCTTTTACAGGGCCTTTCCAATAATCTATACATCCCAATGGCGTTCGTCTTCGCTGCACTGATACTCGTCATACTCGGACTCTTTTCGTATTATCTTCGTGTTCGGATGCTGCAGAACAGTTTTGCAGAGCGTCATGGATGTCAAGCTCCACCTAAACGGGCTGCTCAAGACCCAATCCTAGGGCTAGATCGTAAACTCCAGGACTCCAAGTTGTCCAAAGCTTTCCAAAGCCTCCCAGCGGGTGTGTCTCTGTTTCATACGTACGGGCAGACGTTTCGGGAAACTACGATACTTGGTACCGTGATAAAGACAAAGAGTGCGGAGAACATCCACACTATACACGGTCTGAAGGCGAAAGACTGGGGAATTCAGCCTTTCAGGTTACCTGCTATGAACCCGTTCTGCGGGAAAGGCTTCATTACGACCGATGGTCCGATTTGGGAACATTCGAGAGCGCTTCTCAAACCGTCGTTTCATAAAGGCAATATTTCTGATCTGACAGCTTTCGAGTCTTCCGTGAACCTATTTTTGAGTGGTATTCCGACAGACGGCTCGACGATTGACCTGCAGCCTCGTCTATCTTTGCTGGTAAAGTTCGCCTAAAGTCTGGTTACATAGTCGCTGCTTGATGCTTATTTGTTGTTAGTTTGTCGATACGTCCACTAGGTTTTTACTAGGTCAATCTCTTGAAGCACTTGCCGGTGACGAACCAGCAGACGCCTCAGTGGACGGCAAGACGTTCTTAAAAGCTTTCCAGCTTTCTCTTCGTAGCTGTGGCATGCGACTCTACCTGGGGCCTTTCAGATTCATGACCCCGAAGTCTGCGAGCGTCGTGCACTGGAACGTCGTACACAAATTCATTGATTATTACGTAGATCGAGCTCTTGAAGACAAAAGGGCAAGGTTTCACCCACAATGAATCTGGACGGCCAGCGGACTTCAAGTCATCATCATCGGAGTCTCCTTGATGGACTTGCAGAACAGACCAGTGATCGAATTGAGATTCGTAACCAAATCATACAAGGAATGATGGCTGCACAGGACACGACTGCAGTTCTAATCAGTAACACTTTCTTTTTGCTGTCACGTAGTCCGGCAATATGGAAGCGCCTGCGGGACGAAACAGCTTCTGTAGGCTCTCAGCCACTGACGCTCGAGGATACGAAGAACTTTAGGCTGCTGCGGAATGTTCTGTACGAATGTGAGTGTCTACATCGTAATGATCTGAGAACATAGATAGATTAACCTGCTTTATGCTTCACTGCCACAGCTCTTCGATTATACCCCGTCTTTCCACTACTAGCCCGCATCGCCCTCACGGATACTATCCTACCAACGGGCGGTGGCATCAAAGGAGACCGGCCTGTTTTCGCGGCCGCGGGAACCAAGGCTTTGTCAGACTTCTATGCTCTACATCGAGACGAAGCAGTATATGGCCCAGATGTTGAGAGATTTGACCCGGATAGATGGGAATCGATCAAACCAGGTCCTTTTCAGTACATGGCATTTGGCGGAGGCATGCGGGCTTGCCTTGGCCAACAGAAAGCCCTTGCAGAAGCTTCATGTACACTCATTAGGGTTACGCAGGCCTTTAAAGGAATAGAGAGTCGTGACGATAGAGACTGGGCTGGAGATCAGAAGCTTGTGGCAAAAAACATCAATGGATGCAAGGTAACATTGATACCAGTATAAACCAACAGAGATATCTGGCGCGTTGGAAAATTTTATGTCAAGTAGCCTACCTTACCGGGTCACTGCCATCATAGTATATGCGTACCTGTCCTCCTGACTCTTATACGATTCACCATCTCGTCCCAGCAACCACACTTACAACCTACAACTCTATCCCAAAGGCTTTCAAAGTACAACAGATTTTCTTCAGTCGAAGCAAAGTGCAACCAACGCACGCTCCCGATACCGCTGTGGATACTACATACACTTCAAACGCAGCAACTCTTCATCTTCTTCTTCTTCTTCTTCTTCTTCTTCTTCGTCGTTCTCACCTTCATTCACAATCTCCCTCTACTCATCCGTCCGTCCACAACCGTTCAGTCTTTGATCATTCTTGAACACATCAATATTCTCACCTATCACCCATGTTCAAAAACTAAATTGGTGAAAAGTTGACGGCGCGAAACAAAACGATCGATTCCGCTGTCATGATGTTACAGGACTGGCTTTCAGTAGTCGGCGTTGTAAGCCAGTCTGAAAAAGAAATTCAATTATGTTTCGACGTTGCGAATCAAAATTTCTTCGACATGAAGAGGCATTAGTAGTAGATATCAGCGATAGAACGAAAGCGCAGAGTTTCACATCGCAGTGTCTTGAGACAATGAAACACGATGATGTTCGATTCTTGATATGTTGCGGTTCAAAAGAGCGTTTTCGGCGCGATATATGCTATAAGTAAAGCGTGTTGAAATGCTTTACCAAGGTGTTTTCCGTGACTGTTGAAGCCAGGAACACAGAGAATCAAATACGGCCAGTATTCCCAGAATCAATTTGACCCCCGATTTCCCACAATTCCTTAGTAATCGTCTCCTCGGGAGATCACCTCCTTGCAACTGGGCCGGAGCAGAACGGTCTATTTAGAAGATTGCGTCAGTATGTTCTGCGGTCTTCAACTCGTGGACCATACTCACATGCTCAAACTGTGCGACATAAGAGCCAGGAACATCGACCAGCGGTCCATAGGACTCAACAATGCCATTCGAGACGAGCGATCTCATGCCGAGGTGGTAATTCTTCACTCCAATGCGCTCAAGGTAACGCCTGGAGAAGACCAAAGTTCCGAAGTTCTCATCGATCGTCTTCAGCAGCGACTTGGCGGAGGCATGATGAAGACCAGCAGCGCTGGCATGCTCATTGCGCCCGTAGCCGTAAACTCCTACGTCATCTCTGACATAACATTTGCCAGTGCTGCCGAAGGTTTCGATGGCAAACACATCGCCTTCTTCCATGCGTTGGGTGGTTCGGGTCTTGACGAAGGGGACTTGTTTGTCGCCATGGATCTTGTAGCGCAGGATGTTATGACCAGTGATGTTCCGAATCGCTTTGACAGGGATGATCTTTCGGTTAAGCTCGACTTCGTAGCTCTCCATTACTTCTTGGATTGCCTCACTGATGTGATCCATCCGGGAATCGATGCCAGCTTCCTGGGCGTTTATTTAGCTTTGCAGACGTCATGCAGGGCAGGTTCGCTTACCTTGAGACCAGTATCGGTGGCTGCCTTGACAGCCGCGAGCAGATTATCGTAGGCCGGATTGAAAGCCACGGTAAAGGCGCTATCGACAATCCTGCCGCTGACATGAACTCCGAAATCCACTTTCAGGAGATCGTCGTACTGGAGGATGACCTCCTTGGCTCCAGGATTGGGAGTCCAGTGAGCAGCTACGTTGTTCAAGCAGAGCCCAGTCGGAAATCCCATGCCGGCTTTGAGAGCGTCTCCGGTCTCAAGACCTTGGTGGTTGGTCAGTGACCGAACGCCATCCTCAATCTCTTGGGCAAGCTGGCTCATGGAAACGCCGGGCTTTGCGATCGTCTGCACATACTGGCGGACCTGGCGATGGACTTCAGCAGCTTTGCGATAGTCATTCAGGAACTCATCATCCATGTTGTTCACGACGGATAAGTGACGAAGTTCTTCAGCCGTGGTGCGCCGAAGATTGTCATTGTCGGTGACATATTCGACAATCTCGCCCTCCGAATATCGCTGATCGTGAAAGAGGTTGGCGAGTGCAACCCTCGGAGGAGTCGTCTGCTGTACACCCAGTGCCTTCCTTTTCTTCTTCCTGTTACTCTCTCTTTTTTTCTTCTTGCCTTCTGAGGTTAGCTTCAAGTGTGTATTAACTTCAAGTTGGCTTACTACTATTGTGCTGACCACCGGACTTCAGGTCAGCTCCAATCTTGTCGCCGTCCTCGTCCTCCCCGTCTTCGTCTTCCCCTTCGAGTGCACCATGAAGGAGTCCACTTGCTGCGGCTGGCTTGGGAGGATTGACAGCAGCAATTGCAGCGCGTGCCGATGACTCTGCTCAAGGTGTCAGAATAGCTTACAACGCAAAGTAAACACTTTTTTTCCCAAACCATTTGGACCTCTACGATAATCATCTGGTGTCTTGGATCCCATGATCGGCTTCGACTCGTAGTCATAAGGTTCCTTAGGTCGTCGTTGATGCCATTAAAAGTCGGCTTCCGAAGGAATCGCAAGGAAGCGAGGTCGCCAGCATGTCATGGCACACGCTTTACCCTTTTAGGCGATTGACGCAATGCCAGTATAAAAGAACGGAGATATCTGGCGTGTTGGAAAATCTTATGCAAAGTACCTTATCTTACCGGGTCACTGCCATCATAATATGAGATACTATTTCAACGCAGCAACTGTAAGTTCTTCTTCTTCATTCTCATCTACATTTACATTTACAATCTTTTTTACTCATTCGTTTACAACTGTTCAATCTTTGATTATTCTTGCACATCAATATTCATCTATCATCATGTTCAAATTAATTGTTAAATTGACGTCGTCGCGAAACAATGATCAATTCACTATCATAACGTCACAGAACTGACTTCGATAGTCAATGTTATAAGTCAGTCTGAGAAGAAATTCAAGACAATTCAACATTGATATTAAGTTGAGAGACAGAAGAATCTCAAGTTTGTTGACCGACTGATACTGCTGTCTGTCGACAGAGTAGCTTGTACCTAATGACCTGACTGTCGTTGAGAAGTTGTGCGGAAAGATTTCGTTGGCCAAGTCAAGTAGAGTTGCCTCAACGACTTTCAAGTGTTTGCAGCGTAATTACCACGCCAATCGGGACATACAGTGGGTCACCATAATAAACCTCCCCCTCCGATAGTAACGAACAACTTTCGTACTCAAATCATAAGCACTCGCACTTCAATTACGCCCACAGCGGAATTAGCCAGAAAAAGCCTCACGAGTGCGGTGCAGCGTTGAGACCGAAGGTATATCTACTTGTGCAGGCGTCTTGCTCGGAGCCATCAAGGACGAGATTGGGGTGCGCCAAGTCGCCCCCATTTCGCGAACGATTTCGTCAACACCGTGACAGGTGGTCTTGCAGTGTCCAAAATTGGATGGCTTTTCCATATCAACTCTAAATATCTCCGAATCTTACCGAGGGTACCTTACATTTTCCTCTGATCCCACCCGTCTCACCTTACGACAAGCACACGTGTGCCACATGTGTTCTCAGCTGCGGCGTGGTTGCTGAATAGAGAGTACTAAATTCATAGTCCTACTGGGCTAGTACAATGGTGTAGTGGTTTCGCTTCTTTTCTGTTGCCAAAATCAATCCATTAGTCTTATCTAACAGATCCATTATCCATTAATCTCATACAGACAGACTTGATTCTGGCCGAAAATTCAGCACTTGTGGCTGAAGAGTTAGCTTTACCTGGTGGCCGCGCCCGACTGACTACAAGCACAGTGGAGAGGACGGGAGAATGTGAGCTCATCTACCAGGCTGCAAACGAAGATATAATGTCCTCCCTCGACAAGTCCTGTCGGGCTTCTACGGCACCACCGGAAACATTCACTATTATCACTTTGGACGTCATTCCTTCTTTCATGACCAACGTCCACACATTCCGGAAGAAGCATCATGCGGTTCTCTACCAAGCATCTACTTACCTCTCTGAGCGCCCTACTGCTAGCAGCATCCACGCACGCAGGCCCTGTCACTCAACCAGCCCCAGCCCGATATGGCACGCTCAAGCTCAGCACCACAGGCAATGTCACCCGCGTCACCTTTAACAACCCACCCATAAATCTCATCGACCCACACTTGATATCCGACCTGCTCGCTTACCTAGTATCTATCCAGCCCTCACCAAATACCACAACCCCCAAAGTCGTCATCTTTGATAGCACGAACCCCGACTGGTTCCTCGGCGCCCTCGACACCGCCCTCACGCGCGCGCCCATCACCCAAGACAAAATCGTCGCAACGATCAAATACTCGTACATTGCGCCCTTGCTGCAAAACATCACCACGACCGCCTTCATCGCCGAAATCAACGGCCACAACATCGGCGGCGGGCACGAACTCGCGTTGCAGATGGACATGCGGTTTGCGGGGCCGAACGCACACGCAGGCTTTTTCGAGAACGGTCTTGGTCTCATCGTCGGCGGAGGCGGTCAGTTTTTCCTGGGCCAGTTGATTAACAAAGGCCGAGCGCTCGAATATCTGCTTTCAGCCAAGGCGTTCGACGGTCCCACGGGCGCTGCGCTGGGCCTCTTCAACCAATACTACTCTACTGGACACGCGCTGACGGCAGCCGTGAACACCCTGGCCCAGCGTATTGGGCTTTTCCCCCAGGTCGCCCTCAATGACACAAAGTCTGCGCTAAACAACTACCTCAATCCCTCCCCTGAACTGCTAGCTCAGGACATAACGAATTTTCTCGCACTGAACCGCGATCCTGAGAGCCAGGCCGACCAAGCAAAGATTCTGGCGCTGTCGCAAAACGAGACGAATAGCCGGTTCGAGCGAGGGCTCCCTGAGGATATCACGGAGTTGTATCACTGATCGCTCGAGAGGGGAGTTTCACCCATCAGTAACTCGAGGAAATACTGGATAGAGTAAAAGAGCTAGACTTGGCGGAATATATGGACGGTATAATATGTAATTCTTAGAAGTGTACTGTTTATTCTTGACCGGTGCTCCGCATCATCCCGCATTCTATTCTAGAGAACGGGTCTGCCCCTCCCAACTCCAACTTCTCCCGGGACCTCGAGCTCTAAAATTGTTATTTAGTCGCCGCTTGACTTGTGTGCTCCAGATACCCCTCGCTTCCCTCAGCACAGGGCCCTCGAAACCTGAATACCAAGATCTCTAAAGCTACCAAAACCCAATCAATCCCACCATCAAACAACAAGGACCGAGCCAACTGAACACACACACACACAGCCTTTCATCTCCCGCCTCCTTCTGACACTCACTCACTCGCTCACTCCTTCCCCAACAACCGAACCCCCTCCAAAAATCAGCCCACCAGCCTATGTAAATACGGCATCATCATCATCATCATCGTCGGACTCTAGCAAATTCAAAGAGTGCGAAACAACATCCCCCAATGTGTTCGCAACCAACCCAATTTCCTTTCCCCAAACCACCCCTCAGCAAAAAAAACGCAATCACGCGCTGCCAATCTCATAACGTATGCATTTGCCGTGCCAGTATCGCCGTTTCGTTTGTTGGAGTACTTGGTCCGGGGGAGTTCATATGGGGCCATTGCGAGAGAAAGGGAGGAGGTGGAGGTTTTGTGGGGGGGGGGAGGCTTGGCGGCAATACTGGGACGCTGAGCGTTAAGGGGGGGTCCGGAAAATATCTAAGATTTTTTTTCCAACCGAATAAATTTTGGAAACATGTCATGCGACTCTCCGATTGGAAAACGGAGCGTTCCGAGATCTACGTATCTTTGAGAGGCACTACTCGCGGGGGGCGTGTGAGCGCCAAGGAGAGTCCTGGACCGGCGCATTCTTCGTTGGGGCGGCTGAACGGGGGGGTGGTTGCCAATGAGCAAGGGGGGGCGTGCCCAGTCGTGTTGACTTTGTCGATGCCGAATGGGTTGTTCGTATCGGTTTCGGTTGTCAGGTTCGGATTATCACTTTTGGCAATGATGGTCGAGCAGGTGATGACTGTGAGAGATTTGCTAGGGGGGGAGGGAAGACTGTCTCATTGTGTTTTCGTTGGTACAAAACGATCTGCACTCTTTTTCTAGTGAAGTTTAGGGTCTGTGATTTGGGCCCAATCCTACTCTTCTTTGACCGAAAGTAGTGGCATTTTCGAGATAGCGAGGAAGTCTCTACTTGTTGTCCGCGAAGCTGTCTCTATTTACAAGGCTTTCTCCTCAGATTTCATACTCTGGTTGACATGTTCTGATTCAAAATCGTCGTAGAATGATTGTTCTGTGGCGTATGTTCAAGGCAGGGTCATGTGGGGCCACCATGAAAAATTGCTGCTTTGGGGGAAATGCACAACGATATCGGTAAATATGAGTCTTGACCTCTGGCACCGTGGACGGTTGGAATAGAACGAGATACTGAAGTATGCGCGTGTAATATCCAGGCACGGATGGTGGCTTTGGACATCATCGTGAAATCTTCCAGTAGGGCGTCCTTCTCCATCCCCACATGCTCACAGCTTCGGGGACGGACCCGAAGACGTAGAGAAGCTAGGGATAGACAATGAGAAACACCGGAGGGGAGCTCCTGAAATGGGGACGCCCTCAGCTCACACATCTGGACACACCCATGATCTAAAATACCGCTATTAGGTTTGGACGCAAACCACTCAGGGCCACCAATCTTACGACCCGATCTTCGGAGAATGGGGCAACCGGATCCTTCAGTGGTAGGTAGACTTGGCGGAAAGGATTCTACACTCACCCTTTTTTGACGAAAGGCCAAAGGGTGTAGTGTACCGAGTAAAACGGCAAGCATCTCGCCTGAAGTGTGGCACGGTCGCTTACTTGTGTCGAAGATTGCTGACATGCATCGGGGCCGTAGGAATCAGTCCTGTTAGAGACCAGAAAGGCTATCGACTTGGCAACGTAGTTCAAGTACTCGCGTGGCGTTGCAGGGCCCTCGGCGGACCTAAATGCGTACAACGCATTCCGAGAGTGCTATAACCAGATTTGAAATATGAAGTGAGTAATGCTCGAACCATTAACATTGAAGCTTGCTACATTTTAAATTTCCCCAATGTATCTGTCAATATAAGCAAAACTAGTCGTTCTTCGTATTAATGACCGTGCAATCGCCTACGTCTATCCTTATACTATCTCTATCGTGGTTACAATCTTTCGCCTGCAGAGCCAATCCAAGACTTCGCTTCGGGTTTCAGGATCCAGATTTTCTAGAGTCAGCACAGTCTTGCCCCTCTCCGCAGGCGTATTCCCCGGTGGAATTTCATGAGATGAAGACGGTGTCGTTGTCTCTATCACATCCGTTAGTGTGGCTTGGCCCTCGAAACCACCAGGTGGTTGCTGACGGTCGTTCGTCAGTGAAAAGGCTTTGGACGTCGTAGGGCTTAGATTCATCCGGGAATCGACACACATTATGGCATTGGAGAAAGGATAGAGCGAGGTGGAGCTGTTCGGTGAAGTAAGCACGGGTCTTGTTTTGTCGCTCTCGTGGTATGGGTTCATGGTCGTGAACAAATCGTCATGCTCTTGTGTAATTTGTGACTCGTGTTGCCCAAGTTCCCCTGGGAACAATTGAGGGTCCAAGGACTCCATATGGTCGGCCTGTGTACCTTGCGAGAGCCATGAATTGATAGTTTCGTCGTCTATGGATGTCGCTAAGATACTCTGTATAAAGGAATCATGCTGCTTCATGCCGCTTTCTGGGCTAGTCGGTACCAGACCACACATCTGCTCAGGTTCCGCTGGGGAGTGTCCGTCTTGTGTTTGCATCGTTGTTAGAGAAGTAGATGATCGCAAATACTGCTTCTTCTTCTGTTGTCGACAAAGCGATACATACCTATATTGCTCTCTAGGTTAGCTTGCACATAGCGTCATTTATCAAGGACTATAAGGCGCCGCACCGATTGCTCAGGTCTAACCTCGATCTTTCAGGAAGGTAACTCTCATGGATTAGTTTCCAGTCACGGCCGTGGCTTTGAACAGCTTCCGTGAGAGTAGCATCCTAATCTCTATAGTCAGTTGTCTTGGGTCTCACATAGCAGCGCGTAGTTTTATATCTTCCTCGGTCCATTCACTGCGTGAATTATTTGGATCAAGAGAATTTCGCCAGCGCTTGGCGCATTCTGGACTCGCATCAGCTTGCTCTTGATGAGAGGTGTGCTTGCACATGTGTGGAAACGTACGGCCAGGGCTGCGGGTCCCAATGGTTTTTGAGATGTCGGTCCAGCTATTCCCAGAGCCCAATTAGCATTTGGTCCCCGGATACAGTGACAACGTTTGCCCACCGGCAGCCGTATTCTTTAACCGATTGACAGAGGATATCGTCTTCACTACTGTCCCATGCACCCCTTTTCCACTTCTGGTCCATTTTGGCCCAACGTTTGCGGCAATCATCCTTGCTTCTGTCTTGAAATGCTGCAGCAGTTTCCGGCCAGCATATGGGCTTCCCAGAATTTCCTGACTCAAATCGTTAGTCTGAATGCTGGTTCTATCACTCTTTCGACCCTTACTGCACTCTTCAACTCTCTCTTGCAATAAAGTATTCTCTGCAGGCGTCCACTTTCTAGGCGTTCTAGTAGATTGCGGTATCATCTCAACCACGGGGACAGGCCAATCTCTAGAGTAATACTCGCAATCGAGGTCACTGGCTTGGTTCCAGCATCTACAAGCCCACAAGGCTCGGTTGCGTGATAAATGACGGTCCGGCCAGTTTGGAATCAGGCTGAAGGAGCTGAAAACCCATTGTGTCAGGGCTGATAGAGCTAAGCAATTCTATCGTATGTCGGCTATTGGAACAGTGCCACACGGGTATGTTTGGGCATTGCGACTTATTCCCGCAACCCACATGTATTATATGGCTTTTGTCAATACGGAGATAGATTACATGATTTGAACGCTGTTGGCATTGACCGTAAAGCGAGGACTGATTTTGTCATGATATGATATGATGTCGTTGTTGCAATGTGGACTGAAAACCGAAAGTTGTCAAAACTTTGAAGTTTCTCGGCATCGCAGTTTGAATACGGACTGTTGTAGAAAGTACTTCTGCTATAGCAAGCGCTATAGCAAGCGAAATTCTATCAATGAAACGCCCTTAGACTTGCAAAGTATTTTTTTCCCGAATAGATCAACTCCGAAGACGTCGTCACTGTGTGCCTATCAACGGTAGGAGCAAGTCGCATTTTGCGTGGGTCATGAATACGCCCCTTGTAGGATTGGCCAGTGGGGGGCATAGCTCAATAGCAGGGTTCATGGCTCGTTACGAGGTCATTACCCTGCATGCTTATTGAGTAAGGCTCGGAACAAAGCGTATGTTGAACCAAGATGTCACCGGACAGCTATCCCTGTTCCCTACTTTGCATATATGTATGTACTGTGAAGTACATACCGTATATGTACTCCGTATGGAGCGGGAGCCTATTTGCCTAGCAAGCGGGTGCAACCTTTTTCAGTCGGAAGGCCCCCCTGGTGCCCGCCACATACCCGCCTCAGCTAAGGTAGCCGAGTAATCTATTTGCCAGGTGGTCTGGACCCTGGCTCATAACCAGGGGGTCTCGGTCCGATTCCCTCGTGGGAGTCGTGGCTTTTGATAGCTACAACTTGTGGTACATACTTCCGTACTTGGGGTATCAGTTGTTAGTACTAAAGCCACAGTCAAGGTTGATTTTTGGTATGCTGGCCAATCAATTTCCCTGGATTGGAAGGTCGCAATAACAACTGTTTCCCCAAATACCACAGTACATACTGTGGTATGTAGAGTGGGGCCTGTTTGCCTGGTAGGTAGCAAACGAGTGCAGCCTTTTTGACCCACCCCGCCCTGACACAAGATGCACTTTTAGAACACTACTGATGTCTTGATCCTCTGATTTTCGTTTTCTATTTAACTAAGCATACAGTCATCTGTCATCATACAAAACTTTTTCAAAGACACTTCAATCTGAATAATAATAGTTCTTTTATTGACCCGAGTGCGAAGCTAACGCTACAATAGACACTCCCTAAATATGTAGGCCTGGTTACCCACAGATTATACAATCGCCACCGAACTGTACCATCCTCAAGACAGGTCCTCAATACACGAGATTCCTTCTATTCGTACCCCCTCCTTCAGTACTCCAGGATAGCTGGCCTTTGTAGAATAGCCCCACGGAAACGAAAAACCACCGATTTTTTTATTCGATGGAAACTCTAAATCGTAGAAATGCATCGATGTCTCTAGGTATAGAGACGTATGAGGGAGACTGACAATTGAATTCAGTCCTGCACAGTTCCTGACTCTCAAACGACACGTCGTTAAGTCTTGATTTCCCCTCTTTCTGAGCATTTCAACTTTTCAATCAACTTGTATACCTTCCATCGCAGTGAGCGCTGAATCCAAGAGCCAAACTTCTACCGAAGGCCACTCTATAGCTCATATAGTGTGTTTATTGACAAAGTCTCATTTTCAACAGAACAGTGATTTGAACGAAACGCAGTCGAATAAGCCTCGAGAGCTTAATCGTCGAAGATCGCTGAGAGTTCCTATCGATAGAACTTCGGCATTGAGGTATATAAGCCGTGTGGTGAGGACGCAGTATCTTGCCCCTTGGCTCGGTGGCTTCGATGATCGTTGTAACAGTCGCACATCGCTCGATAAAGATCGTTAACAAGCTTCTTCGGCTGCGTATCGTCGGGTTCGTGACTCTTCTTAGCTCTGATAGAATAACCAATTGTTATCAGGTTCCCAGCCGGCACCACGTGAAGGTGAGAGTCTTGCCAGCCTTCAATCTGAATGAGAGACGTTATTATTTGAGAACGACTTTGAATACTTAACGGGTTCAGAGAAATGTCACGTCGACAAGAGCGTGAAGTATGATCGTCACTGAAGTCTGTTCTTTCTCTCTATTTTTACTAAGCAATATTCATCGAACATAAGGTAATCTTTGCTGCTTTTTACAAAACATGCATTTCTTCAAAATACATGTTTAAAACAACATCTAATCAAGTTAGTCAACAAACGTATTTTAAACATTGTCGACCTTTATGATTGAGAGTTGTGAGGCCAAAATGAAGTAAAGACTGTGAAGTCGATCAAGGCAACAGCTGTCAGACACACTGACTTTCAGTTATCGTATCGAGAACGTCACCAATACTGCTATTAACAAACTTAAAGATAAGAGAAGGCCAAGCAAGATGCGTATTGCAAAACGTCGGTGAAAATGAATCGCAACGACGGTGGCGCGACCGAGGCCGTGACAATACTATGCACATCAGGAAAAGAACGATAGTGAGGTGGTCACGGAGGGAGAGATGTCGTTGCTTCGACGACGATCAGACCTACTACGGTAGGGCTCTTGTTGTTAATACAGGGGCGGGACTGCGGGGCTGACGTCCACCTCCCCTGCTTCCCCCCTGCCGTGCTCTACCGTAGTACTGTTCGAAATAGGGGAGATGGTAATCTCCGCCTTCATAGGGCTGATATACCAGTAGAGTTTTTACCTCGCTCCTAGATAGACTCCTATCCAGCAGCAACCAAAATATCAATATGCCCCCATATGACCTCGTATTCCAACAAGTATTCCGTACATAGTACTTACTTCTTTTTTGAGGTTTTACATTGCAACACGCTTGCACTCACTTGTACTATCCGTACCCCGCACTTTCACTCATCCTTCGCTTAGTACTAGTCAGCCATGTAACCCGACCAGCTATACAACCCGAAAATTCGAATATTTGACCTACCACCTTCAAAAATCCACCAACTTTCAACCACATGGCTGCTACTTACGCTATCATCGAGGGTCGCATTCAGAAGGCTATTGACGCCATAAACACGCGTGACAATCCTAATCGAGCCGAAATTGCGCGCGAATTTGATGTT
>JAABUW010005377.1_pt1 | contig 16673 bp, 8 predicted proteins | sample 5560081 | NCBI WGS metagenome assembly JAABUW01 (sample SAMN10711882, study PRJNA513363) | rock metagenome | isolation source: Antarctica rocks | place: Antarctica: Victoria Land, Knobhead sud | reverse complement strand
TAGTGGCTTACTATAATACTGGGGGGGGGGGCGATATCTTCGGCGCTAAGCGATTTTGGAGTCTTGTGCACGCGCTAGTTTCATCATACTCGCACTCTAGCGCGCTTTCACACTACCAGGCCTCATAACAACTCCTCACTCCACCGCAACCCATTCAAGCAGACCCCAAATTGAGTCCTCCAAAGGCTATAAAATCTACACCAAGCAGCCATCTTCACTAAAGATCCAGTATTACTTCAAGGCACACTCTGAGCGAGTTTTCCCTCTTGCCCTCAACTTGTGGCTGCAAATCACAGTCACAACAGCTCCCACGGTTCGAAGGCATCTTTTCAATATCACTTTGCTTTTAGCATCTTCCGGAGGCTTTAAGCTATGTCTAGCTGGCCGTAATAACGCACAGACCGGTCATGTCTCCTCGTCGCTCCTCTCGCGCACGCACCACGCACTCTACGCCCTCTGTACCCCAACACTCCAATTCCTTCTCCTCCTCCATAAGTCGCGCAAGCCGCAGTGCAGGTCCGGACCAAAAGCTGTCTTCACAACGAAGCTCTATCGTAGCACGATCGCAATCGTCGGAGGACCGCGATGCCTCGGCCAAAGCGTCAGCGCGCAGGACGCGGAGCAGCCAGGAAGACGTCAATGCTGGGTCAACAAATGCAGTCGCAGATGATGTGGATGACGAAGGTGAAGAAGAAGTGACAAGGTGCATTTGCGGGAATCAAGAATATCCCGGACTGCCAGTGTCCGCTGGTGACTCTGGTAAGACTAGCTCCAAAGGCGATCCAGGTCCCGCAGCTTTCGCTGAAGATGCCACTGGATGGTTCATACAATGCGATGGTTGCAAAGTTTGGCAACATGGAGGATGTGTCGGTATAATGGACGAAGCCACAAGCCCAGAGGAATACTTCTGCGAACAATGCCGCAAGGACTTGCATCAGATTACTACGACGGCCAATGGGTACGTGCTTATCGAAGTTCTTGTCCGACCTCTCTAACATGACTTGTAACAGACGAAAGTACTCTCTCTATCTTCCTGTTCAAGGATCTAATTCTGCGCAATTCCCCCCTTTGCCAGCGCCTAAGAAGCACTCGAAGAGATCGAAGGATAGCAGTAAAGTAGCCCGGCTCAACGCAGAAGGCATATCAAAAGGACGCCGTTCGACTTTGAATAGCCGTGAGAGCCGTGACGCAGCCCTCGAAGAAGCACAACTTCAAATTGCGATCGAACAGAGCAAGCGAGATGGTGGAACTGCGAGCACAGCTACCGGCGTCCGAAAGGGCAAGCGAAGTCGAAGCGCAAGCGAGGAGTGAGCTTTCCCCCTTCTTCGTGAATGCCTGTGGAAGTTCGAGCATGACTTAGGTAGCCTCTAGACATAATGAAGACACAAAGCGACAGCGGACTACGCCAGGCTCCGCATCCTCAGCCTCCCAGAGCAAAAGCCGTCGCCAAAACTCGTATTCGGCAGATGAAGCCGAGAAGCCTGAAAGAGCCAAGAACATACGAGGCGCTGCGGCTCGAAACCATAGACTTAAAGAAGTCGGTGACGAGGAAGCCCAGCGAGAGAAGGAGCGAGCAGACGCTGTCAGAAGGAATGGCCGCACTGAACAAGATGATGGTGATTCATTCCCCTCATCGTAATTTTGAATGTTGTCCTTATTGTGTAGCAGAGTCCGGCTCCGTATCCCCGGAGCCTCTCCGTCGCACCGTCAGCGCCAGAGGTAACAAGCCTCCCACCACGTTTTTTCCAATCCCCACCCTCCCTGAACCTCCACCTCCTAAAACCTCACATAAAAAGACCGGCAGGCCCCCAGCGCGTAGAGGTCGAGTTGGCAGAAACCAATACACAAAGGATCGCGATTTACCACATCGAAATGATGCTCATCGCAAATCCACGCCAGCTCGCAGCAACAGCTCGCAGAATGCTGATGGCGGTACGCCAGGTGCGAATGGCATCGCAAACGGCCATGCAGAATCCAACGGTCTTGGCAAGCCTTCCAAACCGCGGCATATGAACCCCAACAAGACGACTATGAATGATATGAAACGGCGTGTTGCCAACATCCTGGAATTTATCTCAATTACCCAGGTCCAAATGGCCGGGGCGACAGCAGCATTGACAACGAAGTCGAGCACGAGCACGAACACACCGCCCGACAGCAATAGTGATACACGGAACGGTGACCAGAAAGGCGAGATTTTAGAAGGCTCTGTCAGCACCGCACTATCTGATCTGAATGGAATAGATGAACGGGCATTTGGGGCGTTGAATAGTCTGGAGATGATGGACGTGCTGACCAGGCAGCTATTGAAATGGCAAGGGGAGTACGGAAAATGGGACAAGTGACAGCTTGACTGTAATTGAGCAATGACAAAGGATGAGATGAACACTAACAAGCTAACGATAGTAATCACAATCTGGAGGATGGCAATCGGTGTCTTGGAACGAACAAAAGGGCGCTGGGAAGGTTCTCCAAATGGTACCAATTGATTGCATATTCACATGTCGTATCGACCATGCAAATGATATATGTTGAAAGCAAGCCTGCTGTGTTGACACTTACTGGGTAATCTCCGTAAACGGTGCCAAAGATTCATAAACGTAGATACATCCTTCTGTAACGCCCCTGAGAATGCTTAGATTCGCAACCCCTCCAGACGAGAACGCCATGTCCCATATTCACAGAAACCCCTTACTATCGCTCAACATCCTCTGCAACCCCTCCGCACTCCCACTCTGCTGCCTGCTGTGGCCCCTCATACTACCACCAAGTTCCCCTTCTCCAATTCCAGAACGATTCCCCCTCTCCATTCTCAGACTCTTCCAGCCCTCTAGCTCCCTCTCAAGCTTCAGGGATTTCTCCTTCTCTTCTCTGAGGTCCCGCTCGGCCCTTCTAGCAGCTAATTGGTTGTTGGCGTCTTCGGCCTGCAATTCGTCGATGCTTCGTAGCAAGCGTTCGACTTTTTCACGGCCTTTGACTACGTCGTCGTTCAATTGTTGGGTGATCTTGTCCCGGCGAGCAAGTTGGGATTGTAGGTCGCGCACTGTGCGGTCGACATTGCGCACGGAGCGCACAGAGGTAGCATGAGCGTTTTCTTGGGTTTCGAGTTGGTGCTCGAGCTCCTGTACTCTGCTATTCAGAAAACGCACGTCCTGGCTGGCGCTCGAATAACCCTTGGTTTCCAGGTCTACGACCCGGCCTTGGAGATCCTTGACACTTTTCTCCAGGGCCGCTTTCTCCTTGTGCAAAGTCACGTTGGCTTCCCGTTCAGCCACAACGTCTTTTTGCATTTCCGTGGTCAGGGCATCTGCTCTTCGCATCTTGCCAACTGCTGCAGCGGCGATATCTTCTTGCTGAGCGAGCTTAGACTTTAGATTAAGCAGCTCACGGTCCATGCCAGCAGCGTTGCGCATGGAAGGGCTTTCGCCGCGAGCTAAATCTCCGAGGCGGTCGCCAGCTTCTGTCAGGCGAGCTTCGAGGCTACGTTTCTCCTTTAGAAGCATGTCCCGTTCAGCAGCGACATCATCCATTGATGTGCGGAGATTCCGGACTTGGGACAGAAGGGAGACGATCTTGCCTTGTGCGTCGTTGTGAGCATCGACAGCCTCTTCTCTGGAAGACGATAGGTCTTGCAAAGTCATCTCAAGCCTTGACTTCTCCTTTGCCCACGTAGAACTGTTCAGCACCTCATCGTCCCATTTCGATCTCAATTCTTCCAGCTCGTCACGAATGCGGGTATTCTCGGAGCGCACATGAATGACATTCTCCCTCTCAATTTCAAGCTCGTTGGTTAAGGTTGAGAATTCGTTCTGGTACTTGCGTCTCGTCTGCTCCATGGAAGTCTCTTTATCTTCAACGTCCATGGCCCGCTGGCTTCGGTAATCTTCGAGTTCGTGCTGAAGTCTCTTTTTCGCTTGGACGGCCGCCTCCAGATCCGTAGCGAGGTCCTCAATCTTCTCTTCGTATTGCTGATTGTGCCGCTGCAGGTCTTCGATTTGCGCATCCACATGTTGCCTTTCAGCCATGACCGAAGCATAAGTGTCCTCGCTTTCTCGAGCTTGAGTTTTGGCATGTTGCTCCGCTCGCGATGCTTTGAGCACAGCGATCTCAGCTTGCTCAAGCTTACCGAAGTACTCATCAGCACGGCGCTTGTAGAGGCTTAGACTCGATGCTAGATCCGAGGCCTTCGATGATTCCGCATCAAGTCTAATTTGTAGATCCGAGAACTCCTGCAGCAGTTGATTTCTGGACGCTGCTTCGTGCTCATTCGCAGCGGAGACCTCTCGAAGTTCGGATCTCGCATCTCGAAGCTCGACTTCCATCGAGGCGCGGGCGTGCTTGATGCTGTCAAAATGCGACTTAGCTTCAGCCAAATCAGCAATAGTTTTATTGTAGACCTGTGCCAATGATTTGCGAGAGCTTTCTTGCGAGTTGATGAGATCGTAAAGCTCTTCGTGAGATTTGGCTTGGACGTCCCGTAATGATAATTCACCAGCTTGCAGTGTCCTCTCTAGGGAAGAGACCTTCTTGGCCGAGTCATCAAGTTTGTCGTGAAGCCGGCCATTTTCTCTCTCTAGCTTCTGTACACGCCTGACTGAGGGACTCTCTTCCTGCCAAGAGTCTTTTTGAGGCGACAGACGTCCGAGCTGGCTCTGTAGGTGGCGGTTTTGCATTTCAGTCATCTGGAGCTGGTTTTGCACCATTTCGAGCTCGCCGGCTAGATCCATTCGCTTGTTGTATGCGATTGTATCAACTGTGCGGTCGGAGCGCCCTGAATCAGGAGTAGGGTCGCTTTGATATAGACGACGGTCAGGCGTAGAGGCATTAGAGTATGCCTTCAAGCCAGAGATCTTGCGGAGATGCTTTGGTGATTTTCTACCAGGAAGACTGTTCTGAGCATTTTCGTCGAGTTCCTCAAGAAGCTGCCGTTTGGAGGACGAATGACAAGCATCAATCTCCGCAACCTCATTATTATGTCGCTGCCGAAGCTCGGTCAGTTGATTTTCGGCACGCGTCCATTTCTCTCCAGTCACTCGTAATGCTTGTTGGGTTGCTTCTAGCTGTCCTACCAGATCGGTGTAGCCAGGAAGGCGTGGGGCTACAGTCGCCCAAGAAGGCGATGTTTCTTTTGATTCAGGGTTGAAGACCTTGTGCAAGAGGGCAAGCTGTTGACGAGACTCTTGCAATTCCCCATTAACACCATCAAGCAAGGCTTGAAGCTTCCTAGTATTGCCTTGGGCTTGACTCTTCAGCTGCCGTTCTGACTCCAAACTGCGATTGCCTTCCGCTAACTGTATATTCACTGAGGAAGCGGTCTTCTCGGCATTGCGACAAGCTTTGTGCTCTCGTTCAACCTCATGAGTCAGATCTTCAAGGCTCAGGGCAAGCTTCTCCTTCTGCTTCTCGAGAGATCTTATTGTCAGTTGGGAATCGTTCTGTTGGCGAGACAAGCGCTGATTTTCCTCTTCCAGCTTTGTCTTCTCGGCTTGGATTTGGCTCATCCGAGATCTCTGAGAGTCGCCAGCTCTTGAGTTTGACCTTGCAATGTCCAGGTTCTTTTGCTGCACTTTGTTCAAAAGTGCACGATTGTCATTTTCTGATGCAGCCAGTCGGCCTTTGACAGTAACCAATTCCCTTTCTAAGCGCTCTTTGTGCTGGTCGTGCTGGAGTCGGAAGTTTTCAGAATTGGCAATCAGTTGCGTCAGGGACTGTAGTTCATTTGCAAGGCGGCGGCTCTCATTCTGGATCTCATCACACTCGGCGGTTTTGCTGTCCAGCTCCTTTCTTAGGACTGCCTGTCGCTCATTCGCTTGCCGAGATAGGCTTCGCTCGACGGTCGCCTCTACCTCCAGCCTCGATGATTCGGCCTGAAAGAAGCGTTCGCGCAATCTTTTGAGTTCGTTCTGCAAGTCCTTGCGGCTCTTCTCGGCGTTGTTACGTGCTTCTACGGCACGGCGGAGGGTATCCTGCTGCACGTAGAGCTCCTTCTCGATGATAATTTTGGCCTCGTTGAGACTTTGGTATTCGTCCTTCAAGGTCGTCATCTGGTGGTCCTTGAGCATTTGGACATCCTCTCTGGACTGCCTTTCGCGACTAAGGTCTGCTTGTACTTGAAAAAGCTCGGCCTTGAGGTCTTCTATCTGGCTGTTCAGCATCTTCCGATTGTTGCCAGCTTGTGCATCTTCAGATATCTTGGCGTCAAGAAGTTTCTTTGTATCCGCCGCTTCTCTCTCAAGCTGTGTTTTTTGGGTTCTCGTAGCATCGACTTCCACTTGAATCTCACGGAGCCGTGCATGTATGCTATCATACCGAGAAGCAAACATTTTCCTCTCGGATTCCAGCGCCTTACGCTCAGCATCATATCTCTTTTGGTCCGTTTTCAGCACTGCTATCTCGCTTTCCTTGCGTCTCATCATGTCCTCATAGCCGGTCGAAGTCGAAGAGAGTTCCTGGAGCTGCTGCCGTATCTGGCGATTATCGTCCAGAAGTTCTTTTACTTGCTTTTGTGAAGATTGGAGTTCTTTTGCGGTAGTAGCAAGCTTGACGTCTAGGTCTTGATCTGTCTTTAACAGCTTGCTTTCCAAGTCCGAGACTTTGCGCTCTTGAAGATGCAATTGGCTCTCTAACATCTTGTTGTCCCGAACTAGCCCTTCTTGCCTGTCACTCTTCTCAGATCTAGCTCGCTCGTTCTCGTTAAGTCGATCATTAAGCTTAGCAATCTGGTCTAAGAGCACATTCTTGTCAGTCTCTAGTCTGGCAACGATTTCGCCAGCCTGCTCTAGTTGGCCTCGCCATTTGTTTGCTTGGTCTTCCGCCTTCTTCTTGGCGTCGACAAGGTTGTCCAGTTGATCCTCAAGATGCTCTTGGTCATCAATCGCACCAGCAAGCTTTTCGGTAAGCTCGGTCTCGCGATTCTGCAATCGCTTAAATATTTCTTCTTTATCAAGTGCGAGAGAGCGCTCGCTTTCTAGTGTTTGTTGAACACGCTGAATCTCCGTTTCTGCACGCCGCCTCTCCTCTTCGACTCGGAGCCGATCGTTGCTTTCCTTTTGCATTTTCGCTTCAAGCTTCTGAATCATCTCGTCACGCTTTCTTACTTCTCCAGCGGTCCTTGTGGCGCCGAGTAAAGGCTTCATCCGAACAAAGAGTCTCCACCAGGGATTGTTGCAAAGATCAAGGTAGACTGCGAAGTTATGTTGGATGATCCGAGTAGCTTCTGCTCGATATAAACGCTTGTGTGTGATTCTTCGCTGAGTGAAGCCGCGCGCGACGGATTGAAATCTCGACATGATGTCTCGGATGAGAGTATCACGCTGCTCTTCAAGCTCGGCTAAAACACCGGCCCTAAAGAAGACCTTTGTCAAGCCAACTCGATAAAGTGCTTTATCTAAGTCAAACTTTTCAAGCATGATATGAGCAGCCATTTGACCTTCGAGATAGCCTTTGGGCATATTACGGCAAAGAACCTCGTATCGCTGACGAAATTCCGTGAAGGGTAGTCTATTTGGGAAACCAGTCCTTGCAATCCTAATACCCTCAAGCACACCATTGCACCTCAGCTGATCGAGCACGAGAGGTGCACTGAATTGCTTGGGTCGCTTCTTGTGATTGGGAAGAATACAACGCACGAAGTGAGGATGAGTAGAGTGGAGTTGATTCATCAAACTTGAGAGCTGTTCCTTGTGTCGCTGTGCCACCGTCCTGAAGAGACCTTTTTTGACACGATTCCTCGTTGCGCCTGCGTCTTCGTCGGGGTCTGCGCAGTCCGCAAAGAGCGACGCAGTATGCTTGTCGCTAGATGTTGCAAGGAGCCTAGTTATATTATCGTTGAGCGGATCTTTGTTTTTCTCTAGCCAACCAGAAGTAGAGTATTCAACCTCAGCGGCATAATGAGTCAGGATGAAGCCCTGAGACAAGCGTGACGGCCGGTACTTGTTGGTTTTTCGTGCCCACAAAGAGTGCATCTTCTCGGTAAAAGACTTGTCTGTTGCCTTGGGCATGACAGAGTCTTCATCAAGACAAGAGAAAATGCCTATCGGGTTCGGTAATTCAATTAAGTCGATCGTGGGTTGAAGGTCTTTTCCGAAGTCAATGAACTTCCATTCAATCTGTTCCCTAGCGTACTCTTCCTGCTCCAGGACGAACATGTGGTGATTGAAAAATTGTTGGAGCTTCTCGTTGGTGTAATTGATGCACAATTGTTCAAAGCTATTCTCTTCGAAAATTTCAAAGCCAGCAATATCGAGGACTCCGATGAAATGGGAGTCGTCAAGCCCCATACCAGTCCGATCAAGCTGGCGATTGATTCGAACCACCAAATCGCCAAACGCTCGTTCATAGATACCCTTGGACAACGCATCCAAGGACAGCCGGACCTGGTCGGGGGTTTGGACCTTTTCGACCCATTCTCTGCCGGCTTTGACTTTTGGGTGGAGTAAACCTTGGACGAATGGTTCAACAGCTATTCCAAGCAATCGACAGACTTTCTCAGCTTGCGAGTAGGCCTCCGCCGTCAGAGTGGCCTGGTCAGCCCGCATGCTTTCCTTCATGACCGTGACATTACCAAGGAGCAAGACTGCGGCGACAGTTCGAAGTACAGAGTTCTGTTCTTTGTCCGAGAATCCCATAATATGAAATGCTTCGAGCAATGAATTCCACTCGTTAGCATCAGACACCCCAGCTACCATATCGTTGCCACCTTTTGTATATACAAAGTCTTCTACGCCTAGGTCAGAGATCATGAAGTCCTCCTTCATTCGGCGGTCCGCTCCTTTGAGCAGCTGATAGAAAACATGGTAGTTCCTCTCGCTCGAGTTCAATTTTACAACTCGCGATTTTTCGAGCAGATACCAATCGATGAATGCACCTGCGATCTGTCCGGAGCGCAAGAATTCAATGCGAATAAACTTGCCGAATCTCGATGAATTATTGTTGCGGACTGTTTGTGCGTTTCCGAATGCCTCAAGAATCGGATTGGCTCTGAGGATCTGTTGAGAGAGGTTCGAGAATTGTCGGCCACCAGATTTTGCTTCAGGAGAATCCGAGGTTGCCACTGCAGCAAGATACTGAATAACTTTCTTCGTATTCTCAGTCTTTCCAGCCCCTGATTCACCGCTGTAGGAGTGTCAGCTAAAATCAATCATGCTCTTGACAAAAACTTACGTAACAAGGATGCTCTGGTTTTCTCCCTCGTCTACCAAATTACGAAACGCTTCGTCGGCCATGGCATAGATATGGGGCTTCGTATCTTCTCTGCTGCGTCCTTTGTACATCTTCATGTACTCATTGGTGTAAATCGGCAACGGACAGTATGGATTGACAGTGACAAGGAACAATCCCGAGTATGTGTAGATCAAGTCTGCTTGATACCTCATATGCAAATTGTGTACCACAGAGGCTTCATTCAGATGTGTGAGTTCTGCCATGTCATTGGCTTTGTCAAATTTCGCAGGATTGACCTTGTCAACGCCTTCAGAGCCAACCTCACGTTGACTCCCATCGTCACATTGCACAAGCAATTGACCTTTTTCAAGCTCTTCAACAATCCAACCCTTCATGAAGGCCGCTTGTGGATCCCGCAGCCAGACATATCGCTTACCAGAGAAATCATTTTCTCCCTCGATTCCGCCAACCTTAAGATCTGCACTCTGCGACTCCTCCGACTTGATGAACTTTGGCGCAAAGGTGTTTGAGGCCTGATGATTTATTCTATTCGAGTTGGATCTCTGTCGCGACGGTTGCAACGGCGCAAGACTAGGTGCGCCAAGCGGCGAGAACGATTGATTGCGACTATGCCCCGCGTGGTTGGCGGTGCCCGGCGGCGATGTGAGTATGGAGGACTTTGGCCTCGTGTGGGAAGTAGTGGGACCGGGAGATGGTGAAGGCGACCCTCGATCGAAGGGGTTGTTGCGCCATCGAGCGCTGCCAGGAGCTGTTGTCGACATGATTGCTACTTCGATCGAGATTTGAGAGGATTGAATTCGATTGCGAGACCGTGGATGTTAGGGCATTGAAGGATACATAACGCCGTCTGAACGTGAGGCAGACCGTCGGCTGAAAGCCGACGTAGTTCACTGAATTTTGCAAGAAGCTTGACCAAAACTTTCCCTACAGCTCTCGTAGATTTTGAACCAACAGGGATTGATTGTAAACAAACCAGTGGTTCAGAACGCGCTTTCCGGATCCGGAGTTAGCGGCGCTGAACGGCCCGCCAAGATTCGCTCCTTCAAATCCTTTGCGATTTGCAGAAGCAGAACTCGTTGGTACTTTCTCCTTCATCAGTCAACTTCTATAACATTAGACACCCGGGTCTTTGTCCCTCTACTGCCCTCTTGATAGGGTCAGTCTCGACACACCGCTGTTTACTTGACAGACGACACTCGTTTCCTTAAGCTGTAGATTGCGCCCATTCTTCCTCTCCGTTAGAATATGTGCTGTGCGCAATTTCTTATGTTTATTCACATGTTTCCGGGACATCTCGTCTCCAACTAATAGTGACTGTCTATCTTCACCTCATATAGATTGATACCTGCGGCAAGTTCGAGTCGCTCGCCATGTCCAATTACCCTTCACCTCAGTATGGAACGTCTCATAATCTTGGTGGTCACATGGCTCCTCTTGCTGGTACATATAGTACGGAGTCATCGAGATACACATATCAAAATCAGAAACAAGCTGCGTATCTGCATGGCCTAGGCCCTTCAAACGGGGTGTCGCCGACACCGCATGCGAATGCATCCTCCTTCTATGTCAATGCTCAAGGTGTAACACCACCAAGCAATGGTGTGAATCAAGGTTTTGCAGGCTATGGTACTCAGCCGTACCCTACTATGCTTCCTTCACCACCCTTCCCACCTGTACGGAGCTCCTTTGGGTCTTCTCAGTTTCCTCAATCCTCCAATCAAGCTCTCGCTACCTCGACGGTCTCTTCAACACACGTGTACCGGCAACCAGAGCCTACAGATTCCCGATTGCTAGTGAAAGCTCCAAGCGCGCTCGCCGAGGCTCCTAAAGACTCTATCCTAGCTGTATCTGAGTTAGAAGACGGAGAAGTGGATGATGAAGGAAGCGATAGCCACTCCAACCTCTCAGACTCGAACGCGATGGGAGTGAGATTTTCTCGAGCTCCTGCGCAAGGACAGAGTGAGGAGAGTGGTCTCACTGGCGCAAATCTGTTTAATGGCAACACCAATGTTACGCATGAAGCATCCTCAGGCTTAATACAAGGTGAAAACTTCAACTCTTGTTCTCATCTACCCAACCTTTTATCTCGAAACCTAGAGCTGATTTTATAAGATTCACCTTCCGAGCCTGACTACCAACTACCAACCCCCTCCCACCATCCGCAAACTTCAAAGCCGACCGGAAACGCTGATAACTCAACCTGCTCCACATCCTCTCGATCATTGGGAGGCACATTCGGCGCAAATTTACCACCAACCCATGCTGCAGAGGTGAATGCCTCCATGAATACTGAATTATTGGCCCAAATCAAGGAGGATGCGCGACAAGCATTACTGGATCTACATTCATACGGTCATGACTTCAACGAAATCGTCGGACGTGGCATGGAACCTACCTTTCTTCGAAGGCTCTATACAGAGGTTGGTATACCCATCTACTTTTCGCCGTCCTCACAGCTACAGCGAGAACTTGAAGTGAATGCTCGCGGAGCATCAGCAATAGACGTAACAACTGCGGAAGAGAATGCTCAACCGAAAGGAGCAGACCTTATTGCATTGACCGAAGATAAAGATGCTAGTAACATTACCAAGACTTCCCCAGTCATAGCAACAGAGAAGAAGGATTCTTCAATCTCTTTAACCACAACAGCTGCACCTAAGAAAGCCTTGACACAGAATCCTTCTACGAAGACACCTGGATTCAAAGCTGCTGATTCCAAACCACTCGATCGTAAGGAATACATCGCTCGGATGCTCGCAGCCAAGGCAGGCAAGCTTGTAACCAGTATCAGCTCGTCTATGCCATCGAAACCTTCCGCGATTGCAGCTTTGGAACCGCTAGTTCATACACCTACTACAAGCGCTGCTGTCGTTCCTAGCCTGTCTGCTGCTACACCAGTGGCTCAAGCGATCGATCAGCCTACACAAAACGACACGTCTATTGGATTGCCGCAGTCACACAAAGCTAATCGAGATGTTGATGCGAAGAGAAAAGCACAGACAGATTTAGCACGTCAAAAGATGGAGGCGTTGAAATCTCAACGAGAGACCGCCAAGGCGACCAGCAGCAGTGAGCCAGCAAACCAAATCAGTGCATTCTCATCTGCCAACGCTTCGCAACTTCCGGTGGTAGCGCCAATGATGATTACCCAACTACCAGCACCAAGTCGCCATGGCACTTACTTCTCCCCTGCAAGCCAGAAGGCGCCTTTCAGCATACCGGGCCTGTTCATGACAGCTCAACCAGATCGCGTCAAGCCGTTAGAGGGTGGGCCAAGTCAGTCTTCTGCGGCTTCTACTCCGCGGCAGCAGGAGCGCTGTCTACCTGCAGCAGCCCCTTGTCAAGCTCCCTTAGCCACCGAGGCAGCTCCCATTCCTCAGCCTATCGCTGATACTATGAATGAGGTTGTCCCCGTAGGCACGGCTGGACCAGCTCTGACATACCGGAAACGCCAGAAAGCTGTAGACTTTCTCGATTCACCCCCCACGAGAGTCAAACGGCCACTAGGGCAGCAAGAGGACTCTAGCGTCATAATCGACATCAGCGATGAAGACATGGCCCACTCTTCGGACGACGACAGCACGAACGTGCATCTTTCCGATGCTCGGATGACTGCATCAAAGAATTCTGAGGCCAATGACATTAGAGGTGACAAGCAGAAGTCCATTGGAGATTTGCCACCCCTTAGCGATTTTCCGTCACAAAAGAAAGCTCCACCAATGACACCTCCCTCTGTGCCAACACCAAGCCAGACCAAGGACCCGAAAGGCCTAAAGAGCAAAGAAATGGAAATTGAGCTGATGAATCGCAAGATCGCCGAGCTTGAGCAACGCATCAGCACTAAGAAGACAACCAGCCGCGCTATCACACCGGGGAGCTCTGATAACACGACGGCGCCACCTGCTCCCAAGGATTCTTCTTGGGATGCTGAAGCAGTGTCTGAAGCTACAGACGTTTTCAATGCAGCAGTCGGTTATGACCATGGTGGTCGTACTCGCCAATTGTCCCTTCCTACTGCAGATAATGCTGATACCACGGAAGCGGAGCAAAAGCTGCGTGAAGTCGAGCGAGCAAAGGCTTCAGTCGAGCGCTCTCTCGCTGCAGATCTTGCACGAGCCTCAAATGAGCAGCGAATGCAGCAAGAAGAGACACTGCAAAATATGCAGGATCAAGCACACTCGACAATTCAGAAAGAGTCGCAGCGCGTCCATGAACCGGGAGATCTCCGACAACAGCAAGTTGAACAGCAACAGGTAGATTGTGAACGACATGACCGGACCAAAGACGAAGATATCAGCCGACTAATGAAAGAAGGCGTACAGTCTCGAGAGCAAACAGAGATGCAGCTGCAAGAGGCGAAGCAAACGAGCCTTGAGGCAAAGGAACAACTTAAGCATCTTGAGGAACAGCGCCGAAAGCGAAGGCACGCTCTTGAGTCTGGATTGCCGGTCCTCGATGTGACTGTAGAGAAAACCAGACAGCGGCTTGAGTCTATGAGGAAAGAAGTTGCAGATCTTGAGATAGAGGTTCAAAAAGGTATCGAGGGCAGGAAAGCTCTTGTCGAGGAACTCAAAAGCCTGTCGCAATCACAAGAGGCGCCACCAGCTGTTAACGAGCAGAATCGTCCGGACATACTGAACCATGCAGAGCAGCAATCGGAAAAGGCGGATTCACAAGGTAAGTATCTCTCTTGATAGCAGACTTTGAGATGTCCAAAATAGAGCGCCGACTGACTGAACGCGCTCTTCTCTAGCTGCAACAGTATCCCCGTCACATATTGAAATTGTCGACGACTCTGAAGCGCCAGAATCGAAGGGCTCCGAGAAAGCAGGTACACCTCAAGAGCCCATGACGTGTCTGCAGCAAGAGGGCGCTCACGCCACCGCGCCACCGTTACAAGCTGCCACTACCGCAGACGGGCAATTGTCCGACGGAGAAGTCGAAGAAGATGTCATGGATATATCTCGGAGTGAAATTGACGAAGGTGAATTATCCGAATACAGCCCAAAGCTACCTAACGCTGAGGTCCTCCAAACCGAGATTCTCGTTGACGACGAAGAGGGCTATGAGCCGGCAAGCGACAGTGGCGTTGTTCAACAACATCCAACTCAAGATCCAGCCCCAATGAATGGCGGGATACTAGAGGTTGAAATGCCGGACGCCGATCTTTGTTCGTGGCCTACGAACGAGCAAGGAGCGGGAGTTCTGTTATCTGTTGATGAGCTTGATCACAACGCTGACCCGCAGGATGAAGAGCAGCTGTCGCATCCCAGTATGTCTGTGACTGATGATAGTGACCCTGACGATTACGAGCCGCCCGAGCCAGCGCTACCGCCTAAGGTGTCAGCCCTCGAGCCCGAGTCTTCGATCTCTTCGCTGCCCAGCGTCGATGTCAACGGCGATATTGCGCCTGTGCAATCCAATTCACAGCCAAGCCTAGATATTATGAGTACTACATCGAAAACAATCGTACCAACGCCCCATGAGGTAAAGAAGCACCTCGTCCTATTGTTTCATTGTCTACTGATCCAATCACAGGGGAGAGCACCGGCGCCAATCGATCTAAATCGGCATTTCACCCCATATGAGAGCCCTCTGAAGCAGTTCAAGTCATATCGTCATCATCCAGAGTTCCTCAACGAAGTCTCTCATGGGTTTCGATCATTGACTTATTCTCACGCGATCAATCCAGAACTCCCAATGTGCCGCTATGAGCTCGATGGCGTATGCAATGACGCTTCTTGCCAAAGCCAGCATTTCAAAAGCCTCGGGCTGAGTGGTGCGTTGAATTGAAGTTTGGCGACCTGCATCTCCCCCAGTCACTTCCGAGGAGCTCTTCCTCCTTTTATATCATCCATCTGACTAGTCTCCTGAAGTGCCCTAGCTGACACAGGATATCTTAATTGTCACAGATGAGAAAATACTCGTCGATCTTGGAACAACACCTAGAGACTCGGATGCCAACGCGTACACCGATGGATTAAAGTTGCTCGTCCAAGACATACGCAGTAGAAAGATCAAAGATGTCAATAAAGTCGCATCCGAGATCACTGCGTATCGCAGAAATTTGCTTGGCGAGACTCGGGTTATATCCATGTAAAGAGGAGTGTAGATGCTTGTGCAAAGCTACCACTGGGGCTCGAGCATACCTTGCCGTGGCTCGCAACTCTTGGAAACGACTCTATCACGGGATCAACACCGACCTCGTGGTTCTTCATCTCGTTTACCCTTCTTTTCAACTTGGATTCTTGCATAGCCTAATGACCGTTCTGTCCCCTGTAATACCAAGCATAGCATGGAAGGGGCCCATTCAGCTCGGAAGATACCCATATCGCTTACATGGACACGGCGTTTTCCTGGGAGAGCTGGACAGTGATTGAAGAGAAGAAGTAGATACTCTCATTCACAGAGAGCTTGCAACACTGTGATAGCGTGGCGTCCGACCCAAACCAGATGGTCATAAACGGAGCAGCAGATACCATCGGATCATGATAGGACCATTCACATTTGTGCGCTTTAGCTAGTAACTAATCATAATGCAATGTTTAATCCGTCACCAAATTTCTAAACGATTCGGTGGATTGATTGTGCCCCATACAACGACGTGACAATGATTTTCAACGCCTTCATTGGCGGCCATCGAACGTTGTATCAAGCAGCTGGCATATCCGTTGGCGAATAGAGCTCATGATCCTAGCATCAATAAAGATGACTGGATCACCATGCTCAACAACGGCAAGAAGGTTCCCATTAACAATGCCATTTCTTTTGAGAATGATGAACCAGGCCCTATTCCAGAAGCGAGCAAAGTTCACCCACAAAGTCAAATATTACTGTATGCGGTCTCTTTATTTACTATTTCCCTCGGCAGACCTGGGAGTGAAGACACTGTCTCTAATGCCTGCAAATGTGCCCAGTCGGTCGTTCCTGACTGTTGCTCAGACATGATGTTCCAACAATGGGAAGCAATGGTCAAGGTATCAGTGTCAATCAAGGGGCTCTTGGGTGTCACTGTGTTTGAGGCAGGCTGGTTGTACGTAGGGGGATTACCCGCAGCATCGACCTCTGCCTGCTTCGACATCTTGCCGATTGTCGATGGGATATTCATTCTGACGATGAGGTCGTGAGCCAGATTAACAGGTAGAAGCGTCCTGGTCGAGGGGAACGCGTCCGCCTTGGGAGCGAGCGGGCTGTAGTGACTGCAAGGTTGCAAGTGCTTCAGATGAAGAGTGTATGCGATTCACGAGATGCGCTTGTTGGAGCGGACCAAGCTGAGTCGGTTGACTCGCTTGAGCTAACTGAGCAACACATGGGTCCACTGGTTGGTGAACTTCATGGAGGGAAGTATCCACTCTGTCTTGATGGAAGGCGAGACTGTTTATGACCTCGATTTGTAACGCGTTGTGCTCTTCCGCAGTCTGTCAAGTCGCCCGAGCAATGGCCGCGTGATGCCACATCAACCTCATGGGAATTATGGCCTACGCCTTATG
>JAABUW010005376.1_pt1 | contig 16673 bp, 24 predicted proteins | sample 5560081 | NCBI WGS metagenome assembly JAABUW01 (sample SAMN10711882, study PRJNA513363) | rock metagenome | isolation source: Antarctica rocks | place: Antarctica: Victoria Land, Knobhead sud | reverse complement strand
TGGCCGCCGCAGCCGAAACCGGGGTCAAGGGGCGGCCGCCCCTTGGTCGGGCGGAGCCCGACATCCAGCGTCGCAGGCGCTGCGGTTGTGACGATAGTTTTTCAATAAACGAGCGTCACATCTGGGAGAGGAGGAAAGGGGAAGCATGGCAATCAAAGAACGGCGCATCAAATGTGCGTCGTGTGGGGAGCGCGACACGGTCATCCGGGGCGAGCGCGGTCCCGTCACGGCCTACTGTGACGTCTGCCGCGAGGAGCGCAAACGTGAACAGGCGTGTGAACGCATGAGAGCGCTGCGGGAGCGTCAGCGCGGGTGACATTTTCACTGGACAGTAACATGGCGCGATTTGGCCCTTGACAATTAATACCGGATCTACCGTGTCCGCTCACGCTTGCTGATCCGGCTGCGGTGCGCGTCCTCAACGGGTTGTGACATCGTTGCGCCGACGGCTTGCATCGCTCGACGGCGGGAAGATCTTGCACGCCTGGATGGCCGGCGCCTATCACACAACCGCCACGACCATTGCTTCTGCCATCGTCCTGGCGACTCCCCACAGGCGCCGTGTCCACGGGTTGGGTGCAGCCGGCGATGCGACCATCGTTAGCGGATGAGGCCTGTCGTCCGTACAGGCGTCTATGCGTATGGTCGATCAACCAATCCGAACACAGCAGGGGGTAGGCGTGAGGTTTCGGCTATTCCCATGGCCGCTTCATTATTGTACAACCACCGCCCATCAGGACTCTCCAGTTACAACGCCACGTCCGTTGCTCACCACCACGAGCCGCCTGTCAGCACGCCCTTCCGTCAGGGCGTCCGCTCAAGGCCTCGCCTCGGACGTCGGCGTTCCGCGCGATCAGGGTCGCCCCACCCACCCGCATCTGGCCGCGCCTCCGCGTCCGTGCCCGCGCCGCCGTCCGATCGCCCGCTGGCACGCCGTGCAGTAGGCAAGGCCCGCCGCGCGGAACGCGTCCCGACACTGCGGGCACCGGTCCACCGGCTTGACGCTGCATCGCATCGTCATCGCGCCCTCTCTCCGCTCCCCTGCGTGTCCCTCGTTACCGTCGCTATCGACCAGCGAGACGCGCGCCCGCCTACGCCATTCCATGGGGCCACGGCGCCGCTCTCCTGTGACGCAGGTCGTACGACGCTATCCAGGCGACGCGCTTCCGTGGTCAGGGTCCCGTCATCGGGTGGCATCTCGTGCCCCTTGAGGCATGGGTCATGTGACGCTCGGTTAAGCGCGACAGCGTGAGCCTCCCGCAGGCACCACACGGTCACGTCCGTTTGACCCATGGCGTAGCCAAACAGGTGGATAAACGCTCCCTCTTGGGTGATTGCGCGTGGTCCACCGCCGCACTGATAGTGAGAGCATGACCAAGAGAACAGACGAGACGCGCACTGTCACCGGAGAGAGGATACCCATGGTCACCCCCACGCATCCCGATCGCGCCACGGTGCTCGCCTGGTTCGTGGGCGACATCGACGGCAGAGAGCTTCTCATCAGCATCAAGAACCTGCACAGAGATCCGGACTGGCGCGTCCAATCTATCCTGGGCCGCACGCTCTGGGACATCGACCTCATCTACTGGCCGACGAGATCCACGTACAACATGCGCCTGGAACCAGTGGCGGGAAGCAACGACGCGGTGTGGTGCCACGCTGCGGCCTAACACGACGACACGCCGTGCATCGTCACCTGCCCCTGTCATCGCCGCTCCGACACCCATCCACACGGTCGCCCGCTCTGGCTCGACCTCGCCTCGGCCACGCAGGTAGGCCCCAGCCGCGCGCCGACATCCCTCGTTGCCCCGCCACCACAATGCTATTCCGGACGCCGGGCGTGGGACGCCCTCGCTCCCACTTCTCGGCTCCCCTGGTCGGTAAGAGCAGCGTATGTCCCAGCCGGCGGGCACCTATTTTCATCAGCGATGGTGCTCCTCAGGGGCATGAAGGTCTGCCATGCTCGTCCTGTGTGGCGATCCTAACGCACGTTGTGTGTCCGTGCCACGCACACGCTCGCCGGCAGCGGCAGGACGCCTACCAAGCCCCGACGGTGTGACCGGAGACTCGTCATGACCTGTTCCATGCGTGCAACCAGATGCTCCACGACAACGTCCCGCGTCTGGAGGCGCTCTTGGATCGTGGTCGCCTCCGCAAGGATGACCTCGGCGTCCTCATGAGGGTGGATGGCCCGCTTGTCCGACATGCCCGGTCTTCGGCACTACGCCGGGCCAGTCCGCCGACACGCCGCTCTGGTAAGAGGTGCGCGTGACCGGGAAGAACCCTGCCGCAGCCAGTGCGCTTGGCTCCGACACCCCGAGCAACGCCCTGGCCGCAGCGAGCAAGCTCACGCTGACCATGACCGGCGTCGTACTCAAGTGCCCGATCATTAGGGGCGCGATGGTAAGAAGATGATCCGATGCGTGCGCTAGCGCGTACACATTGGTAGGACCTCCCGCAATGGAACAAACGCGGGACGTACGACGCATAAGGAGGAGGCAGAACATGGCACTGTACGAGACCCCGGAAGAGATGCGCGAGGCGATCATCGACGCGTTCGACAAGCAGACGGGGCGCGGCGACTTCCTGCGTAAGATGCTGCTCGTCGGCGCTGGCGTCGCCGCCGGTAGTACGGCCCTGATGAGCGGCGCCGTGCCGGCCCTGGCCGCCGAGATGGAGCCCGGCCGCACGCGCGCCGGCATCGCGAAGAGCGACTTCCAGATTCTGAACTACGCGCTGACCCTCGAGCATCTCGAGGCGACATTCTACCGCATGGCGTCGCGCCCAACCAACGCGCAGATCGCGCGCTATATTGACGTCGTGGCCGCGAACGAGCAGACCCACGTCGACGCCTTGACGACGGTGATCCAGAACGCCGGCGGGACGCCCGTGCACGAGGCCAAATATACGTTCCCCTCGTTCAGCCTACCGTTCGCCATAATCTTAGAGAACACGGGCGTGCACGCCTACCTGGGCGCGGCTCCGCTCGTCAAGTCATCGGCCCTGCTTTTGACCGCAGCGAGCATCGTGACGGTGGAGGCGCGCCACGCGGCGGCCTGGATGACGCTCAACAAGCAGAACCCGACGCTGGGCGCCTTCGACACCGGCTTGAGCATGACAGCGGTCGTGAACGCGGTCACGCCCCTTTTCGCCAAGTAGCGCGCGCCTCGGCGCGACAGCGCGCTGCGCGACGACCCCTATGGACGGCGATTCAGCACACTTTCGATCCGCGATGCGGAGAAAGGACGACACCATGGCACTGTACGAGACACACGAGGAGATGCGCGAGATCATCATCGACGCGTTTGACAAGCAAACGGGGCGCGGCGATTTCCTCCGCAAACTGCTGTTGGCCGGGGGCGTGGGGGGCGCGGTCTTGGCGACGGGCGCCGCGCCGGCCCTCGCCGCCGAACTCACGCCCGGCCACACGCGTACCGGTCTGCCCAAGAGCGATCTCGATATCCTGAACTATGCCCTTACCCTGGAGCACATCGAGGCCACGTTCTATCGCACGACCCAGCGCCCATCCGGTCAGGTGGGCGCGCTCGTGGGCATCCTGGCCTCGGACGAGAAGCAGCATGTGGATGCGCTCACGGCGGCGATTAAGGCGAACGGAGGCATGCCAGTCGCTGAGGGCAAGTACAACTTCCCGCCGCTCTCCCTGGGGTTCGGCATCGTCGTGGAGAATCTGGGCGTGCACGCCTATCTGGGCCAGGCCGCCCTGATCAAGACGCCGGCGATCCTGTTGACGGCGGCGAGCATCGTGACGGTCGAGGCGCGCCACGCGGCGGCCTGGATGACGCTGGCGGGCCAGGACCCGACGCTCGGCGCCTTCGACGGCGGTCTCGACATGGCCACGGTGGTCGCCCAGGTGACCCCGTTCTTCGCCAAGTAACAGACCGAAAATCGGTTATCGTGGCACGGGGCGCGGGGCAGGGAGAGCATCACCGAACGGTGGCCTCGATGGCCCCCGTCCTGGGAGGTAGGGATCGCCCGCGGTCCCATCAGCGGCGTCGTCAGCACACCGGCTACTTTGTCGAACGCACAGTCTCCCCATCCCACCACAGCATCACCACCTGTGGTGGGGGAGGGTGACGGCACCCTCGGGTCCATGCACGATCCGCTGCGTGAGAGTGGCCGCGATCTCGGGGTCGCGGACGGCGGGCAGACACAGCCAGCGGCGGGTCCAGGCGATCAACTCATCCTGCCGCGTGCACGGATTGAACGCCGGCGCCACCCACTGCTCCCGTTGTAAGCGCCGGTTTTGATCTGCACAACAATGCCGCTATAAGGTGCACCAGTGGACGGGGGCCTACCAGTGCCGCCAGGGTGGTGTTTGACGCCCAGGAACACCCCCTGCTTGGAAAAATAAAGGTGCCGGAGGTGGTGTAGCTTAAACCGGCAACGTTGCGCACTTTGACTCCGGCACTCACACCCCGTCGCGGCGCGAGGCCCGCCTCGCCCAGGACCTGTGTTGGCCGAAAAGTCCATCTGAACACGTTGCACCCCGAGAAAAGGCTGCGTGATGATAGACATGCGCGCCTCGCTCACGCCCGCGCGCTCCCGTCGCCGGAGCGGCACGTAGCCCCTTCCGGCGCTGCCATGCGCGAGCCGTTCATACATGCTCATGCGGCGAGTTGCATACTCATCCATGCCCCACGCGTTCCCGTGCTCCTCAGCACTGTTGCGTCCCTGGCCGCAGCCTTTTTCGCGCTCTGGCACGCTGGCTAACGCACGCCGACCCACTCACGATGCGGCTTCCCACCCAACCATGAAGTCGTTGCGCCGAATCCGTGCAAGACAAGCCCTCAACGCGCTCTATGGGGGAGGCCGTGAGGGAGCGAGGGTATGACGCATCATGGCCGGACGCAGCGCGACGGCGTCGACCCTCTGCCCGCCCACGCTCCAGAACTCGATAACGGTCCCCTCGTCCCCCATCACCAGGCGCTGCGCGCCGTGGTGGACGGCGTCCCGCACCCGGCTCTCGGTCAGCGGCCGGCCGAAGTCGCGCAGGGCGGAGCCCCCCGAGCCGTTGACGATGTAGGGGATGCCCTCGACCGCGAGCCGCTCGTAGCTGTGCTCATGGCCGGAGAGCACCGCGTCGGCACCCCACGCGGCGAACGGCCAGCGCAGGCGCGCGGAGGACCTGTGCGCCCCCGAGCTGTACGGCGGGTGGTGCAGGACCACGACGTTCACGGGCATCAGGCTCGCTGCGAGTCCCGCCCGGAGCCAGCGCGCCTGGGCGGAGCCCGCGTCGCTGCCGTCGGGCTCGTGCTCGTCCGAGTCGAGCACCCAGAGCCCCAGGTCGCCCAGCGCGGCGTGGTAGTAGCGCCCGTTGCCGGGCGGGCGGAACTGCGCCAGGTAGGAGCGCGGCCAGTCGTGGTCGCCCCAGTCGTGGTCGCCCCAGTCGTGGTTGCCCAAGGCCGGCAGGAAGTGGGCCGCCTCAATGTAGGCGCGATACGGCTGCAGATTCGGGGCCATGGTGGCGTCCGCACCGGCGGGGTAGTTGTTGTCACCTGTGGTGAGGACGTAGGCAGGCACCCAGGAGTCGACCAACCGCGCGACGGCTTTCTCGGCCTCGCACGCCGCGCCGGCTTCGTGGCAGCGGCCAAAGTCACCGACCACGGCGAGGGTCAGCGGCACGCCAGGGAGGGCGTCGGGGATGCCAGTCGGCGGGGCGATGGGGCGGGTGCTCGCTCCGGGCGGGACCGGGACGCCACGTAGCCGCCGCCACAGGCGCACCGCCTCGATGGCCGCGCTCCTCGCTTGTCCTGCCCGGCCTGGTCCCATCCCTTTCACGCTGTCAGTACGGTGCAACACATGTGCCAGGCGCGCGATGTGAGCTCAACGCGTCCGCCTGCGCGGGTCGACCGAGGCGTCCATCACGTTGGAACGATGGGTGATAGCTATACGAGGGATCAGCGATGGGCGATTGCTGGAATACCCTCGTGGCTGAAGGTCAAGCCCCATGATCGTTCATCAGTCGTTCGCGCCCTGTCGTGTTGGCTCGCCATTCATGTGTGGACACGGCGCGGATGCCGAAGGAGCTGGTATAGGCATCGTGTCACGCCCGCTCCGGCGGGCCAACGTCCCCATACCCATGGACACGGGCGCAGATCAGGCGCAGGGCCGCGCCGACATCCCCCGCAGCCGCCTTGAACGCGTCGGCGTCGATCGTGAGCGGCGCGCCCAGCACCACGAGCGGCGCCCCGTAGGCCGGCGTCCGCAGCGCCTGCTCCAGCGTGAGGCCGCCCACCGCCTGCACAGGCGCCCCGACCGCGGCCACCACAGCCCGCAGCTCGTCCAGTGGGCTTGGCACGGGGAGGCCCCGCGCGGCCAGCCCCCGCCGCTCGTCATAGCCGATGTGATGGATGATGTAGTCGCAGCCCAGGGCCTCCAGCCGGCGCGCCGCAGCGACCTTATCGGCGGCTCCCAGGGTGTCGCCCATCACTCGTAGCCCCAGCGCACGCCCGGCGCGCACCACCTCCGTGACGGTCTCTTCATGGGCACGTTCCATCACTACCACATGGGTCGCCCCGGCGTGGGCCATCAGTTCGGCTTCCAGATAGCCGCCGTCCATCGTCTTGAGGTCGGCCACGAGCGGGATGGTTGGGAAGGCCTGACGCACGGCGCGCACACCGTGCATGCCCTCCGCGATGATGAGCGGTGTCCCCGCCTCCAGCCAGTCGACGCCCGCCTCCACCGCGACGCGGGCGAGGGCCAGGGCCTCGGGGATCGTTGTCACATCGAGTGAGATCTGCACCACAGTCCGCATGTGTCTCTCTCCCTTGCCATCAGTGTCATCGCGGGCGTCGCCGGTGGGCCGAGCGGGCGCGGGTACTGCAGCGCCACCTCCTTGCCGGTTGGTGCGGCGATTGACCCGTCGCCGGCGACGGGGCGCGCCCCTGCGGCGCCCATGAGCATCCCCGACCCGTCCTGGCGTCCAGCCACACGACCCGGCTCAGCACGACCTCGGGCGCCCCGACGACCCTCCTTATGGTAGCGCCTCCGTGATAGGACTGCTGGCACAACTGAATCACGGTGCACGAACCTGCATAAAGATGCGCACAGCCGACACGCGAGAATCACTGGCCCATCACGTCCCATGCGCATCGTCCGGCAGTACGTCGCTCTACGACGCAGGAGGGATACGCCGATAGCATGCACGCTGCTAGTACTAATCATGCGCTACGTCGTTGGAGGCAAGGCTAACCCTTCCAAGCGGATCATGCGCAGACGTACTTATCGGCCAGCACAGGCCATGAGCAGCACGCTCATGGCCCCTTCGCGTTGTAAGGCGTGCTACAATGCCGCCGTAGAGGAGGACTGATCATGGTGAGGGCGGTAAAGAGTCACCGGGTCGGGCAGGCGATGTTGGACGATGGGCTGGTCACGCCCGCTTACCGCGCGGTCGTCGCGTTTGAGTGCGGCCAGTGCGCCAAGGTTATCGCCCCTGGCGCGCTCTTTTCGCGCCAGACGCGACCCGCCCCCGTGAGCGCGATGGTGGCGCCGACGACCGTGCCTATCTGCATCGCCTGCCGGCCGCTGGGCCTGGAGGACGGCGGCATCGCTGTAGACGGTTAAGGCGACCGCGCTATCAGGCGCGGCCATCGTCGCGTGTAAGGACGTGATACACTGGCGACAATGATGGACAACCCGGACAACCCGGACACCACGGCCCGCTCCGACACGCACGACAGATCCGTCGCCGACGCGGCCCTTCGCCTCTTTAGTGGGGACCTTACGGACGACACACTGGCGACCCACTTGAAGACCCTGCGCGCCGACCCAGACTGGCGCGTCTTTGTCCTTGAGGGGCCGAAGGTGCGCGATGTGGAGTTGATCTACAAGCCGACCAACGCCTGGTACGCCCTGCGTTTGACGAAGGTGTGGCGTGTGCGAGGACCGGTGTGGCGGCGCGTGTCCTAGCGCCGTGGCGGGCCTCTTGGCGTTCAGATGGTACAATGGCGCCCATGAGTGAGGCGACGACGGACCTGGATAGCCGGGGCGGGGGCTATGTCACGATCACGGAGGCTGCCACGGTGGTCGGGGGAAGCAGCCGAGCGAGAGGCCGAGGATCTCCGCCGTGCGTGCCGCTGGATTCCTTGGTCTGTGCGGCTGTTGTTAGGTGGCTGTAGGATGGCCTCGCCCGCGCGCTATATCATTCGACGCGACACGACGACGGGCCTCTGGTACGTCGTAGACCGCCTCGCCCGTCGCGTCGTCTACTTCGGGACGACCGTGCTGTCCGCCGGTGACCGCGCCCGTGACAATGAGGCTGCATGGCGCGTACGGTGTCAGCGCTGGATTGAGGCTGAGTGGCGGGGCGCCCTCCTCTGACGTGTCGGGAGGGCGCAGGACGGACAGGCGAACGGCCCACGGTGATAGCTCCAACACCGCGGGCCGTCCGTACCCCTAGCATGCCACACCGGGCGTGCAATCATCTCATCCATAGCGCGTCTATCTTTTTACGTAGAGAGGGTGCTATCCCGCGTGCGGCTTGATGCTTGTTAGAACAGTGGCTTCAAGGACGTAGGACTACACATGTCACCGCCCACTCGTTTCACCTCTCATAAGGTCGACGGTGTCGACGATTGGTACGTGTTCGATCACTTGCGCCGCCACTCGGTGAGCGGTGGTCAGTCCAAGGAGCGCGCCGTGTTCATCGCTCGCTCCCAAGAGCACGCGTGGCGCCAGCGGTGTGACCGCTGGCAGCAGGCCGAGCATCGCGACGGGCCGCCCTAGCCCGTAGCGCGGCCGTCGTAAGCATGGGGGAACCGTCCCCGCTGACGGCGTTGCCGCCACCACTGCCGAAAGATAGCGCCGGCGAACCAGACGAGATGACGCATGACATCACCACGAGATGACGGCTGTGAATAGACTTACATGACAGGGAGCGCACAATGCGTGCCACGTAGCGCCATCTATTTACCCGTGACGAGAAGGTCGCCCGCTGCGTGCGGTACGACCGCTGGCGGCCGGCCGAGCACCGGGACAGCCTGCCCTGACGCGCGTTACAGAGAGGGGCTACGTAATGCTTACTGGCGCGAAGGATCGATGGAAGCGGCAGCCTAAAAAAGACGTCAGGCCGCGGTGGAAACGCCCCAATTTATCCCCACCACGGCCTGACGTTTCTAGCCTACCATGCGCCCTGTGCCCTATCAATGACAGTGCGCGCCGATAGCATGACAATAGTGTTATCACGCAGCGGCCCATGTGCACGATTTATGACAAAAGGTGTTTTGGGCAGGAGCATGTTGCACAGCTACCCTCCCGTCTACTTGCCAGCCACAGGGACTGCTGAACGCGGCGCGTGTGTGCCCCGCGGATAGACGTGGGGCACACGCGCTGGAGCGCGTGTGCAACAACCTTTTGCCTAATACAATTTATGACAAAAGGCCTTAGGTCATCCGCCCCGCGTGCGGCGGCAGGTGTGCACACACGGCAGCATCATTGTCCTGGCCTGACGCGCGACACGTCGGCGCCTAGGCGACCTGGTGGATGCGCCAGGCCCTCCCTGAGACATAGCGGAGCCGCGGTACCACCAGACACACGGGAGGGAGAGAGCCATGCCATCCGTGCTGACCGGCACCATCGTCCTAATCCTGATCGCCTTTGCCGTGTATCGGCGCATGCGCGCGCAACCGGTGCAGCCGCAGCGCGCCGTCGTCTTGTCGGCGGTCGTCGTGCTCCTGTCGGCGTTGAGCCTGGTCGGGACCAACCGCCTCATGGCCCACCCGCTCGCGGTCGCCCTGGCGCTCCCCGCCTTCGTCGTGGGGCTGGGGGGCGGCCTGCTCCTGATGCGCTCGATCCGCTTCTGGCGCGATGCGGCCACCGGCGCCCTCTGGATGAAGGGCGGCGCGATATACCTCGCCGTGTGGCTCGGCACGGTGCTGCTGCGCCAGGGCGTGGCCTACGCTAGCGGCGCCTACACGCCGACGAGCGGAATCGGGCGGCCCATCCTGCACCCGGTCAACCCGACGCTCGCCGCCCTCTCGGCCGATCTGGTCATCGTGTCGATGGGGTTGTGGATCGCGCGCGCGGCAGCGCTGGTCCTGAAATACCGCGCCGACGAGCGCGCGGCCAGTCCGGCGCTCCGCTAGACTGTCCCCTGGCGACCCACGCATCCAGGCGACAGGGGGCGATCGGCGGCTCCGCGAAACGTTGGGCTGGCGGTGAGAGCGTTCGGCGCAACTATTTCACCGTTCGAGATGAAGGCACATTATGAACGGATCGGCAGGCATTCACCACCTCGCAGGCAAAGGAGAAAAGCGACTGCTGTGTGAGTGACATCATCGTGCTTGCCCGAGCCGGCTCTTGGCCGCCGTGACGATCCGATGACCACTCACGCCAACGGATGATTATGCATCTCAGCGTATAGGCTGCGAGGACAGCACGTATCTACCAGCGTCGAAAGAGGTAGCATGGTGACCCACAGAACGCAGGATGTGGCCGTGAGCGATGCGCGCATATCCTCTATCGGATCATCTCCAACTAACACCATGACCACGCGGATGGTCGTAGCGTCCAGCGCAGCCCTGCCGGACGGCCCAGGCGATCGGCGCTGACCGCAGGTTCGCGAGCTGTACCCCACGGCGGAGACCATTGTCCACGACACGCCGCCAGCACCCCGCAAGCACGGGAATGGCGCCCTGCGCGCCGTCCAGGGGCGCGAGGAGGGCCAAAGTCAGGGGCAGGAGGACGACTGGGCGCCGGGACGGGACGGGCGGCGCGGCGATCATGGGCGCGACGAGCCGAGTTGCGGCTAAAGGTGAGGCGCTGTGAGGCCACAGGCAGAGGGACGGGGCGTCGTTTCTCCAATACGCCGCCCCTCAGACGGTCTTGTCGGCCCGGTAGTACGGAAGCTGGGGGGCGACAATCAACCGAGGACCAGGGCCCGGTGGCGCCTAGCTCCGGAGCGATACCCGCCCCGTCCCGTCCCGCAGCCGCGTCGCGAGCACGACCGTCCAGAGGGCCGAGACAAGGGTCGCCAGGCGCTCGAAGAGACCCGCCGGCCCCGCGTGCGCCGTCGCCACCTGGAAGGCGACGAGGGCGGCCCAGAAGAGGAGCCCGCTGGCGACCGCATACGCCGCCCAGCCGCGCCACCGTGGGACGCGAGCGAAGCGCGCCGCGAGCACGAAGGAGCAGAGCGGGAAGGCGGTGAAGATCATGCTGTCCCCCAGCTGGTGGAGCGCGCCGTCCGGGAAGAGGCCGTCCAGGAGCAGACCCAGCGCGATGACGCCCTGCAGGAGCGGCGCCCAGATGGCGACGGCGCCACGCGCGAGGGCCGCGCGTAAGCCGACCGTGAAACAGCCGATGAGCAGGCCGAAGACGATGAAATTGACACTCTGGACCCAGCCGCTGGGGCCAAGGCCGAGCGCACTCACCGCTTGCCGCCAGGCGTCGTAGCCGGGCCGGGTGGCGCCCGCGATCAGGTACGTGCTGATAAAGAGCGCCGGCCCGACCACGCCGCACCTTAGCAGTGCCCGCGCGACGCCAGAGCGTGCGCGTGCTGTTCCGCCATTGTTGGTCCGCCGCTGGGTCACGATCGTGTTCTCTTGTGCGCTGGCGATGACATGTTGTGTGGACATGATAGGTCTCCCTGTGAACTGAGCGCGTGTGTGGGGGGAACTCTACGTCATTCGGCTCCCTATGGCTCTATTGTCGTCGTTGGGCGACCGGCGTGGTAGTGTGCGGAATCACGTGATGCGGATGATAAATGTCACCCACGGAGAGGGATGTCAGATCCGGTGAGGACGTGCATGTCGCGCATCCGCGCGACGGATGGCAAACACAATTGCCCGTGGGGGTTTCTAGCATGCCCGTGATTAATCTATTCGGTGCGGATACGAGGCGCGAGCTATCGGCGCCCACCGCGCGTTGGAGGGTGCTGTACGCCGCTGTGAGGGAATGCGGGGAGCGTTGATCGGGCGCGGAAGATGCTGCATAGATATTCGTTCGCATGTCAATGCAAAGAGTACTTGATTCGCTGTCGATGATGCACCGTGGAGAGCGAAGCAGATCCAGTCCAAGACGGGCCGAATGCGCGCATATCTCGTTTTTGCACCGCCTTCTGGACGCCACTCCGAGAATTGGCGAGCCGTATTATACGCGGGGATGTGCTTTTCGGCCAGGACAGCCGATCGCGGGCGATCTCACGCGCTCGCGCGAGCGGCCCCTCGCCCCGTCCTGGGCCGGGCGTGACGAAGAGTACACTGAAGCCGTCGTCCCCGGAACATGCGCGATAGGCGTCGTATTGCCCCACTTTGCCGGCCAATTGTTCCGCCGATTCGCTGTCTCAATCGATCTCCACAAAGGCGCGGAGCGGGCCACCCGGCCCGTCGTAGCGCACCTCGGCGTCGGGTCGCAGCGTATGGGTCCGCTCCCGCCCATGCCTCTCCGACGCTAGGTATGGACGCGTACAGGCCCACTCGCCGCGCCACCAGAGGGTCCCGCCGTGCGCCCGCGCCGCCGCGAAGTAAGCCAGGAAAGCGGCATTGATGCCATCAGTGTGGGCCAGGTTCCCCGCGCGTACGAGAAACCCCGCTCGCCCGAACTCCGCGCATCATCGAGCACGCCGTGGACGCGCCGATAGGCGCCGGGCGATAGGCCGGTGCCCTGGGCGAGGAGGCTCGTGCCCCGCGTGGTCAGGCTGTAGCGCCAGGCGCGCCCGTGTCCCAGACTGTTCGGTCGCCACACCTGGCACAGCCCATAACGGCAGAGCGAGCGTAGCACATCCCAGGTGTCGAAGGAGCCGCCTCCCGAAACCGTCGCCAGCGCGCCGATCCAGGAGCGGATGCTGGCCGATGTGGAGGAGCAGCGACCACGCACGGGGCGGCAGTGCAAGGGGCAAGGTGAGCACGTCCCCCACGCGCGGGCGCGGTGGACGGCGTGGCTCGCACAATCACCGCGCGCCGCCGCAGGTCGTCTGGACCCTCTGGAGCCGTGCCCCGCATCGCCATGCGACGTTCGGAGCCGGGCGTCGGGCGCGGCGCCATGATGCCCAGGCGGTCGAGCGCGGCGCGGAGGTCGTATGTCCGCTCGCCCTCGACGCGGCCCGTCGCGATCGTCCAGCCCGCTGCGAGGGGACTGGCCGGGCTGGCCGCATTGAGGGTCGCGACCGTCGTCCACAGGAGGCCAGGGCGATAGCCCACCGGAATGCGCGCCGCGCTGGTCGTGACGAGGAGCACCGGGGGCACGCGCGTCCGGGAGGGCGGCGCGTAGTCGGGGCACGCTCGCGCCGCAGCCAGATGGTCCAGGCGGGCGGCCAGGGCGTCGGGCGGCGCGTCAGGGTCGCCGTCCCACAGGTAGCCGACGACGCACGACACACCGTCCGCGAAGCGCAGGGTCGCCTCGCCGTCAAGCACGAGCGCGTCCGACCCGCCGACGCGCCGGTATGGCCAGCGCACGGGGAATGCGTGCCACACCTCCAGCGCTCCACCCACGCGGGGGAGCGCTGCGGCCAGCTGAAGGAGAAACCGCCGACCCGCGATGAGGCGATTCTACGCGAGAGCCTGCCCTACCGTGGGATCCGCTACGCGTTCTAGCCAGGCAACCAGGCCCATGCGCTCGAGCAGTGCTGTGCCCGCTGGCTGCTGATGACGCGCGATCGCGCCGGGTCGGACACGTTTCAGCTCACCCAGGAGTTCCTGGGGCGCATGCTATGTGTGCGGCGTCCGCGGGCCAGTGCGGTAGTCATCGCGTTGCAGAGAGCGGGTCTGATCCGCTACAGCCGGGGTCGGATCACGATCGTGGACGGGCCGAGCCTGGAGGCGGCAAGCTGCGCGTGCTATCGGATCATCGTGCGGGAGCAAGATCGCCTGCTCGGCTGATGCGGTCGCGATGCGTCCGCGTCCATCTCCCAGATAGACTTCCCTGGAGCGGAACAGGGCACCGACCGGTTGATCGTACCGGTGGAGCAGCCAGGTGTCAGACGTCGTGTATGGTCGTGTACGGTGATGTCATAGCACGAGGAGAAGACATGACCATGACGGAGGGAGTGATAAGGGTATGAAGGACAATGAGGAACAGCCGCAACCGCGTCGTGTCCTCAGCAGTATGCCCACGCTTGCTCTCCTGCTCGGCGGAGGCCTACTGCGTGGCGACGACCTGATGCAACATTACAAAATTGGTATCGCTTTTATGTTGCCTGCGTTTGCAAATCGCTTTCTACTGTGCTATGATTGGCGCAATTAGGAGCATTCCTGCAACGATGCTTCGCCTGCTTCTGATAAGGGCAAAACTGCGAGCGATGTATCATGGATCAGCCGACCAAACGGATGTCACATAGCGCTGGCGTCCACTATAAGGATATCTATAGGTCGATTGACAACAGTGTGCCGCTTTGGGCGCCGCAACAGACGCGCAACTCTTTAGCTCACAGCTCTTCGCAAAACCCGAACCACGATGTCAGTCATGCGTCCGACGCACTTGAACGGCGCGCACTTGAACGGCGCGCACTTGAACGGCGCGCACTTGAACGGCGTTCGCCCAAGGACGCACAGGATATTACCGCGCCCTGGACATTCCTGCAACAGCAGACGCGCCTGCTTAATGTGACGATCGAGAGACAGGAAGAGGAACGCGAGCATATCTGCCTGGATATACATGATAGTGTCTGCCAAACGCTCTCGGCGGCACACTATTACCTTGAGACGATTGGCAGCGATGCGGAGATCCCCGAGAACGTGCGGCAGCCTCTCGATAAAGCAGTCGCGTTAGTGCGGCAGGCTGGAATCGAAGCGCGCGCGACCGTCGCCGGCCTGCGTCCGGTTACGCTGGATGTGCTGGGGCTGGCGCCGACACTACAACACGAATTTGACGAACTTTGCACACGGACCGACCTGAGCGTCACTCTTACGACGAACTCTTTGCGATTGCCCAGGACCATCGAGGTGGCGCTATACCGTATTGTCCACGAAGCGGTCAACAACGCGGTCGCGCATGCGGGGGCACGGAGCCTTGTCGTTCGGTTGCGGCAGACGCGCGGTCAAATCGTGGCGTTGATTCGTGATGACGGTCATGGTTTTGAGTACAACCTATCAGGAAGTCCTGCGTATGGTAAGGGCATAGGCCTGCTGAGCATGCGTAAGCGCGCTGAGTTGCTGAACGGACGCTTCGACATCAAGAGTAGGCTTGGATGGGGAACGCGTGTACGCGTCGCGATACCGCTCGGCCCATGAGCATAAACGGCGGCCGTAACGGGTAACGCCCAGCGCGCTGGACGACCCGTAGCGCCTACGGTTAAGTTGGTGTTCCCGTATACGCGCATCAGGTCCGTTGTCTTGTGATTATGCTTGGAAACGCTCTATGGTAGACCACGCATATAGGATAAGGGCAAAGGAAGGGGAGCCGGGAATGTACGTCAACCCTGTGGCGCTAGGCGCCGTTACCGTACTGATCGTCGACGACCACCCGTTGGCTCGCGAAGGGCTGCGGGTCATGTTGCAGTCGAACCGGCAGGTGTGCGTGGTGGGGGAGGCCGCCAGTGGTCTGGAAGCCCTGGAGCGTGTGGCCGCACTCCAGCCCATGGTCGTGCTTATGGACGTCAAGATGCCCGACATGGATGGGCTAGAGACAACGCGCCGGCTCAAGGTGGAGCACCCCACTATCAAGGTCATTATGCTGACAAGCTATGAGGATCAGGCGTTGATCGTCGACGCCGTACGCGTCGGCGCGTCGGGATTCCTACACAAAGACGCCTCGCGCCAGCTGATCAACGACACCATTAATGTGGTCGCAACCGGGTGTATTCTGGTCGACACCATGCCGCGGCGTCAGGTCGCGGGGATGGAGCAGGCCGTGCGGCAGCCCCAAACGCTCCAGATGGAATCGTTAACGGAGCGCGAACAGATGGTGCTACAGCTCTTGGCCGAAGGCCAGACGAACAAAGGAATTGGCGATTCGCTGGGCTACGCCGAGGTCACGGTCAAGAAATACGTCCAGGTTATCTTCGCCAAACTGGACGTTTCTGATCGCACGCAAGCAGCGATCAAAGCGATGCGGCTACGCCTCATTACGTAACGTTCCACACGGCTTCAGTGGCAGGCTTGCTTGCTAGGGTTCTGTACGTTGGATGTGCCAATTTATATACGTCCAGATGGCCTCGCGTATACCAAGCGGATGTTCCCCGTTGGCATATTCGATGATAGAATCGGCATCAAGGCTATGGACGTACATGTGTTTTGAATGAGCGACCGAGACGGACACGATTGACATGGAAATGGCTGTCAACTCCCTACGCGTCCGCTCCTACATGCCCGTAGTCGTAGTTGTTACCACTGCCTGGCGCGCTCCCACACGCCGCTTGATTGGGCGGCACGTACACTAGTGGGTCACGCCCCATCTAAATGGAATTGAAACGTAGCGGCCCATCGCGGCTGCTACCCGCCCTGTTCCGCCCGTTGACTAGTCGGGGGTGGCGTTTGACCAACTCCAGTTAAATGGGGCGTGACCCACTAGTGGGTCACGCTACAAATAGATGGACATGTGCTACCGGCTAAACGCGTGCAAACGCAGTCCTAGCAATATCCACTTAAATGGGGCATGACCCACTAGTGGGTCACGCTACAAATAGCGCAGGGAAAAGAGGAGTGTGAGATGCTGTGGGGGCAGGAGGAATGAGGGGCGATGGGACGACGACCACAGCAGCCGCTCCGTCCGTTGAGTGGCGA
>JAABUW010005375.1_pt1 | contig 16675 bp, 13 predicted proteins | sample 5560081 | NCBI WGS metagenome assembly JAABUW01 (sample SAMN10711882, study PRJNA513363) | rock metagenome | isolation source: Antarctica rocks | place: Antarctica: Victoria Land, Knobhead sud | reverse complement strand
AGATAAAAGAGCAATGACTAATTGCATGAAACAACAGCATCAAAAAAGAAGATCAGTATCAGAAGCACACAGCGAGAATGAATCTGAGTTACAAATCATTAAAAAAGCTTCGAAAAATAGATAGATTGACGTTTTCAACGTTTATACAGCTAAAAATGAGACATGACTATTTTAAAAGCTATTTGCATCGATTATCAAAGAATAATTTGAACAAATGTTATGAAATATGCAAGATGAGACAAATGTCGAAGCACTTACTACTGAACTGCAAACATTATAGAGCAGAACAGTTACAGCTTAAAGCAAAAGCACAGTTTAAAAACATAAACATTATATTAATGTTGTTTATCATCAAGATTGAAAGAATTGTAATGCTAAAGTACTTGAAAAGTACTTGAATTGCAACAAGAAAATGACTATTGAAAACGAAAGAGTAAAGTGAAAAGAACATAAAGAAACGAGAAAATGAAAGCACGAAAGAAAGAAGTTGTTTGATTGAAAGTGCTTGTTTATGCAAACTATCGATGTGATTGATCAATGAAAAAATATAAAGCAACGACTTTAATCAAGATACATGTAATCTAACATACATACAACGTTTAGACAGTGTCATAGTCATAGACTGCATGCACTTAATGAAGAAATAAAAAATAAAAAAACATGCGTTGCAATCACATACACTGCAAAGACACGACACAGTCTTTGCTCATATACACAGAACGACAGCAACGTCTTTGCATACATGCTGCAACTCATATACATCACACATATATACATTGCAAAGACATGACTCAGCTTTTGCGTATATACACATCTGTGCAACGCAGTAAATCGATCATTTTTTTCGATTTTCTGATTGATTTACATGCGTTGCAAATACATAAATCAAAACTCATTTAATTCATTCAGCTGAGTGATCATACAGCAAACTCAAAAGCTCACGTTGAAGTGATCAGCTTTCATCTACATAAATCAAAGCTCATTTAGCTCACTTAGCTTGATGATCATACAAACAAGTCAAAAGCTTATGTTGAAGTGATCAGCTTTCATAATCTTGAGTTGTTTATATAATCACTTGATTATATAAACAGCTCATGCACTCATTTGCACAAACTATTGATATGATTGATCAATGAAAAGATACACTGCAACGATTTTGACTAGATTACATGTAATTTAGCATACACACAATGTTTAGATAGTATTATAGTCATAAACTGCATGCACTTAATGAAGAAATAAAAATAAAAATAAAAAATCATGCATGCATGCATAATTTACATTGATCTTGCACAATTGTGCTGTAGAATTCAAATATTCAACGTGTTTGCAAAGCTTTCATCATTTGCATTGTTTTATGACATTTTGACTGCATTACTTATTACAATTTCGTGACTACATGATCTTTTTGTGAGCTAATAAACTGAGCTGTCTGATATGTTTTGCACATTACGCTGTTTGCAAAGTGTGCATTTTGACAGTTGCAACATTTAAAAATTATGTGATTGTATAATTACTTATCTTCGCACGTAGATAATTGACATTTATGCTCTTATATCAGATGATTTCGTTTACAAAACAAGCATCTTGATAATTTATTGCACTTGTTCTGCAAATGTTTGAATGTTTGACATCTCTGACACTGATCACTTAATCAATAATCTCGATATTTGATCGTTTGATATGTTGATCTCACTGCTAAAACTCATTTTTTCAGATGTTTTTATGCTTCGACTTTGATTTTGAATGTCAGTATCGTCGAAGCATGATTCTTTCTTACTTTATTTTCATCTTTTGATAATTATATTAAATTGATTATCAGCTTCAATTCAGAGTTATACTTCTTTAGCTTGATTCTCAAATATTTCATTTCAATCTTCATGTTGAAGATATTGATTTTCAGACTGTGTATCACTATCTTGTATCATTTTTCATTCTTCTTGATACTTTTGACTTTGAATATATGCTCTCATATATATCTCTTTGCTTCAATAAAGCTTTCGTGATGTATTTCTTTGAAATCATTAAAGCAATATTATTATCTCTTTGTGTTTTAGTCACTGTAGCAACTATTATGTCAGACTTTGTCTTCTTCAGTGCGTTGTTCACTGCATTGCGCATTTTCATCGCTTGTAAGATTCAGTTCTCATTTTTTGAAGTGATTATCAATCTTCTTTTGCAATATGATATTTCTTGTGACTTTGACGAGGGTTTTTTGATAATCAGATTTCATTCATCTGCATTTGCACTTGTGACTTGAGCTGCTTTTTGCACATATGTGAGCTTCTGCGTTGATTTTTGCGAATTTTGCATGACTTGCAACGTTTGCGAAATCTGCTTCTTCTGCGAAGTTTGCAAATTCTTTGTCATTTGCTTCGCATTGATTCTCTTTTTGATGTTTTCAACATTTTGTTATTTATTTGACTTTGAATTCAATCAATTTGCTTCTGAATTGAGTTTTCTATGCTTTCATTGCATACTTTTCAAATGTAGATTAAGCTATGACTTATAGTTTCTTTCTGTTCTGATATTGCTTGTCTTAGCTGATTGATTGCAAATTCAATTCTTTCGCGCAGTCTCTTTATTTGCATCTCTTTAAAGATGACATTATAGCACTTGCTAGTACTAACTTCAATGTTAACTTCTTTTTGCAAACTTTTCATCACTTTTCGCTTTTTCATTTCTTTGAATTTCACAATCGCTTGTGTTTGCTCTTTTTGCTGCGAATTTGCATTTCGTAGATTGATTGTATTCTTGTCGTTGTGTGCATTTGCATGTGAATTTAGCATTAATGCATTAAATAAACTAAACATGTATTGCGTTTTTCTATTTGTTGATGTGAGCGATTTTTGTTAACTGCAAAATAAATCGACAATGTTGTTTTGCAGTTGTTTGCTTGTTGATAAATTCATGCTAAGTTCATTTCATAAATTTATTTCAATCTTTAACGTAGACTTTTTGATTTCTATCGTCGACATTTTGAATTCTGACACTGAGCTATTGCTTCTGCTGAATTTCGCGTTACTATTCGTGAAACTGAGCGAGAAAGAGCGCATAAAGCGACTCTTTATATTTCTTTTCATAGAGAGTTTTTTCAAGTTTCAAGCTTCAAACTTCTAAACAATTCACTTGATATCATTTAAATATTTCTTTAATCTCTTACTCAGAGTGTTTCACGTAGACAGTAACTTTAGTATAGAGATTTCTCAATTTTTATCTTGAAATCTGCAATAAATCGCTCTTTATTATCAACTTATGTCAGATGAAAATGTTATAAATCTAGTTTTCAAGAATCTAGATTACTCTTTTTGATAGAAAATGCTTGATGCAATTGCTTTATATTTCATGTATTGAAGTAATTATATTATCTTGCTCAGAATAGTAATGACTGATCTCAATTTATTGTCTTGCACATCAAGAAAAGATAAAACAGATAGTGATTTAATAAGAAATGCTGTACTTCTCTGAAACAACATTGTTTTCTGTGCAATCTTCAAGCACAAAAGAGTTTGATTTCGATTTTTGCATCAGTATGCAGTTTTCTGTACTGTTTTGAAGTTGATTGATGACTTGTTCTTTTCATGTGAGTTTGCTCTTTAATTTATCAATCAAATTACTGTCTGAACTGATGATTCTTTCTTCTGTGTTGATGAACTCTCGTTTCGTCGTTGATTTTGATCTGCGTAAGCGCGAAAAATTTCAATTTTCGATTTTTGACTTGCGATGCAGTCATTTATAAAGTTATTAAGTTGAATGAGAGCTTGTTTTAATCATATGATTATGCTTTATAACTTGTTAATCGATTTGATATATCATATGCTTTGATAGATCACTGTTGCTTTCTTGAACTGTCTCATTATACGCTGTCTGATTTACTCATAGTTGCAGCGTGTGCGCAAAGACGTTGCTGTCGTTCTGTATATATAAGCAAAGACTGTGTCATGTCTTTGCAGTGTATATGATTGCGATGCATGTAAATCAACCTGATAAAGCGAAAAATCGATCGATTTACTGCATCATGCAAGCGTGTAGATGTGCAAAAGCTGAGTTGTGTCTTCGCAGTATATGTATGTATATTATATATGAGTTCAACATGCGAATAAAGCGCTGTTACTGCTCTGTATGTGATTGCGCTGCATGTAAATCATTCTGAAAATGCGAAAAATTAATTGATTTACTACATTTCATCTGTCTGTATGTGCGCAAAAGCTGAGTCGTGTCTTCGCAATATATGTGTATATGTTGTATATAAGCTCAACGTGTGAATAAAGCGCTGTTACTGCTCTGTGTGTAATTGCGCTGCGTGTAAATCAATCTGAAAATGCGAAAAATCAATCAATTTACTGCATCATGTTTATCTGTATGTGTGTAAAAACTGAGTCGTGCCTTCGCAGTATATATATATATGTCATATGTAAATTGCAGCATGTATACAAAGACATTGCTGTTCTTCTGTGTATATGCAAACTTCAATGCGTCAATGACTGCGTTGTTATTATCTCACTTTTCGACTGTGTGTAAACTCAATGTATGAGTAAAGCATTGTTACTGCTTTGTTAATGTTGATGAGATTGTTCAGCTCTTCTGACAAGCATTTAACTATGAAGATTTATTCAAAGTTTGCATCAAATCTGCTGCAACTAGATTTAAAAAATGCTTTAGAAAAACAATAAAATGAGTCGTTTGATTCTATAGTGATTGAAGACAAAGATGAATGAAAAGTGAAGAACATATTGAATTTCAGACATTATGAACGAGACAAATGACTACAATATCATGTTAATTAAAAAGAATATGATGTCAATTTACATTGATACAACATTAATGAAAGTGAATTTGAAGATTGCTTGAAAATTATCAATGACTTTCATGAATGTTATTTAAACAAGTCAAGATAGAAATCAACTTAAAAAAGATTAACTGAACTGCAGCAAATTTTTTTTAAATTTTTTTTATTTCTTCATTAAGTGCATGCAGTCTATGACTATGACACTGTCTAAACGCTGTATATATGCTAAGTTACATGTAATCTGGTCAAAGTCACTGCTTTATATCTTTTCATTAATCAATCACATCAATAGTTTGCACATACAAGCACTTTCACTCAATTCTCATCATTGTACTTTCATTTTTCTTTGTTTCTTTGCATTCTTCAAGTTTTACTCTTTCGTTTCTAATAGTCATTTTCTCGTTGCAATTCAAGTATTTTTCAAATACTTTAGTATTATGATTCTTTCAATCTTGATGATGAATAATGTCAATATAATGTCTGTGTTTTTGAGCTGAGCTTTTTTCTTAAGCTTTATCTACTCTGCTTTATAATGTCTGCAGTTCAGCAATGAACTGCAGTAATGAGAACATTACTAAATGAAGAGAAGAGATAATGTTACAAGCGTGCGTCTCAAGTTAGTCTAACATAAATCATGTTAAACTATTATAGACTAGTATAGAACTGATGTTAATACGCTAGTGATTTAGCGCGTCTTCTTGAGTATAAAATTCTTGATGTGTTTCATCTTTTTTCTTCTTTAGCTTTGAACTTCTAGTTAAAATACACTCATATGATTCACTTTATACAGACTCATAACAACTTTCTTTATGTTTCTCTTTATGTTTCTCTTTATGTTTTTCTTTATGTTTCTCGTCATAATTCTCTTCATGTTTCTCATCATGACTTTCTATCAAATGATCTTCATGTTTTTCTTCATGACTCTTTATTAAAAGATAATGCAAAAAGATAATGCAAAAGTCAAAAATCGGAAAAATTTCTATATTTAACTTTCTTGATGTCAAGGTTAAATTCTTGATGAATTGAGTTAAGTTGACTCAATTCTCAGTTGAGTTAAGTCATGTTGAATTGAAAATATAAGCAACTCAACTTAAATTAAGTTAAAAATGTGAGTAATTTGAGTTTAAAATGTTTTTTTTTTCATTAAGTGCATGCAGTCTATGACTATGATATTATCTAGACGCTGTGTGTATGTTAAATTACATGTAATCTAGTCAAAATCGCTGCAGTGTATCTTTTCATTGATCAATCACATTGATAGTTTGCACATATGAGCATGTGAGCTGTTTATATAATCAAGTGATCATATAAACAACTCAAGATTGTGAAAGCTGATCACTTCAACGTAAACTTTCAACTTGTCTGTATGATCATTAAGTTATGCAAGCTAGATGAGCTTTGATTTATATAAATGAAAGCTGATCACTTCAACGTAAGCTTTCAAGTTCGCTGTATAATCATTCAGCTGAATGAATTAAATGAGTTTTGATTTATGTATTTGCGACGCATGTAAATTAATCAGAAAATCGAAAAATCAATCAATTTACTGCGTTGCACAGATGTGTATATGCATAAAAGCTGAGTCGTGCTTTCACAATGACTGTGTGAATGTTGTATATTAGTTGCAACGCATGCGCAAAGACGTTACTGTCATTCTGTGTATATGAGCAAAGACTGTGTTGTATCTTTGCAATGTATGTATTTGCAACGCATGTAAATCGCTCAGAAAATCGAAAAATCAATCGATTTACTGCATTGCATCAATGTGTATGTGCGCAAAAGCTGAGTTGTGTCTTTGCAATGACTGTGTAAATGTCGTATATTAGTTGCAGCACGTGCGTTGTTTAAAATGTTAATTTAAAACTTAACTCAATGATCAGTTTAATTTGTAAAGTATCAAATTTAAGTCAAATTTGAATTAAATTTAAGTAAGATGTTAATGATTTGATTTGTGAAAGTATTAAATTTAAGTCAAATTTAAGCAAGATTTAAGTCAAATTTTAATAATTTAATTTATAAAGTATCAAATTTAAGCAAGATTTGACTTAGATTTTGCTTAAATTTTGTTTAAAATCATAAATTTGTTTTATATAAACAAAATTAGTGTTAACTTTCACTTTATACTCATAATAATAATAAATTCATACACTCTTATGACATCAATTAGATTGACTCATGAGAAACTCTATGCTATGTGTGTTGAGTGAACAAAATTCTCTGAGGTAGAAAATTGCTCGCTGTCTATACAACTGCTACACGCAGTCGAGACAATAAAACTGAGACTATGTATCAAATTTGTTCATGATGATTGCATGTTAAAGAATGAGTGTTCTTGTCACTTTAAACTGTTTCAGCAGCTTTGTTTTCATCATCATTCTCGCTGTTGTCTTGAGATTCTTCGTGATTGAGACGATGTTTTGATAGTTCATGAAGTCAACATCTCATAACATATTTAATCAAAGATGCGTTTAATTCAAGCAGTGCATCAGAATATGCTTGACTGTCTGATAACTTCATTCGCAATTGCATCAAAGACTATTCACGCTTGACACGTTTCTTGAGTGCAGATAAATCTTCAGCTTTATACGTTTAATTCTGATGTGAGTTGTAAGAGTGCTTTCAATCTTCTGAAGATCATTATGCATCTTTACTGACTTCTTGATTTTTTTTTTCTTCTTCATTAAGTGCATGCAGTCTATGATTATGACATTGTTTAGATGCTGTGCATATATTAGATTACATGTATCTTGATTAAAGTCACTGCTTTATATTTTCTCATTGATCAATTACATCAATAGTTTGTGCAAACAAGTGCTTTCAATCAAACAACTTCTTTCTTTCGTGTTCTCATTTTCTCATTTCTTCATGTTTTTCTCACTCTACTCTTTCATTCTCAATAGTTATTTTCTTGTTGCAATTCAAGTACTTTTCAAGTACTTTAACATTGCAATTCTTTCAATCTTGATGATAAATAACATCAATATAATGTTCATGTTTTTAAACTGTGCTTTTGCTTTAAGCTGTAACTGTTCTGCTTTATAATGTTTGCAGTTCAGTAGTAAGTGCTTCAACGTTTGTCTCATCTTGCATATTTCATAACATTTGTTCAAATTATTCTTTGATAATCGATGCAAATAGCTTTTAAAATAACCATGTTTCATTTTTAACTGTATAAACGTTGAAAACGTCAGTCTGTCTATTTTTCAAAGCTTTTTTAATGATTTGTAACTCAGATTCATTCTCGCTGTGTGCTTCTGATACTGATCTTCTTTTTTGATGCTGTTGTTTCATGCAATTAGTCATTGCTCTTTTATCTCTTTATCTATTTGCTTTTTGATGAAGCTCATGATTGTTCTTTTTCTGATGTCAGTTATTGATCTTTTTCATGTCACATCTTTGATTAATTGATTCACTGCTTCATTTTTGATGATGTTTTTGTGACTCAATACTCATTGTATGCAAATATGACATCAATTTTGTTGCAGATTGATCAGATTTTATCATATGTTATTAAATAACTTCAAGTTGACATTGCTCTTTGCTTTTAATCTTTGCAGCATCATTTAACTGTCTGTATACACTCAAATTTCGCTGTTTTCAGATGCTTCTTCGCTGCATATTGCAATTGCATCGTTAATAACTTGCAATTTCACTTTCGTTATAATTATTTCGTCAATCATGCTTGTCATCTTGCTGCATCTAACAGACTTGTGTGTAAATATCATTGCAGTTTCGATTTCTGTTTTGAGTTCTGCTATCTTTTTTCAAGTTTGCGATGCGTTGATGTACATCATTATGTTTTTCGTCTTTTTGACTATTGTTTTCAATTCTCTATAGTGTGTATTTATTGTTTCACACATTTCATCTCTTGCAAATTCGATTTGCATCTTTGTCAGATATTCAATTTTCTGACTTCATGATTTCTTGAAGTGAGAAATTTTGATTTCTTTTATTGAATTCAATGTTTTTTGCACTTTGTTCAATATTCAATATATTTGCGTAAGTTCATCTTTGCACTTCTTGACTTTTTAAAATAAATTCGTCTTTGTTTCGTTTCAGTTCAGATATTTCAATGCGTTCAGATTCAGATTCAATTTGATAGAGTATTAAAATGAGTATTAAATAAATGTTCTTTTTCTGATAGAGTGTTTTTTTGATAATTCAACTATTCAAATTGCATAGTTCTTGCACTTTTGATTTAATTGCATCTTCATCAACGAGATTTCAACTTCTATTTGCATAGCATCTATTGATAATGTTCAAAATGCACTCAGAATTTTTTGTAATGCAGCATTTTGCAGTTTATGAAATTTAACTAAGTAACTTTTTTGATTATTTCATCATATTTCAACGTCATAATCGCTAATAGACGTGACATATGTCAAATATAACTGCTTTTCTGATTTAACATTTAATCTTCACTCACTATTCATTAATTTAAACAACGAGTGTAATGTTCTTATGACTATCATGATTTTCGTTTGCATATGAACTTTGAAGTTGAACTTTCGATTTAGTCAGACTTTTAATCATCATATGCATATCTTTGATTTTATGATCATGTTATTAAGTAGAATAATCATTTGATTGAGTGTCATCTTATGACTTTCAAAGTGTATTAATTCAGATTTCAAGTCATTGAATTGCACTGCGTTATTCTCAGCTCATTTGAAAGCGATTTTTGCTGCATTTTCCAGTATTTTCACATTCTTATCAATATTTCTTTTCTCAACGTATAGCGTCACATCGTCAATATAGCTGAGTGACTGTAAATTTTCAAACTTTGCGCAAATCTTTGAAAACAGATATTGAATATAAATTAGAAATAAAATGAGTAAGATAAGTGAGTCTTGTAATATTTCTGTGCTTATTTTCTTTGATTTCTGACGTTCGTCATTAAATGCTAAGTCAATAACTCAATTTTATAAGAAACATTTTATTCAATTAATTAAATTGACTGATATTTTCAATTTTATCAATATTTTGATCAGCTGTTTCAACATAACATGATCAAAGACTTCTTTGACATCTAGAAGTAAACAGATAAGTGTGTTTTCTCAACTTTTCATCATTTACACATCATGTACTAAATTTAGTATTGCATTTATAACTGATCTTTGTTTTCTGTCTTTCATTTAATCAAAATTCAGCAACTTATCATTAATTTCAGCTGTGTAAAACAGTTGCATTGCTATTATTTTTTCTGCTACTTTGTCTAAACAGTTTAACAGCATAATAATTCTGTATATCTTTGAAATTGAATAATTCAACTTGTCTGATTTTTTTAGAATAATTCTCATGTCTTCACATCATATTTTCAAATGATAATCATTTTTAATCAAATCTGAGTACACTAAATTGAAGATTTTCAATATAGTTTTGTACGCTGACTGTATGATTGCAAATGACATATCATCTGATTCAAATGCTTTTCTGAGTGCTGAGAAGTTAATAGCATGCTTAATTTTCTCTTCAATAACTCTTGATCACTGTATACTTTCATTTGATAGTAATTCTTCATTGATTTGAATTTTTGAAGATGATGAGTACATTGCTTTCAGAAATATCTTGCACTTTTCATTGAATTCAATCTTCAATTCTTTTTGCAAGTTTTGTATCAAGAGTAGCTTTTTGATTAAACATGATTTAATGAACTTGTATGTCTGAAACACTTTTTTCTCTTCAATGTTGTTCAAAAAATTGATTCAGAATTAATTTTTAATCAGCTTTATTGCATCATGATACAAGTTTTGCATTTGCACTATCTCTGCTTATGCATCATCATTTCTGCATCTTTTTCAGATTCGCTTTTTTGACAACAGCATCTTTTGCATTTCGATAAGTTCATTGTTTCATCAGAGTTTTGATTTTGCACATATTCGCTGTTTAAATACAAATAATTTCATTGTATTCTTGATGCATTCAGTCAAATAAATGACTTTTGCTTTTAAACTCGTGATTCTTTGCATCTTAACTATCATTTTGTCTTTTATCTTTTGCAAATGCTCATCAAAGTCTTTTCAGTCAACTTTTTGCAGATTGTATGATGCATTCAGTGAATTTTCGATCAACTTCACTTTTTTTATAACTATTGTAAATAGAATTACTTCATGATTAAATTCTGTGTTTACATTCTCATTTATATATCATTTCTTGATGTGATTGCACATATTCTTTGATGCAAATGTTAAATTAAGTACTGAGCTTAACTGATCTGAATAGCTGTGATATGTGTTTATATCAGAAGTGTTAATCAGATTGCACTTATGTAAATTTACTCACTTTATTAACGCTTTCATTCTAATAAAGTTTGAAATTTTTGCGTTTAATCAGCTATGATGTGCATTAAAGTCTTCAATGATAATAATTTTTGACTCAGAATTTAGTGCTAATTCTCTCTCAATCGTGTATAATTGTTTATCAAAAATATGTTGCATACATTGCATGCAATATACATAAAACATAATTTCTATGCTGATTTTTTTCTTAACAAGAGATAGTCTTTTCTCTTGCAGCAAATTTACAGTTTAAGATGAGTGAAATTTCTCACTGCTCAGATTTCAACAGTTTACTTCTTAAGCATGAGTTGCAGATGTTTTATCAGCAATATGCATGCATATCACAGTTCATTTCTTCTTTAATCACATCAACATGCACTACTGTTTTCTCAAGCTATACAGATGATGTCTTTGACTAGAGATTAATTTTATCATCAAGACATTCAAGCGTCAGAATTCAGTAAAGAAATAAGATTCTTAAAATTAACAATCATCATCATTGTATATTACATTTCACAGATGCTCACTTTGCTTGTAAGATGTGCAACTTATTTATTTCATGTTATTTGTAGAAATCTTTCTTATGCAAATCAATCATGTTTTGCAAAAATGTTTATATATTTCACTTTTAATTAAACAGCATAATTCAATCATTCTTTATTAATTTGCTTATGTTTCTCTTCTTTTAATAAAGTCTTCTCATCAACATATCACTCATGTATAAAATGTTTGTATCTGAATGTTTGTTAAATGATATCAATGAGATTCTTGAGTTTATTCATGTTGAACTTAATGAATTTTGTGAGTTGCTTGTATCATAGTAATAGACATGCAGTCTTAACAAGATTTATATATAATTAGCATGTAAATTTAAAGAATATTCATGATTTAAGTTCTTTTTGCTAATGTCACGATTTTAGCATGTGTTACTTGAAAAGATGTTGGGAAAAAAATGTTAAATTACTTAAATGATGTTGAACAATATTATAAATGATAATAGATGTGAAATTATCAGTGATGTTATGAAAGTTTCTTGATATAAATGATACTCAGCGTTCATGAAATATAAGAATCTTTGAATGATTTCTTTCTTTTTCTTCTTCTTTGTGCAACATCTTGTATTTAAAATCTAGTTATTAAAATTTCATTCTGATTTCATTCAGTTCTCAGTTCGTGACATTATGTTGCATTCATACTACATCATGAGTTAACTTGAGAATATCAGCAACACTTTGTCATCGACATCTTTAGTCTCGATTAACAAATTCATCACTGTCATTCAGTTTCAAACTTACGTCAACAATGCTTTCAAAGCATAATACACTTTTCTGATTGAACTTTAAACTTGATTCAACAACACTATCACTCAGTATATCAATTGAGTCTCAGTCTATCAACAAGAACATGAGCAAACTCAGATTAAACTTAAGCAGTCTTAGATCAATAATGAAATCTTGTCAGAAATGATTCAAGAACTTAAGAGCATAAGCAGAATCAATATTAAATCAAAGAAATATTTAAATTCAGAACTTTATATCAAAGAGTGAGAAAATAAGTTAAATCAGTTCATCTTCAAACTGATCAGCAAGCTGAAGTTGAACACAAATCATTATTTAATTCTTAAGTTTCATCTTCTGTATGAATACAGTCACTTATCAAGAAACGCTGTCGCTCAAGCGTTGTCACATATGATTGCTCAGCATAATAAGCTAGTCATGATTGAGCAATTAGTTGTCTTGTTAAGACAAGTCTTTAATGATTCAAACAAGCAAGAAATCGCTCAATGATTTATTTCAGCTTTAAGAATGTGAAATTGCATCTTCATTGAATATTTGTTCAACTTTCAGCAGCACATTGATGCAATTGAATATGACGTTGTAACTTGAAAATTCAATCTGAAGAATGAACTATTCAGCAAGCTCAAAGCTTTATTGATTCAGATGAATGTCAGCAGTCTGAACTATGAGCAGTTGATTATCAAATGTCAGCAATTAAATAGTTGATATTGCATCACAGTACAGAATCTTTTCAAGTCAAAAGCAGTAATTCACTTTATCTTTGTGATTTTTACAGTCTTTGTGTATCTCATCAAATATGCAACATTTTTGACAGACTCAAAAGCTACAATCTCAAGCTTGAAAGATCTCATGAACTTATTAATCATCAACATGAAGAAATGAAACTTATTGATTCTTGAGAAGCATCAGCATTGCATGATCAATCATCTGTGTCTATACTGTGATAAGTCTGAGCATTAGACTGCAATCTGCAATTCAAAGCTCAAGATTCAGTTACAAGTCATCTCATTATTCATCTTTGCAATCTTTATTAACAATCTCGCTTTTAATACTTCTTTTGCCTTGAAAAAAGTCTAGTCTCTGCATACAGTCGCTCGCAGAGACAATTGAATAGTCTGAAAATCTCTGCACTTTCAGTTAACTTGATTCATTGATTAGAAAAGAAGATGAACAATGATCATCTTGTGCTCTCAGATAATCTAGAAAGTAATAAAATCAATGTTAATCTTTTTATTTTGATTGATATTAACATCATCAATTATGCATTTATTGATGACTCTTTTGCACAAAAACACTCTCTGCTTTGTTTTACTTTGTCTGAAATCTGTATTCTTCAAAAGTTTAATGATTAATCAGTTGTATTCAATTCAATCACTCATTATGCTTTTGTTAAACTTCAAGTTTCAAGCAAAGAGCTTGAAGAAATTCTCTTTTATATCACTTAACTTTCGTAATTTTCAGTTGTTTTAGATCTGCTCTGATTAAAAAGTCATAAAGCAATTATAAATCTGCGTCATAATCAGCTCATCTTTGAATCTTAAGTCAACTCAGAATTTGTACTTGAAACTTTTTTAAGCATCTTGATTTCAACTGTGTCAGTATTAACTTTCTTGATGTTTTCATTCTTGAAACATCTGAAGATCTACGTTATAAATAGTGCTTCGTTTCTGCAACTCGCTAGAAAAAAGAATCATGATCTGTTTGTCATATTCATGAGAAATATCAACAAAGCTCTGAAAATCACGTCTTTCGTTGATTCTGTCACACTATTACTCTTCAAATATCACGACTTTCTAAATGTTTTCTCTTGCGAATTGATGAACACTCTATCTGAACGACGTTTCTATGATCATAAAATTTAGCTGCAGAAGAGCAAAACTTCTATCTTTGAGTCTTTATATAACATGTCTCAAGATGAGCTTCAAGTACTAAAGAAGTATCTGAAGAATAATTTGATCAAAGACTTTATTCAAGTCAGCTTTTTTTCTGCAATCTCTTCAATACTCTTTGTTAAAAAATCAAGTGAAAAACTCAGATTTTGCGTGAATTATCAAAGTCTGAACATTATGACAGTTAAGAATTAATACTCATTATCTTTCATTCAAGAAATTCTGAATCAACTGACTAAGATCAAGTATTACATCAAGTTAAATATCATTGCAGTCTTTAATAAACTATGAATGATTTATGAAAATGAGTGAAAGATTGCTTTTCAAACACATTATGACTTATATGAGTACAACGTTTGACTCTTTAAACTCACAAATGAATCATCATCATTTCAGAACTTCATTAATGATACTCTGTATGACTTCTTGAATATTTTCTACATTGCATACATGAATGATATCTTGATCTATAGCAACAGTAAAAAGAAGCATACTCAGCATGTTCATCAGATACTGAAGTGACTTAAAGTCGTTGAACTACAAATAAATATCAAGAAATGCGAATTTTCAGTTATTGAGATCAAGTATTTGAGTCTAATAATCATCACTCACAAAATTAAAATGAACTTTGAGAAGATCAATGTCATCATGAATTAAGCTGCATCTCAAGACGTTAAAGATGTTCAAAGCTTTCTGAGCTTCATCAACTTCTATAAACAATTTATTAAGAAGTTTTTCAAGTTGATTGACTCGTTGACTGTTTTAATCAGAAAAGATCAGTCATTTAATTGAATTCAGAAGTGTCAATTCATCTTTGATTGACTTAAATAAATGTTCATCACTGTCTTTATCTTAATGCACTATAACTTGAATTTACTCGTGACTGTGAAAATCGATGTCTTCAACTATGTTGTGATCAAAGTCATGTTTCAACAAGATGATAATGAGCAGTTAAAATCTGTGATCTATTTCTCTTTTAAAATGCTACTTGCAGAATACAACTACGAGATTTATGACAAGAAACTTCTAGCTATAATCAGAGCTTTTAAGAAATGAAGACTTGAACTGAAAGATACATTAAATCTTGTTGAGATCATTTTCGATCATAAAAATCTAGAATATTTCATGTCAATTAAGCTGCTTAGTCAAAGACAAGTCAGATAATCAGAATTTCTCTCTTGATTTAACTTCAAAATCATGTATTGTTCAAGTGAATTAAACACTTGAGTCGATGCATTCACACGTCGATCAGAAGATTTTTTCTTGAACGAGAGAAATAATCATCAAGAACATCAGTGATAAATTGTGCTAAAATTCAAAAAATTGAAAATTCAAGTCTTAATCAATGTTCTTGACAATAGTGACTCTGAAGCACTCAAATCAAGTGACTCAAAGAGTGAATCAATGATTTTTGAGCAGTTTGAATCATCAGAGAAAATGTTTATGAATGAGCTAGAAGAACAACTCTTTGCAGTCTATTTCAATGATGAATGAGTACAGATCATGATAATTGTGTTAAAAGATGATCAACGAAAGCTTAAAGAATTTTCGTTAGCGAAATGTATGCTGCAAAATGATTGAGTTTACTATAAAGATAAACTATTGATACTTAAAGATGAGAAACTGCGACTACGTCTGCTTCAGTTAAGTCATGACATGTTTATTGTGAATCATTCAGAAAGAGTCAAGACTTACAAAATACTCAGTCATCATTATTACTGACTCAAAATGATCAAGACAGTAGCTCACTTCATATGCAATTGTCATCTATGCTTTTGAGTGAAAATCTCTAGAGAAAAATATCAGAAAGCTTTGAAGTCTCTTGATGTACTCAATCATTGCTGAAAAGACATAGTCATGAATTTCATCATAACAGTATCTGAAAGTCAGAATTTGAACGAAAATTCAATGATCAATATTTGTTGAAATCGTGTCTAGAAACTAATCAGAGTGCATGCGTGACTAAAATGTTTAATTGATAAAGATAGTTATAACTAAGACTTTAAAAATATAGAAGAAAGAAGATACAAAAGACAAGAAGAACATGCTTTATATAGTAGTTACTCAGATTGACGCTAGTCTTAAAGAAAACGTGTTGAAACACAAGAAAGATGTTGATTTGAAAAATGTTTGCAACACAAAGAAATGTGTTTATTATAAAAATCTGTTAATTACTTGTAACACAAAGAATGTTACGAACATGTCTGAATCGATCAGAGTTCAGATCTAACTCTAATCAATTTGATTAGAGCAAGCCTTGACGCTATGCCTAGTTTGAACCTAGCGCATTTCTTTGAGTCATTCTCAGCACTTCTTCTCGTTGTTCAGCACTTTCTTCATTCATTTCTTTCATCATTCTTTTAGACAAACACATCTGACATATTACATCACATCTGTATCGAGCCTAGCGCAGTCTCAAGC
>JAABUW010005374.1_pt1 | contig 16685 bp, 9 predicted proteins | sample 5560081 | NCBI WGS metagenome assembly JAABUW01 (sample SAMN10711882, study PRJNA513363) | rock metagenome | isolation source: Antarctica rocks | place: Antarctica: Victoria Land, Knobhead sud | reverse complement strand
TACCACGATGTTGGCAAACTCGCACAATGCCTTCTGGTTAGTCAAGTTCTCTGGTTCGAAGAAGCAGGCAGTACGAAAAAATGTCGCCAGAGTGCCACGGGCAAGCGCGATCTGGGTACCTGCTCTCTGCCCTTGGATTCCTACTACCACTTCAAGACTTCAAGGCCTACCGAACTATTCGAAACGCGTCGAGCAGGACACGCTCAATCTGCACAATAGGAAATTCGATGGATTTCTTGGTTCGTGAACATTAGAAGTTAGGAGCGTTTGGCCCTAGAGTTCATTCAAATGCAACTGCCGAATCGGGAAGTCGGCTTTACGCTGTTGCATTTGTCCGATCACATGCTTCAGCTTTGACTTCCTGCTGACTGATGACCGATCGACATCGTAGTTGAAATGAGAATGTAAGACTAACAGCATGATCTATCTTCTACGGGCCATACGTCGATCAGATCTTGCTGCACGAACACGATCACCGGAGAGCGACAGCGACAGCTGCGACTTGAGTCATACTTGAACGTCAAGGGCAACACCCAGAGCACGAAGGTGGATGTGGGGGATGACGACCCAGGCGTAACACCAGCAGCGGACTGTTATAATGGCGGAAGTCTATATTGCTACACCATCCACGGAAGAACAGAAGTCCACGCCTCAGGACAACGAAATCGACAACTCTCGCCCTTCTGCGCCGTCCGAGTTCTTTTTACACCTCCCCTCATCGGCCCAGAAGGAGTTTACAGCAGAGCAGACAAATGGTCTCCCACATCCAGGAGTCGATAACAATCGCAGCGGCATATTGAATTCGAACATCGATGCGCAAGGTCGGACGGTAAACCCAAGGAGCTGCGTGACGTGCCGCAAGAGAAAGGTCAAATGCGACAAGATTCATCCTTGTTCGAACTGCAACAGAGCTCATATCGAGTGTGTCTACCCTTCGCCAGGACGAGCGCCACGGAAGGTCAAAAAGCCTGGAGAAGGACGAGATAAGGAGCTTCTAGAGCGGCTTAGGAGGCTTGAAGGCGTGGTGAAAGGACTGGGCGTGGAAGGCTCCGACAAGGAAGATGGAGAGCAAGATGAGCAGCCAGAACAACAGGTCGTTGGTGATGGCAGTTCGGCTGAGCTACACAAAGAAGGGAACTCTGCGAACGAGATCGATGCGAACAGTGGCTGGGCGTATCAATACTTGCAAGGCGACCACTCACAAAGGACAAAATGGGTGGACGAGAGGCAGAAGGGACAATTTGAAAACAGGTTTGGACGTCTCGTGGTCAACGAGGGCAAGTCGAGATACATCAACAACTCCTTTTGGGCCAACTTGAGCAACGAAGTAGAAGATTTGAAAGGCATACTAAATCAATCAAGTGAGGATGAGGACATCGTCGAGTCGCCCGACTCCAACTCCAACACCCTTCCGACTGGCGTGCAACAAGGCTGGGTCTTCGGCTTCAGCTCGCAGAGTGTCGACCTATTGTCTTTACATCCGCTACCTGGTCAAATACATGCGTATTGGACAGTCTACAAAGACCGGGTGGATCCTCTTGTCAAAGTATTACATATCCCGACAATCGAGCCAACAATACTGAGCGCTGCATCCCACCTTTCGAACTTGTCTAAGGGTTTCGAGGCGTTACTATTCACGATCTACTATGGCGCCACCACCAGCATGAACGCCCAGGACTGCAGAGCAACGTTCGGAGAAGAAAAGACCGTGCTGCTCGCGCGCTATCGGTTCGCTATCGAACAGGCGCTGGCAAGGGCCAACTTCTTGACCACCGAAGAGACGGTCGTTCTTCGCGCTTTCGTCATCTTCCTCATCTGTCTACGCCGTAATAACGACGCACGTGTCATCTGGACGCTCACCGGTCTGGTTGTCCGCATAGCTCAAACGCTTGGTGTCCACAGAGATGGTACTCACTTCGGGCTGTCACCATTCGAGATCGAGATGCGTCGCCGGTTGTGGTGGCAAGTGTGCGTGCTGGATACGCGTGCGAGCGAGGATCATGGGTGCGATCCCACCATCATCGAGCAGTCATTTGACACAAAGATGCCCCTCAATATCAACGATGCCGACATTACTCCCGGCATGAAAGACTTCCCGCCAGAACGGACAGGATGCACGGATATGTCGTTCTGCCTCATCCGTTTCGAAGTCGCCAATACCTTTCGGCGAATCAATTACATACCTCCAGGACCACCTCGTCAATGCACAGACTTCTACAAGAACGTGACGCTGGAAGACAAAGAGAAGTGGATTACTGAATGTCACAACCGACTGGAAGAGCGCTACCTCCAACACTGTGATATGAGCGTGCCTCTGTTCTGGGTCACAGCAACGGTGGCACGGCTCATGATGAGCAAGATGTGGCTAATGGTATATCACCCGTTCCAACGGCAAGATGGTGGTGCAAGTCTACCCGATGAGACGAAGGAGAAGCTGTTCATCACGAGCTTGGAGAACATCGAGTACAGTCTTCTCCTAGAGACTGAGGCGAGAACCATGAAGTGGGGCTGGCTGTTCAAAACATACATGCAGTGGCATGCTCTAGCGTTCATCTTGTCCGAATTGTGCCAGCGGACTACTGGTGACCTGGTAGATCGGGCGTGGAGAGCTGTCGAGAAGTCGAAGGATGGTCGCTGGGGCGTGCGCTTCACCGACGACTCACGAGCAGACCATCTCTGGCGACCGTTAAGGAAGCTCTACCGCAAAGCGAAAGATGCACGAGCGCGAGGTATACAGGAAGAGGCATTGACGAAGCCGCAAATGCCACCGCAGCGAACATACAGCCCGAACGCCAACCCGATGTTCGAACATCCTGCTCGCCCACGAATGACGAGGGCGCCGCTCTCGCAAGCACAAGCGCAGCGTTTCGCCAGTGGCCCTTCGTTCGGCGAGATGCCGGTCGATAAGCACGAGTTGTTCAGGTCGCCAAAGCTGTCCGAAACTGCCGGGCAAGAGGATGTTGACCCAATGGACGCGATCGACCTATCGAATGGCGCGAATCAACCACGTGCAGACCAGAACTTCTTCGCCGACAGGTCGAACGTGCTCCCTAACCCAGGCTATACAGTCTATGACACCCTATCCACCACCAACCACATGCAACAGCCTAACCCACAGTACGGGAACTTCATCATCAACCCCAAAGCGAATCCGCTCAGTGCAGAAAATCCTATGAACTTCACCAACAGCCAGTTCTACAGTAACGCCGCCAATGGCCCGAATCGTATGGACTCCATCGACTCTAACGGCCTGGATCTTGGTGATTTAGATATGTCCGTCATGGACACATCTGGCGACATCAATTGGGAGAACTGGGACCAGCTGGTGAAGCAGTTCGGGATGGATGTGGACTCTGTGCCGGGCACGGGTGTCGCTACGGACTGGGCGGGTGGGAATTGGGATATCTTGATGAATGGACCGAACACAGCGAGACCTATGCAGGGGGATTGGTTCTGAGAACTGGAAGGAATGAGACGATGCGATCATCATGCAATGGAATATCTAATTGTGTCTATGTGGTTGTACACTTGAGCTCAAACCGAGTGTACAGTTTTCTCAGCTGACTGCTCCTGCTTGGGTCGCCCGACCCTGCGGTCTCGGTGGTATGGGAGGCGGCATAAGCTCGGTCGTTCTTGAACCGCCCATATACGAAGCTCGCTTATCCTTCGCAGCTCCATCCAGATATTCGCGGATCAGCTTCTTGATCCGCTTGGCCTCCGTATGGTTGACTCCCTTGTCGAAGTCCAAGTTAGTTCTGATGATGCGAGCGCTGCATACGCCATCTGGGCAGATATCAACGCCATAGCCCGGCCGCAAAGTCTGTCTGAACAGATTGATGGCGAAGTAGTAGGTCGTAGCGATACCATTCAGCATGAACGAGTAGCGCACCATGAAACATGTGCTCTGGGTTGTGGCGACCTCGCTGAATCCCATCCCAAACATCTTCAAGCACTCTCGGATAGTGCGGATCAACCAGAGCAAGTCGTCGGAAGTGAAGCTGTCGAAGTTGCTCAGACCGACGGATCTTGCGACTTTCGCGCCTTCGCTCCGCGAGAATAGGTCAGCGAGGTTGTATTCTTGCGCTAAGAGTCGGCCTTTGCGAACGTTCGCGATCGAGAAGAACGGGTCGTACATCATTGGCCATGTTGTATCGGGTACGAAAGCTTGGGCGTTGATTTTGGTGCGATGATACTCCACGCCGTGAATTGACTTGTTTAGCTTCAACAGAGTGCTTGAACGAAAGTGGTTGGCGTTCAGCTCAAGTAGCTTTGGTCTCAAATCCTTGCGAGGCTCGCTGTCCAGAAGGATTCTGGCAGCTGGCATCGAGATCGCAGCAGTATCCAGAATGGACACAGGGTCGGAAGGTGACCGCTGTTTCAGTGCTTCTTGTGCATATCGAAGCTTGAAATCTGCTCTCGATGCTCCTAATTGAACGGCTTCTTGTTCGAGGCGAACCAACGTGCTCAGGCCGGCCAGATCACCGTCCTTGAATAGCGAGCTGCGCTCAGCGACGGAATAAGCCAGTAATGCCTCGGTGCGCTTGTTGAGCTGGGCGTATGCGTCTCCAAGCCAGTATGCTGCTGCGCAATCGCCATCGTCAATTGCAGAGACGTCATCCACCGGGCTCCGAATCACGGATTGAAACAGAGAGATCGCACGCTCAAGCTCGCCTTGGAAGCTTGCACAGACACCGAGCAGGTGGCGCACTCGTCTTGCGCGAGCAAGATCGTTACGCTCCAGCAAGCTCGAAAGATAGTCAACGAGATATGCTTCGGCCTGGTGCCAAACGGACGCATTAAAGAAGTGAATGATGTGGTTTTGACGTTCCAGGTCAAGTCCCAAGAGGTCCGTATTTTCGGACTTCTCGGGTGCGTACCATTCAGCTACCGCGCTGTTGCTGGCACCTCGTAGAGCCGGTGTAGTGGGTGGTGGAGAGTTGGGTGTAGCGTGCTTTTGCGGTTTCTCACCCGTGGAAGGGCTGCTCGCCTTCTTCTCCGGGCTGAAACTTCCAGAGTCCATGGTCGTATCGAAGCTGAATGGCTTCCCAGGCGAACCCACAGAGGCTGGAATTTCTGGAGCCTTGCGGTTGTCCTCGATTGGTGATTGCGGAACCATATGTATCTCAGTTGTCGAAGAGGCGCGGCCTTGTCGCCACTTGTCCTTGTACGATCCCATAGTCTGTGCCCAATGACTCGGTCTTAAACCATTCATCGTTGCATCCACGCTGGCTCGCTCCTTTGGCGACCGGACTGGCATCTGTATTCCGAGGCCTTGATCTCCTCTCCGAAACTTCTCCGTCTCGAAAGCACTCCGTGATTTCAGTCCAGTTTGTGGTGTGGTGACCTCCTCAGTATATATGGTGGAGCGATGCCGGGAAACCGAGGTGTTGCTAGAAGTGACTATAGGTGGTAATGGTTTCTGGGGAGAAGGTGGAGACCGCTTTTGCGGCCGTTTAGGCAGTGGTGGAGGCGACTCTTCAACGTCCGGACTTGGCTCTATTCTGTCAGGACTCGCGGAGACTGCTGCACCGACCTTGCGCGGTATCGTCTGTGTATCCAAGATAGCTTTGTTGTTCGCAGTATTGTAAAAGACGGTATTAGCAGACGATTCAAGCGGTTTCGTCTGGCTTGCCAAGTTCTGATCGTGTGTCAGGTCTAGAGCGTCTTGAAGGTCCTGAACGATTTGGGCCACAACAGCTCCACCTGTCTCATCATCATGATCCGCCACATTGACTTGCGGAATGCCGAATGATACTACTTGCATGGCTGCTGTTTTCTTGGGCGACGATGGTCTCGAGACTGTGTAAAGCTCGTCTTCCGACGAATCGTCTTCTGGTGGTGAAGCGTTGACAATTCGATACGACGATTTCCGCACGTTAGTTCTGCTACGCCGAGGCGCCGGTGGCGGCGGAGGTCTTCGCGCTGGCATCGTTGGTGACGCTGCTGGACTTCTCGGAGAATTGAATGTGGGCTCGCGTTCTCGTGGAGGAGTCGAAGGTGGCTCTCGCTCTCGTGGAGGACTTGAGGATGGCTCAGATTCTTGTGTAGGAGTGCAAGGCAGAGGGATCTGAATAGCGTCATCTTCAAATGATGGCTCAACTGCGTCTCGCTGAGACTCAGCTGTAGGCACAGCTTTCGGAGGAGGAGTCGAAGGCGACTGGACCGCAATTTTAACAAGGTCGTCATCGTCCAGACCGCCAAATACCGAGCTCAGTGAATTCCTCAGCCGATCTACGGAATCACCATCCTGCTCAGTTGTACGGCTCGTACTGCTTTCGAAAACCGTGATTGCTCTCTCCAACGATCGAGCACGTATCCGGGCACTACCATTCGCAACGGCGAAGTCCGCTATGTGCTGTCGCTTTGCAGGTCTGCGTTGCTCCTCAACCGCTTCTCGTATCGAAGAAAGAGAGCTCGTCCGACTCCTGCGCCCGAAGTCTGTCGCCGCAGACGTGGGACTAAGATGTGTAGTTTCCGAGGATTTGCGAGGAGCTGACTCCACGATGGCAGGTTGAATAGTTTTGCTTGGCGATGACGAACCATCTGAGCTACGCAATGAATCCTTCGAGGGCGAAGCTCGAGGGTCGATATGGCGGCCGCTGCTATCCAGATATATGTCTTCCAGGGGCGTTGACGGACCTTTTCTGGCTCCTATCGGCTCTGGTTTGGGCTCAGGAAGTGCCGTCGAACCAGTTCCGGACCGTGATCGCACCGCACTCATGAGCATCTCATCATCAGGGGTCATAATCAACGCTGAAGCCTCCTCAAAGCTGAGCGACAACGGATCTGGTGAAGCAAAAGGCGATCTCCAGTCCACTGAGGCTCGCCTAACAATCGCCGCGCTAGCATTTGGTGATACAGAATGCACGTACGGTTGACCGGAGTCATGTAGTGCCTTGTCGTCAGTATTTTGGAGCGCGTCTTTACTACGTGTTCGTTCATTCGGGCCATCGCTGCGAGTCGGAGACCAGGCACTGGATGTACAGCTGGAATTTCGATCAAGTGCGCTGTCCGCTGTGTTTGATGAGGTCGACACTGCTTGTGATGAAGGTGGCGCACTGCCATCCACGTCCAGTTGCAGGCGGATCTCGCCAGAAGATACCGCTGCGTATGCTGAAGAAAGGTCGTGAGTAATAACATCCAGATCGGTCTTTATATCGGAGACGTCGCTTTCATTAATATTATCGTTGTCGGAGCCCGCATGAGCTTTGAGGGCCGAGTCGAGCTGCTGTAATGTTCTGCTGGCCCTCTCCACATCGTGCAGCAGCTTCAGGTCGTCTGGACCCAACGTCCGGAAATCCTCGAAAAGTTCTTCAACCTCTTCGAGGGTATTGCGTATCTTGCGAACACTACTTGTTAGCAGTCTGAAGGATGAAGTTGAGTCTCGACCTGTGATATGTCAGCATAAGTCTCCGGGAGATACCTTCGAGCCTTCATACATTGACTCCAGCATCTTTGGGCCAGCGCTCGTGCTTCTGGAACATTGGCTGAAGGCATCGCAGCCATGGTCTCGACGATCAGATATCAGACTAAACCTCCGCTTCGAGGTGAGATGTCGTGTTCGGCATCCGGCGAAGTATCTGTGGTATGTTGGTGTCCGTCAACTGTGCCCCGTCTCTGTGCAACCTAGCAGCCTAGCAGATCGTGAACTGGTCGTATGCGGCGTGTCTAGCGGTATTTCTGAAGCTGTCGCACATCATAAGGTATAATGCGAGAGGGTACATGAACCCATGCAGCAAGCAGGAACCTAGTGATAACAATCTTGAAGAAAGGCATCGCGAAAACCAAAGTGAGGTCCAGGCAGTGTTGTCGATCTCAGGCGCAGCACCGCCTGAGGATGCAAGCCACCTGGGGCCAATTATCTACGTTTCAGATTGCAACGAGAATAGATTCGTATTCTATCCAATTATTAGCTTCCATTGAGATGCTTTATATAAGCCACTCACTGTTCATTTGATTTAACTGGTGTGCATATCTACCACAGCCTCGACACCCGACTTTATTCGGCCTCCAAGATGCGTTTGATGAGTGCCTGCGGCAGCGATGCGAACTCAATTGCCTAGCAGAACCTCAACATGAAAAATCGGGTTCGAAGTTCCGAACTCTCTTCTCGCTCAGGCACTCTTGCGCCGGAAGACGAGAGTCACGATACTCTGGCCAGTCTGTCCACCAAAAGTGAATGTAGGATACCTGGCCTCGTCGTAGTACACCAGCTCAGATTCCGAGGATGCTAGCCAGCGCTTCAGCTCATCTTTGGTCCAATTGCAGGAAGTTACAACCAGGAAACCGTCCGGTCTGACCAGCGGCGTAATCTTATCCCGATAGACCTCACAAGGGTGTCGGTCCTGACTTTGCCTATCCATGAGCGAGATCGCATCAAAAGTGCCTTTGTCCAGCACGATATCGAAGCCATCTTCAAGCCATTCCCTAGGTGGAGTTTGGAGCAGGTCCCAGCATTCGAGGCGAAGAGAGCCAAGTCCGTCAGGTTCGCCTTCTCGCTTCTGCGCAGCGATCTTGCGCGCAAGCTGCACGCTGGTTTCGCTGTAGTCGACACCCACCATGTCGCCACACCATGGCTCTTCGTCCTCGTCTCCTTCGCGGAGACTGAAGAGCATGTGGCCATTCCCCGTGCCGAGATCGAGAAACCGAGATGCATCCAGGCCGTCACTATCAGTCCGCTTCAGCAAACCCTGCTCGGCGAGCTTACCAAGCTGCTTTACGACGGTTTCTTCGGCATTGCTCTCGCTGAACCAGACCGTTCCTTCGTCGTCTTCATCGTCTTCATTGTTCTGTAGCTCGCGGTCGTAGATGTGGTCCCAACTGCAGTTGTTAGCATCGACCAGATGGTAGCATGGAGGAGATTCAAGCATGCCGTACATACTACTCTTTCGTTCCCAACTCGCTGGGGTTCAGCATATCGACCGAAGATTGATTTGCCATTGAACGTGTTGGAGGTGTAGCTCCAACGGATGAAACTTCGGGGATTCGGTGGGTGGCTCGAACGTAGACGGCAGGAGCGATTCAGGCCATTGTGTTCACCTTCTATCTTCGAAGGTACTCGTGGACACATGCGTAATTGAAAAGTGCCTTTGGCCACAGGTGATATCGAAGAAATTCGGCGTCGTTCTCGCGCTCTGACTTCGGCTCTCCACACATGCATGTCAGCTTCACCTTCGAACATGCAACACGCGCCTCAAATTTTCAACTTGTGCATATTGCGAAACGTACATAAGGCATGCGAGCGGGCACTTTTCTAAACGAACGATAACCATGGCCGATGGAACAGGGCAAACATCGCTATTGCCCATCGAACAACCGCTCAACCTCATTCCCGTAGGACTGAAAGAAGCAGCACTCGATTCGCCGACCTTTCGCGCCACAGCATTACACTTCTCCGACCAGATCGAGATCATCGAACGATGGCTAGACGGCTATGTAAAAGCAGCGTCACGGCTGGTGACGGAAATGAGCGCTCTCGAAACAGCGGTCAATAATCTGATTACGCAGAGTGCGCCGCCTACGCAGGTCAGCGAAGCAGTGCTGGACCATGACTATACCCTGCTTGCATTGAGAAGATACGGCGAGGGAGCGCGGGAGTACTGGAACTCAACTTTGCGTGGAGTCAAGAAGTACGATAGCGCGGTCATTGAACCGATCAAAGGCTTCTTGAACAGCGAGCTTCGTGCTTTCAAAGATGTCAGGAGAACGTTGGACACAAGTCAGAAGAGCTATGACGGAGTCGTCGCGAGATACCTGGCGCAAGGCAAAACGAAGGAGGCTAGCAGTCTTCGTGAGGATGCGTTCCAAGTGCATGAAGGGCGCAAGGCATACTTGAAGGCGAGCATGGACTTCTGCATCATCGCACCTCAGTTGCGATCGAGTCTGGATCAATTGGTCGTGAAGGTGTTCTCTGAGCAGTTCAGGGAGATGCGGACTTCACGAGACTCGAGTGCAGCCACTCTAGCGAGGTTGAGCGGCGAGATGGAGAGAGTCAGAGGGTGGAGTAGGGAGATGGAAGACTCGGAGAAGGCTTTCAAGAAGGAGCTGTTGACGGCGAGGAAACAGATTGAAGAAAGCGCAAGCCAAATGACGAAGCCGAGTCGAGAGTTGCACGACTATGAGGTTTCGACTGTGCCATATCTGGGTACCAAAGCGAGCACTGCCGCTGGAATGGCTTCACCTGCCAAAACACCCCAGCAGGAGAAGGGCGAGAAGCAAGGCTGGCTCTTCATCAAAAGTGTCGTTGGAAAGCCAGCGAGAACCGTTTGGTCGCGGCGTTGGTTCTTCGTGAAGAATGGCATATTTGGCTGGCTCATCCAAGGCATCAGGTCTGGTGGTGTTGAAGAGAGCGAAAAGATCGGCGTACTTCTCTGCGGCGTAAGGCCTGCCTTCCAAGAAGATCGCCGATTCTGCTTCGAAGTCAAGACCAAAGACACGAGCATTGTGCTTCAAGCAGAAACGCAGACAGAGCTTTCAGAATGGATCAGCTCATTCGAAGTCGCGAAGAGAAAGGCGTTGGAGGATCCAGGTAGCACCGAGTCTTCTCCTCTTGCCGCAGATCCGGCTTTCGCTATCACTGCACCCATTGCACCCGAGTTCGCTGCTCGCCTAGATGAGCGTGGACCTGAGCGAAATGCCACCGAAGATCCGTCAGGACTATTTATACCGGACCGCGAGGCTACATTTGGAGGCGTTGCACCGCGCGGTAGCTTCGACATCAACTCTGCTTCTCGTCGCGTCACCAGCCTGGAACGTGAGCCTGGTGAACGTAGCAGAGACCATGCCGCTCGCATCATCTCGAAACTAGACCTTCACAAAGGCTCGTCTTCCGCTTCACAACCCAGCCAGAGCTCAGCTCCAGCTGGAGGCATTGCGAGCTTGATATCGGCGAGCCATAACGTTCTGCCGATCAAGCCTGATACGTCTGCTCAGGCTGGACCATTAGATGGCAGTAGTGGTCACAGACGAAATCTCACGATCCCAGCAAGCACTCTCGCTCCTAGTACGCTCGCCAACCCACCAGCACCGACGAATCTGAGCCACACTGCGGTCGTTGTCAGTGGTGAACGTGGCCTTGGCCTGGGTAGCCGAGCCGATGGATCTGGCATGCCTTCTGGTATTATGGCGAATTTATGGGGCAGCTCGAACTGGGGCTACGTCAATCGTCTTGGAGATGATCTGGCTAAGCCTCCGCAGCACCAGAGAAGTGTCTCACAACCACCCAGCCCGACATCAGAGCGTCGCACGACAATGGACGACAATAGCGTTATCGATGGCACTGGGGAGCTCTCGAAAGATCTTGCGCCCAATGCCTTGCCACCGGGACTGAGTCAGCTCGGCCATCGTAAGACGAGCAGTGCTGTGGCTGCTTCCGACATCAACTTGCCTTTACTTGTCACCAAACCTGTCGCTGACGATGGTGAGGACTACCCGAACTACTACCCGCTCCCGCTCAAGGCGCAGCATGCACAGTTCCGAATGTTGTTCCCATCGGTGCCACGTTCGGAGAAGGTCGTTCTCGTGTTCCGTGGAACCTGGAACCCGAATGAACAGCAAGACTTTCCTGGACGAATCTATGTTACGGCAAAAGAGATCTACTTCTACAGCCATCATCTCGGATTCGTGCTGATTACTGGAGTTTCACTGAGCTCCATTAGCGAAGTCACCGCCGCACCTGGTCGGGATTGTGACTTCCTGTACCTACACCTCAAGGATGGTGGTAGGCAAGAGGATAGGCGCCGAATCACCATTCGTGTATTCCTTGACTCATTGAGGCTCCTACAGAGGCGACTGAGCTTCCTCGTCGAGAACGCAAATACGAGCTCCGGCCGAAGCCTGGAGGATATATTGAAAGCACTCATACGGCTGGAGATGGAAAAGCAAGAACGCAGCTCCAGCATCGAGAGCTGGGAGGATCTTGGCGACGAAGCTGTGGCTGGCGACGAAGGTATTCCTCGACACCGGCGTGAGCGCAACGTCCAGGCTAGTCTGCGGATCGATGGCAACCTTTATGGCGAGACAGCAAAGACCGGACGAGAGATCCAGAAGTTCCAGCTGCCGCGACAGCCAGTGGTGTATGCTCCTCAAGGTATGCAAGCGAGTACTACACGCGAGTTCAACGTGAGTGCCAAGGCGCTCTTCCATATCATGTTCGGTGACAAGAGCGCTGTATTTCAGCTGCTCTACGTCAACCGCTGGGCAGACAAGACGCTGCAGTCCCCTTGGACGAAGAGCGCTGAGACCGCCACTGGGCATTGGACGCGGAAGTTCGCCAGCCAAGGACAAGCAACGCCTATGGCTGATTCGCAGGCTATCGACATCTTGAACGACCACCTCTGCTACGTCATCAGCAACCTCAAGCACCCATGGCGCTTGCCGTACTCTAGTCGCTTCCACCTTATTACCAAGTTTGTCATCACGCACGTGGCGAAGTCGAGCTGTAAGCTCGCCATATTTCAGCAGATCAATTGGACGCAGCCGCCAAGTATGATTTACATCAAGCAACTCGTTGAGCAGAAGGCACTTCAGAGTCTTGAAGCGGACGCACTGGACCTCACCAACGTGGCCATGGACCAAGTGGCCAAGCTCGGTAATCACAGCAAGACCAACAAGGCTATCGAGATCTTTGGGAACATTGGCCAGCAGGGCAGTGTACCGACCATCGATGTCTCTGCTGTGCCAAATCTTGGTGGCAGCGTGACTTCCGGACGAGAGAAGCGAAGACAACCTATTAGCATCACAAAGCTTGTCGCTGCCGATCTCGCGATTCGAGCTGGGCGGTCGGTAGGGCACGCCATCGACGTCTTATTTGCGATCATGAAAGGCATCATCGGCCTATGCACGGCTCACACTCTTCTGGTAGTCCTCCTTCTGACATCCATGCTCTACAACAGCTGGTACGGCTACCGCGACGGCTTAGTCTGGTTCCACGAGAGGAGCGCAAGCAAGTATATGGCACGGTTGGGCGTGAGACCAGAGCCTATGATAACGAAAGCGGTCTATTTGTCCGACATCGAGGACTTCGTTGCGCCTATGTCTGAAAATGAGACTTCATGGCCTTTCTCGTTAGAGGAGCAGCAAGCCGGAGTCAAGAGCTGCAAGACTACTTTCGGCGAGCAAGTGCTTAGCCCTGCAACGTCGGCTATCGGCACTGGAGCACGCATGAAGCGGTCGAGGGACGCGATGGCGAGGTATCGACACGATCTGCTTGTTGCTCTGCGCGTCGTCAACCGCATCGAGCGCGATGTCGTGCAAGCGGAGTGGGAAGACTGGGTGAGAGCTGAAGACCGGAAATGCGGTAAGGTCGAGCAGATGCTTGTGGTTCGGCAGCAGAAGAAGTCGAAGAAAGACAAGAAGGCAGAGGAGAAGGAGAAGGAAAGAAGTGTTGAGGCAGAGCTTGGGCCAGAGTTTAAGGCATACTGCGACAGTTGTCGCGATGAGCTGGAGGCATTTGGAGCGGGAGCGGGTTTGTTGTGATCTGGCGATGCGATGATACCCTGGTCGTTGGTAGTTCGAAAATGTGAATATGTATTCAGTTAAGGTGCTCTTCGGACGTATGCTTGACTCGTTGGTGAAGGGGTCGATGGTGATTTGCTCGGAGCTTGAGCGGGAATCTTCATAGCCGTAAACCTTGCCTTTCGCACTATGTTGTGCAGCATACTCTAGCTCCGGACTCCTGGGCAAGATAGAAAGGAGAGCGGTAAGACCATCGGAAACTCACAAAACGAGCTTGTCAAGTCTGCCATCGCACGAAGCAGACCTCATTCGCAGCCCTGGCCACATCTTGAGCCACTGTCATATCGGCAGATAGCCTTGGTGGCCAGACAGACAGAGACGACGTTCAACAGATCCTCGGACTCTAATAGACTCGGAGACGTCAGCATGGAGCATATACCAGTCGTAATCGTCGGAGGAGGCCCAAGCGGCCTCACAATGGGATTCGCGCTTGCAAAGCACAAGATACATGTATGCAACGAATGCGAAGATCAACATTTGGCAGCATTCTTGACGTATAGCACCAGTCTGTCATACTGGAGAAGGAACCGACCATCGACCACGACCCACGAGGCGTCTATCTCAATGGTGATGCAGTCCGAATACTCTACGATCTTGGCCTGGTTGAGCAGTGGCCTAAGATCGGTCATGGTATCACAGCCGTGACAAGTTGACAGGAGACAATCAAGCTAATACTTACCAGAGCCGAAGACGATCAACTTTCATCGAACGAGCTTCAAGGAACGGCCGTTCTACAGTATGGACACCTCAGACGACTTTCTTGGTATGCTCGTAATGGAGAAAACTCCCACAGTTTGAGGGATGGACTGACCCGCTCACTTTGTGTCGACTAGGCCAAGCGGTGCCTAATGGGTTTCTGCATGTTCAGCCAAAGCTTGGTAAAAAGTACTTTTGTTCATGTTGAGCTGAGTGTTCTGACACTCCAACAGAAGCTGCCCTAGCTGATCTCATCGAGAAGTCTGAATACTGTACTCTGCGACGAGGAAGTACTGTTGAGACTCGCGACACTCACGACAACAGCATAACCATCGGGTTCCGAGACGAGAGCGGTGCCATTTGCTCAGTCAGCTGCAACTGGCTGATCGCCGCTGATGGCAAACGAGGCACCGTAAGGAAGCACTTTCTCGAAGCCACGGCAGGCATCCGGCAGGAGAACAGCAGATATCGGTACGACGGCACTTGGGCGCAGCAAACCTCCGCCTAGATCTGCCAACGCCTGAGACCCACCCTCAGCTGCCATTCTGGGAGCTCGAAATGTCTTCCGAGGACGTCTTTGATCTGTACTGGCCCAAGGATTGGCACTTCTGCACACCTCCTGGAAAGCCTACTGCTTGCGGTCGGTTTGGTCCGCATGAAGACAGAGTATGGAGCCACGAGTTCGCGGAACATGGCTGGAAGGATGGCATGGATGCTACAGAACTGCTGTGGGAGCACATTACTCCGATGATCACTCACGATAGAGATAGCAAAGGCAGGCGCTTTGCAGGAGGCCAGGTCGCCTACCCGCGGGACTGCGTCCAGATCATTCGGTGTCGGCCCTTTGCGTTCGCTCACAAGGTGGTCAATAAGTGGTTCGATCATCGTACCATTCTAATAGGCGATGCAGCTCACGTGTAGATCGTCCGCCACCTACAGCTCCGGATCGCCGTGCTAACATTTGTCTAGCTTTCCACCGTTCGGGGGCGAGGGCATTGCGTCTGGTATCAGAGACGCACACCAGCTAGCCTGGCGTATAGCCCTTGCAGAGAACCTCTCACTCAACGAGCCAGCGATCGAACTTCAGCTTGACATGTGGTCTGCAGAACGACGACGAGGTGTAAAGAACGCGGCAAACTTCACCAAGCTGAACGGCACTTTGTGCAACGAGCCGGAATCATGGAGATTCTACATCTTTCGCAACGTGGAATCAATCTTGAAGATGACACCACTCTTCTCGCTTCTACCTAATCCGCTCACGATGACTGAGGCCAGAGGCTACCAAGGAGTGGAAGATGGCTTCTTCTTACCGGAGTACAGCGGCGGTGGCAAGCTTGCGCAAGTGTTCATGGAGTCGAGTGACGGCGGAGGGACATTCTTGTCGGACAACTCACTTAAGCACGGCGACTCACTTCTGACGCTGATAGTCCTGGACCGGAATTATCTTCGAGAAGCGACATATACTCTGGTATCTGCCGGCCTTCCGTCGGGCATACTGGAGCCGGCAGCCGCCATGGTCGTTTCGAGCGGAACTCACGATGCGCATCTTCCAGTAGGATCAGTAGAGTACCGTCTGGCAACTCGGCCTCGCGGCAAGGTCATAAAGGGCTACGACCATTCGACATATCTGAGTCGCTTGGGAAAGGGTTCATATGCCTACGCGATCGTTCGGCCTGATTTCTACATCTTTGCCCTACTTCGAGACGGGGCGGAACTGCACCAGGCATTACTGGGGCTGAAAGGGATGCTCACTGCTTCCAGCGACTTCATCGCGTCCACGGCGAAACTCTGACATATGCAGATGATCGCACCGAACATTACTAAGCCAACCCATTCTGCCTGGCGAGCTGACGCAAAAGCAACAAGCATGCGAGAACGATACCGACCGCCACGTGAGAAGGAGAACGACCGCGATGCGCGCGCAACTTGCGCGCCTGCGAAACCTTCATCAGACCGCCTTACATACGTTGGGGACCGTATCCGTGCCCTATACAGCCGCAAGGATGACATTTGCCAGAAACAGCTTGATCATCACAGCATATAACGAAGGACGACCCAGGATTCCTAACAATGAATCGATCTGTTCTCCAACCTGACTGTAGCCGTCACGCGAACACCATTAACATGGCCAACAAATCAATCTACAAAACCGGCGACCGGAAAAGCGACAGCTACGTCTTCGACGGAGCGAAGCAAGACGAGGTGCAGGGACTTGAACGGCAGAGTAGATGTACGTGCTACAATCCATTTCATCCTCCGCGCTGCCGAACCAAGCATGCTAATTGTATGTATTCAGGTCCCAGCACAATGATGCACAACGCCGCCTTCCACGCCCCAGTCTCCCACCCTCTCCGGATCCTCGAAGTCGGCTGCGGCACCAGCTTGAATACACGCCATCTCGGATGCCTGTACCCGAACGCCAGAGTTATTGGTACCGACCCATTAACCATCCCTCACATCGCAGCCCAACCCAC
>JAABUW010005373.1_pt1 | contig 16685 bp, 22 predicted proteins | sample 5560081 | NCBI WGS metagenome assembly JAABUW01 (sample SAMN10711882, study PRJNA513363) | rock metagenome | isolation source: Antarctica rocks | place: Antarctica: Victoria Land, Knobhead sud | reverse complement strand
TCCAAGCCCACTGCTCCTCCCACTCCACTCCCACTCCCACTCCCACTCCCCACCCCCCACACGCACGCTCCCGACCTCCATCCCACAAACGACAAACCAAACATTCCGCACCACAACCCCCGATGGCGCAGAGTTCAAACACAGCATACTAACAGATCACTCCATCATTCCATCACAAGACCTTTTGACACCTCTAATGCCAATGAAGACCATCTCAAGACACCTTCTTACACTCGTCGTTACCGCCGAATGAAGCGGATTAACTGCGTTGGCTCAATTTAAACGAGGATATTATCGACTTCAACTCCCCATTTATTGGCAAGGTTCGAGAGACTATGAGATATGATGTCATCACGAGGCTTGAATGATGCTGGAAAGGTCTGGGTATGCAAGGTGAGCAGATCATTACGTTGCGTGTGTAAGGTAGTTGAGCAGCTTGGTGGAGATTGGAGAGAGTGAGGGGTTATGAGTGGGGGAGATGTTTTGTTTTTATTTGTGGGAGGGAATGTAAGTTTGAGGAGTGTGGATTGTGGATGGGATAGAGCTGGTGAGAAGAAGGTATAGAGATGTGATGAAGGAGATATTGTGTAGGGAGCATAGGGGGAGTGGTTTGTGGGAAGGTGTGGTTGATTGGGGCGTTGCGATGGAAGACATGAATGTTCCGGTATATCGTTCGCGACCACTTTGATATCAACGATAGCCGCTAGCTCTCAAGATCTGTTGGGGGGGGGGGGGGGGGGGGGTGTAGGGGATAAACAGCATTCTACGACTTCTCAGCGCTTCTTGGGGGTATATCTGACCACAGACCGGCGATGTGCAATGTAGACAGAAGAATCATCTCGCTCACAGTTAATACACTCTCCCACACATGCCATTCTTCCACCAAAGGTTGACCACAGTCCCGTCAACTGGTTTTGGCAGCATATTCGACGGCCCTCGCCGTTCTTCGAGGCTTCAAGTACAGCCTCTGTGTCGCGAGGCCTACATTACTTGCAGACCTGATCAAATCTCTTTACCAACTCCTGAATTACTCATATCAGTCTCGGTGTTCCAACATTGCAGCCCAATCCTGAAGAGGGTTGCTCTTACCTCGAAATTGCAGTCATCCATACTGCCAAACACAGCATGCTTCCCCAATTTCTCCGCGGTCACTCTTGGACTGGAGAGACCGAATGCAACTCGGGCAAGAAAGCGAGCATCGTCGCGAACCTTCGTGGCCGACAATATGGCCTTTATCTTCTCTTCATCAAGCCGTCCATTTCGGTGTTGCTTATCCCCTTGGACGAAGCTGATCGGCTTCTTCGTAAGACAGAAGTTACAGTGGCCACAACCGTCTTTCGTTATTGAATCTTGATCTCCAAAATGCCTCGCCAGTTCACGGTTCAGGCAAGACTTGGAGGTAATGAGCTCGATAACACCCCTGACTCTGTCCATATCGCTCCGCTCTCGGGCTTCAATCTGATCGTAGATAGCAGTTATTATGTCGTGCTTTGCAGAGTCACCTTGGGGAAACTCTTTGAGTACTCGGAAACGATTGACGACGCCGCTCGGTTGAAGCTCGATAGCACCACTGTCGTGCCATTCCTGTAGCTTTCGAACAGCCTCTGCGCGTTCAAATCCACCACTGCGAGCGGCATAATCAACATCGATGTGCGTCCACCTCTTGGCTGACTTGCTGTATTTCTTCAAGGCCGCTTCAACCCGAGAGCCATCGATTGTCCGACTGTCGAAAGAAGGCGACTTGACGTACTTGTAATCGGAATACTTTGGAGTTATTGCTCTGATTAGTTCAAAGCGAAGCTCGAGCTGTGCATTGAGGAGGTCTAAAGCGGTCCTCTAGGAAAAGATTAGAAAATCTAATTCTTATCATGGGAAAGTTGGTGAGACCAACCCGTATATCCCATTCCCTTGACTCTTCGTTTGCATTTCTCTCGATAATTTCCCCTGGTTTAGCATACCTATGAAGCTCCAAGAATTCGCCAATTAAACCCGTCACGCTTCTAAGACTTGGGACATCTGCCCTTGACCATTCTTCCATGATACCTATATCTTCGGCGCACAAGTAGATTATGCATGTACTTTCGAGTCCGTCACGCCCTGCTCGTCCTATCTCTTGACTATAGCCTTCTAGACTCTTTGGAACAGCATAATGAACGATATTTCGTATATTGGCTTTGTCTATACCCATTCCAAAGGCGATAGTGGCTACAATCTATTGAAGGAGACCGCATACATCAGCATATGAATGTCCAGACAAATATCTGACTTACAATAATGTTGTCTGAGGTCATGAACTTGTCTTGTACAATGGTCCTGACATTGTTCGCCATGCCCGCGTGATAGCTGTAAGCATTGAATCCGTCCGCTTTTAGCCGAGTACACACAAGCTCTGTCTGGTCATGAGTATGAACATAGACTATAGAAGGTCCTTTGTTTTGACGAAAGAAAGACTTCAACGCTGGTAACTTGTCGGCTCCATTCTTGAAAGATTGGGCAAGGAGACGGAGATTTGTGCGATATGTAGTAGTGCGAAAGACACCCTCGGATTCGATGTCAAACGCCTCACAAATATCTTGCGCGACCTTTGGTGTAGCCGTGGCGGTGAGGCAGAGAACCCGTTCTGCTTTGATCTCCTTCGCAAACCTGGCGACTTCGCGAGAACGGTCAGTCAGACGAGAGAATAATTGAATTGGCTTAGGACTCTACCTTTGAGATAGTCGGGTCGAAACGCATGACCCCATTCGGAGATACAATGAGCCTCGTCAATTGCGATAAGTCGAACCTTGGTATGGCTTATCATCTCTACGAATCCTTCATTATTCAGACGTTCCGGAGCAACGTATCTGTAAGATTTTCCGTCAGCTTACAAGAAAGATTTTCCAAGACTTAGATTGATCGGTTAAAAGACGAGATTTGATACGAAGCGATAAAGAACAACGATAAAGCAGGTAGTTTCTGGCATTATGACAGCTTCCGCGATATTATCCGGCTGGAGATCTAATGGACATAATTTCCAAATTGGGTCCCCTTGTGTCAGAAATACATTACAAAATTGTAACGGGATATATCAAGCATAGGATAGATGTCAACAAGGTAACACTACCATATGGAAGCGCTAAAATGCCCAAGGCTCTTCATAGCATAGACGAGCCTACAGTCTTCGCTGACTGCGACGGTGAGCTTCCCTCGAAGATTATAAGATCCAGATATCGACGTTCAGACTCTCGCGTTTGACAGGTCGACACCCTCATCCTCTTACTTCGGGACTCAAGATGCATGCATGCGAGCCATGCCTGTAACCGGTTGAAAGAACCCGCATCAATAAGAGTCTTTCTATAAAACAGGACCGCAGAGACCAAAACTGCAAAATAACGAGGAAAAGAAGATGCCTACAGCAATCTCAAGTCATCCCGCCGCAACTTATCGCAGGTCTCTAGCCACGATTCGCGGCTCTGAGACGAATCCATGGCAGCAGCGCAAACGCCCCGTTTCTTCAAAGCATCAACCTGATCCTACACATCCCGTCAATCTGAAGCCGCATAGCGAGAACATGTTTCCTGATAGCTGTATTCTATGTGGAAGGTTTGCCACGTACTTTCATCAACGCGATCAATGGGCTAACAACGAGCGTGACGCCGCCACCAGGGTTGTGGCCACACTGCTCGTCGTGAGGGTCAAAGGCTAACGCTGGGATCTGATACACCAGGCTCTTGCCACCTCCAGTTGGAAAGATAACCACAGTACTGCCGCCAGTAATTAAGCGTGAGATGGCTTGTTGTTGCTTAAATCTGAAATGAGGGAACCCCCAGGTACGCTGAAGTATCGATTCTGCCAACTCAACCGCAGAAGGATCATCGGTCATTTTGTGTTTCTTAGGTAAGGTTGCATCATCAAAGTCGGAAGGAATAGTCCTCTTCGTGCTTGAATTGGTAATATCAATTTTTACAGTTTCAGCAAGCATCAGGTCTTCGTCTTCGATATCTCCAAAATCGTCCTCGTGACTTCCATTCTTGAGGTTCTGCCTGACGCTCTCAATGTCCTCGACATCATCTTCGCAGACTTCACCTTCGATATACGACTTGACACTTGCGAGCAATGGTCGCAAGGAAGCCAGAGATACGGTGCCGTTGGTTATACCCTCATAGCTCGTGATTTCACTAAGTATTGCAATTCTTTGATTAGGGCGGCTCTGGAGAATTGGAGCCATGGCCTGGGGGTCCCCCTCTTAGATATTGATCTCAGGTTCACGATACTCTTCTCTTTGGGAGATGCGAAGGGGGTGAGGTTGGGTTCATCACGATCGCGTAGGAGAGACGCGACTGCCAAGCCGCATGATCAAGCTAAGCCGGAAAACGCTTAGAAAAGGTACAGGTAGAACCCTTTGTGTATCACCCATCCAACGTCCAAGGAACCAATCAGAGGGCTGAGATATGAGAGGCGACGTGTGTATGAGGGAACGAACAGGGCACGAATCTCGATCAACAGGTCCATCTTGATAACCGATGCATCAATAGCTATCTACATCCTTTGGACGAACTATTCCAGTTCCCTATACACTTTACCCTTCACTGTTCTGGTCAGAGTCGTTCAACACGCTGGCTGTCTCCGGGCGTGTAAAGTTCCTCGCTCTTTTCTTCTGTCTTTTCTTTGGCGCACTCATCGTCCTGGCTCCACCTACTCGCTTCGTCTCTAGGGTTTCAGCCATCTTCAACCACCTTGCCCCTCTCAAGACCAGTGCTTGGCCAATTGATTCCTCAAGCAAACCCATCACTACATCAGCAATGGCGCCTCAAGCCTACAGAAAGCCTCCGCAGGCTCCACCTGTGTTCACGGGGACACCAAAGTCCATCATTGAAGACACGAAGAAGATGATCGAGAAATCAAGGAGTCTAGAGAATAGCATTGTAGCAGAAGTCAAAGCGCAGGATGCAAGTTTCAAGAATGTCATGCTACCAATGGCTCTCGATGAAAATGATATTGGACTCATTTCGCACATCATGGGGTTTTACCAGTCTGTCTCTACAGATCAGGCAGTACGGGATGCCTCTACGGAAGCCGAGGAGCTGATGGACGACTTCTCCATCGAGTCATCCATGCGCGAGGATGTCTACAAGCTGGTAGACGCGGCTGTCAAGCACGATGAGAAGCTAGACGCGGAATCTCAAAGATTACTAGAGAAGACACACAAGGACTACATTCGCCATGGACTTGGAATACCGGCAGGGCCGAAGAGGGACAGATACAAGGAGATCAAGAAACGTCTGAGCCAGCTATGCATCATTTTCTCCAAGAACCTGAATGAAGAGGTAGGAGGGATCTGGTTCGATCCCAAGGAGCTAGATGGCGTGCCTGAAGACGTTATGTCGTTGTTTGTCAAGGGAGAGGGTGAGAATGCTGGCAAAGTGAAAATGACTTTCAAGTACCCGGACGTGTTTCCAACCCTGAAATTTGCAAAGAACCCTGCAACAAGGAAGCAGGTCTACCTCGGAAACGAGAACAAGCTCCCTCAAAACATACCAATTTTCAGGGAGGTGATTCTTCTGCGAGACGAGGCTGCTCGACTACTCGGGTATCCGAATCATGCCTCATTCATCATTGAAGACAAGATGGCCAAAACACCCAAAACGGTTGATGACTTTCTTGGTGACTTAAGACAGCGTCTCAAAAAGGGAGGCGAGTCGGAGAGAAAGGCTCTCAGGGAATTGAAGGAGCAAGATCTCAAATCGAGAGGTATGGAGAAGAGCATTGATGGCCGCTACTACATCTGGGACAATCGTTTCTATGACCGCCTTATGCTTGAGAAGGATTACTCTGTTGACCAAGAGTTGCTTTCGGAATGGTTTCCCCTAGAGACATCCATTCGTGGCATGCTCACAATCTTTGAGACGCTTTTCGGCATGACGTTTGTTGAGATCACTGGCGCGGATCGCTCTTCGATCTCTCCGACTGGCAAAGGCGATGACATTGTTTGGCACCCAGATGTCCAGGTCTTCAGCGTTTGGGATTCCGAAGATCAAGGCAGTGGTTTCGTGGGCTATCTTTATCTCGACCTTCACCCTCGTGAGGGAAAGTATGGTCACGCTGCCAACTTCAACCTCCAACCAGGCTTCATTCAGGAAAACGGAACAAGGCGTTATCCTGTTACAGCGCTAGTATGCAACTTCTCGAAGCCTACTCCTAAGAAACCCAGTCTCCTGAAACACGACGAAGTCACCACACTTTTCCACGAACTCGGCCACGGAATCCACGATCTCGTATCTAAAACTCGCTATTCGCGCTTCCACGGCACGAATGTCGTGCGTGACTTCGTCGAAGCGCCATCTCAGATGCTTGAGAACTGGTGCTGGACACCCTCGCAACTAAAAGCACTCAGCCATCATTATTCCAAGCTCTCTTCTGATTATAAAGCGGCATGGCGTGAGCAAGTTGGCAAGGAGGCAGAGGAACCCAAAGAGCAGCTTCCAGACGAGCTGATCGAGAACCTGATCAAGACGAAACACGTCAATGACGCCTTATTCAACCTCCGCCAATTACATTTTGGTATCTTTGACATGACTATCCATGAACCCAAGAGTCACGAAGAAGTAGAAGGCTTCAAGTTCAGTGAGATGTACAATAAGTTAGGGTATGAGCTCACCGGGCTACAAACCCCAGCTCAACTAGGAGAGAGCTACGAATGGGGTATGCATTGATCTCCTCCCCTCAACGTAACTGATATGCTCATCACACTATTTAGGACATGGCCAAACCACATTTGGGCACCTACTCGGTGGATACGACGCAGGCTACTATGGCTATCTCTCTAGTCAAGTCTACAGCGCAGACATGTTTTACACGGTCTTTGAGAAAGATCCCATGAACCCAAAGGAAGGTCGGCGATACAGGCACATGGTGCTTGAAAAGGGAGGTAGTCAGGATGAGATGGAGACGTTGAAGAGTTTCCTGGGTAGAGAGCCTAATGGCGATGCATTCTATCGCGAGTTGGGACTAGCATGAGTGAGGGACGGCGAAGTGGAACGAGCCAGCTTGTTTAGGATTGCGCAATGAGCAGTCGTGTATGGTACCCACAATCATGGCCGTTAGATCCTGTGTCGTTGGATGCATCTAGTAGACCTTAGATCAGCCTGGGGGGTCAGGAGGAGAATATTTAAATGCATTCATTTGGCGATAGACCTGCTGTTCGACTATCAACTGTTCCGGATGCATTGTCCGTTGTCATTTCACACGATCTGATCCCAATCATTCCGTCTTTGCTTCTAAAATTACATCTCTAGCCAAACTACTATCCTCCTTTAGTCTGCACTTTCGATGCCCTGCATGACAATTCTATCGCACAGATTTGGCACTACGTTTCCTAGCTGACAAGACTCGACCGCAGTTCCAACACCGTCTATGCACCTAAAAATGAGCTTCCAGCCTCTCTGTCGGTACTCATCTAGCTCTACCACATAAACCTCTGCACCAACCCCGGTTCCTGCGGCCACTCAAACCCCCAAAAGAGAAAAATATAACCAACAGAAGCGTTGATGAGCAAAAACCAAACTGTCTCGAGCCAGAGACGATGATCGTGCGCTTTCGAAGGGGTAGTTTTGTCGGACTTATATTTCTCCGTTGGGTAAGGGATGGAGGTTTGAGAGGTAGTGGTTTGATTTGCTGGATGAGGGTTCATGACGTGAAGTCGCCATATCAACCAAGGCACGATGAAATATCTCGGCTCGACGAGCGGCGCTGTGATGACGGATGCGGAGGTGGCGAGGAGCCAGAGGAGAAGGAAGCTGGCTCGTGGGCCATTGCTGGGCGTTGCATCTGCTGGGGGTGGAGTTGAGTGGGGGGCTTTAGACTCTGGCTGCTTGCTTCGTTTGCGGGCGCTGAAATGGATGGGTTGCGGGGCTGGGCCACCCAGAGCTGTAATGACAGCCCATGCGCAGAGAAAGTAGACTGGAACTGCGAGATATTTGATGAGTGGATGGCGGAGGAGGATGCGGAAGACGTAGAAGGTGTAGTGGCGGTTGTCGGCGAGAGTGAAGGGGTGGATGATGGTATTGTAGTGGGCGATTGCGAGCATTATGGCGATGATTGGAAGAGCGATGGCGATTCTGGGACGGCACTGCTTGATGGTGGTAGAACGCAGAGCGGAGGGTATCCATCTTTGAGGGATATTGATGTTAAGGAGGTAGGGGTACAGTAGGGGGATGGAGAAAAAGACAACATAGGGCCAGAAGTAGAGCATCTGGGCGAGGTGGATGGAGACGACATGATTTTCTTTATCTCCTAGGGATTGTGAACAATCTGGCCAACAAGATGCTAAGAGTGTTGCATACCTAGAACCACACCGCCATTCCAAACGACGAAGCCTGAAAAGCAGGCGAGGACAAGCAGATAGGGTATGACGCTCCAAAGCACGTTGTGAAGATTGAGAAATCCAGCTATGGCGAACGAAGCTCCGGACTTTATATAATCTGATTGCAGTAAGCCACAATCAAGCACACTGAAAGGCAATAACAACCTTCAAAGCTCGCCTCGCTAACGAGTGGATCGTACGCGGAAGAATGCTTCCAACTCCCTTGCACCACGTCGTTGAAGCCAGGCTCACTTGCAAAATTGACATCTGGCTGTCCTTTTGGTATAGCGCGGCAGAATGCAAGGCCTCCCAGAAACATTGATACCCAGAAGATATTTGTCTGTCGGAAAAGCAAAGAAAGCAGGCCTACAAAGACGGCGCTGAAGCCATTCCTCTCCTCAAGGTAGCACTGATATGCAAATAGCACAGACAACGCTGAAAGGACGTCTGTATAATAGAGTCCAGAGAAGAAAAAAAGGGGTGGAAACAAGCAGATATTAATAGTGTTGTGAATCAGCTCTGCAGAGGGCCATGGCTTTGGATCCCTGCCCAAATCCTCGCTTTCATTATTGCTCCTGGTGAGGAGCAAAGTACGGCGAACAACTAACACAAGGAATATGCTATTTATAGCATTGGTGAAACGGAAATCTTTGGTACCGACGATATTCAAGAAGTGGAATAGCTTTATTTGGAGATACGAAACAAGGTATCTTGATCATTGTAGTTAGCCACTATTTCCATTACTTTAACATATTCAATCACCCACAAGCCAGGAGGAGTAGTTATCTTGGGGTCCCAAACTCGCCAATTACCTTGGGCATAGTTTGCTGCCTGGCGAACATGAAATACCTCATCCTGGACCAGTCAGTCGAAGATATTGACGCCTTTTCTTGACAAAGTCCTTACGAGGTAAGGCGCAGGGACAATGTCCTGCACGAGCTTGAACCACACCGCGACTGCAACAGCGATGATAGCAGCTGGGGCCAGAGAGTCCCAGGTAAGTGGTTGACTTGAGGACTTTGTCATTACTGTCCAGGGTGCTCATCTTGAGAACATACTGCCAAAAGAGCGAGGATAGCAGATCCTTAATAACAGAGACATTAGAGCACACTAGCCGTCCAGACGCGTAGCGCGCTTACCGCTTATGTACCCAAGACAAGGATTATTCTATCAACTCCTTTTCACACCTACTAGCTAACATGGCATTACCTTTGCCACCTGGCTTGACGCCCCCCGAGACCGCCTTCCTTTGCGAAATGGAGATGGTAACAGTGATTCCACGCCAGCGGCTCGAGGGGCTCAATCTACTCGGGGTGAGTTGAGCCTGCAGACAACGTGTTTTCAATGAAGTGTAGGTTCAATATGAAAAGCAATCCAAGTTGCACCCTCAAGCTGACCGTTCTGGTCTACTCAAAGGGCCCGATTCCGCCCCTCAACCCACCCTACCGCACTCCACTCCCACTCTGGCTCGCCCTTCTCCTTAAACGCCAACGTCGCGCCAACATCCTGGCACCACCATGGCTCTCTCCACACTCTCTCAATTCGATTCTTGATCTTGAGAAAAGCTCGCCCTCCTTCTCTCCTCCCCCGCCGTTACCGCCGCACACCACCACATCACCACCCTTTCTCCCCAGCGCGACCGCAGACGCCCCGCCAGATGCATTGCCTTACCATTGGCTGGAATTAGGAGAGATGCTACTCGAGGCGGCGAGCGATGACATACCAGAGCCTGATCATGTGCGGAGGTTGATGCGAGATCTGCGGGAAGTAAGGATCGCCAAGATGAGGGCTGGAGTAGGGGTGTTGGAGGGAGGTAGAGAGGTTAATATGAATGGAGTCGGAGGAATGGAGGTTGCAGAAGGGAGGGCGTTCATTGGGGGTGTGGTCGACGGATTGAGGAAAATTGGGGCGAGCAAAGAAATGACTCGGCGCGAGAGAGAAGCAGAAGAGAGGGAGAATGGTATTGGTGGTGCGGAGGAAGATGATGAGGATGAAATGGGTACGTAGACATGAGTCTTATCATTCTCTGATTTATTTGCAGTCATATATCATATTCACAACTGTACTCTTTCTTCTCTGGACTAGCCAGGTCATATACTCGTCCCTCAGGAATATTATGATGCAACTATAGGGATATCTGGCTTATCTCTTTGAAATTGTCGGCAACCCTGCCTGATGGGCACTCATGTTTAGAGACTGTAGGAAGGCTTCTCTTGTGCTGTCTGGTGTCATGCTGCGTGAGGTGGTAAAAGTACCGACCTCTCTCCTTGGTTTGGCAAATGCTGTCATGCGAATCAAGCATAAGCAACATTACACTCCTCAATGCATTTGTCGCCTATGTCATGCCATGGCTCTGCTGCGAACGAAGCTACCTTAGCCGTCTGGCTTCGCAGATAAAGCTCAAAAGCGCCTACATTCCAAATTTGCCTACGACTGCTCTGCCAATACCCTTAGCGAAAGATACTCCATCTTCCATGTATTGAATAGTATAGTAGCTGCTGGAATGGATGACCAGAGATTCTACTGGAACTTGACCCAAAAGTTTCATCATGTTGTTGCTTTGGCGAATGTGCTAATACCCTCGAAGAAACCAGTCCTTGTTCGAGAATCGTTGAAGTGGACCTTCAATAGCCAGAAACAGTGCTTTCCGCACTGAATAGTGGTAGCCTTCTTGCACAGACTTGTACCGCATATGTTTTAGCATTTCGTGAATACACGAATCAAAACACCACCTTCATTTTAGCGTGTGCAATACGAATAAGAATGCTTGGCAAAGATATGTAATCCCTGGTGAAAGAGTAGTATTTTTTTGACACCCACCCCGGATCGGGTCTAGCTCCGTCCACAAGTGGAAACACCCGCCCTTTTGGATAGCTCCCGGGGCCAGCCCGGGACCACCCGTAAGAGGCGCCCGACACATTCGGCCATTCCTACGGATTTAGACGAAACTAGACCTAATTCCAGAGGTTGTGACTAGATTAGGCAAAATGGGGGCGTAATTCTGTTCGCTTGGTAAAACTAGCGGCGGGAGAAGCCACCAATCCATCTATCGGGACCTGGCGGAAATTCCGCCTCTGAATCTTCAGCCTCGGGGATTTATGTGAATTTGGTACTAGATGTATATTGGCAATTCCAATATCTAGGGGACCCGTTGGATTCAACACCGATAACCTCCAGAAGACATTGTCCGCTGGATGACCGAGGGTCGGTGGCAGAATTCCTGCCGACTTTCTCCCGGTATTAGGCTAGAGAGTCGGCAGGGACTTCTGCAACCGACCCTCGGACACGAGCGCGATCACCACAGCCCTTAGTAGGCATGGACCGAAGATCTTTTCAAGTGAGTCCAATCAAGAACGACCGTGGTAGTGAACCCTGCGGACTTTCAAAGACCCCGCAAATGTTGCGCGGTGGGATGCAAGACGCGCCTCAAAATTTGTACTCACTTCCGTTTAAAGAGTGATTGATTCTCGTCACCACTGCCACCAATCCAATTTGGGTGTGTACCTTGTGGAACCACTACAATACTTTGGTATTGCGGCAATTGCGTCTATTACCATGCAATGTGGCCTCGGATCGACTCGGTGGTGAGAATGCGAATGGAGATTGTGTGTTGTGATGTCGTGCTTGGCTAAGGACGGTGGATTGTTGTGAGCCTGAGCTGCCCTAAGCTACCCATCCACGGGATGAAGCCATTCTTGGAGGCGGCTTCCTCGATCCTCGTGATGGCACATGATTTCCTATTCATCTGACTTATCTGGAGATAGCCACAAGCTACACTCGCTGACCCAGCTTTTAATAGCTCTATTCCTACACATCGTAATGTATCTGCCGTCGTTTTATCCTTGTTTTGAGTACTATCTTCCGTCTAATTGCACCTCTCACTCTTTTTTGCGCCGTGCGATTCTTCTATACCTCACCCATCCTTCATTGACTATCTAGCGATTGAGCTAGGGCGGCTAGCTCATGACCATCTGCTCTAGAGCAGTGAAGGCATTGAATCATGACTAGGCCGCATATACTCCGGAGCTTCTTTTTGCACAATGACCACCAAATGTGGATGACACACCAACCATATGATTTCTATACATTCCAAATACTAAGAAGAGTTGGTCGAATCAGTTCTCAAGGGCGGCTTAGATCGGTGTCGGTGTGATATAGTGTGTCTGTCGGCACTACTGTCATTGTTAACAGGAAGTCTAGACCAAAGTGCACCTTTTATGTACGACCAACCATTTTCCCTTGATTTGCAGATCCTGCCATCAATGGCTTCACCAATGACTCGGTCAATGATTTCATCCAATACAATGCGGCTGCACGATGATCTCTGATCCAGGTCAGCTGTCCATGAAGACCTTCGGAAGACGCGTATCCCGAGATCAGAGGAGGTGTCAACGTAATACCATATCCTTTGCTTGTACTCGTGGAATATAAGTAGCCCTGTTTATCCATTGCTTTTCTGCATTATTCATATCTTCCACGGCCCTCACAATCAGTTCTTAACGTTAAGAAGAGTCACCTACCTCCACCTATAGTGTGATTGTCACCTAGATCAAACATATCAGCTCTATTAATTCACAACCCAATTCTCATTATGCTTATTACTTCGTCCTCCGGTTTCCTAACGGCGCTTGCTGTAGTAGCTACGAGCGTAGCCATCCCAGCACCGGCCCCTCAACAGGTTGACGCCTGTGGTCTTGGCCTCGGTGTTACTGTCGGTGCTCCGAAGAACACGCACAACGGTCCCTTTGACATCAGAGTCATTCCGACCACGGCGGTGACCCCAAGTGTGCCCCTCGGCTATGATCCTGCGGATAAATCTTCATACCTTCTACTTGGAGGAAAGGCAACTACTTTCAACTTGACCAACAATCTGCTGACAGCCGTGCTCCATGGCAAGAAGAACCAGGCACAGGAACATGTGGACGTTGAATTACAATTCTCTGAACAACAGCAATGTGTTGGCAACGAAGCCGTTGATACTCTTACGGCAAAGAACTTCACTTTCAGCGTTGCAGAATTCGGTCAAGGGGCATCTGTTAACTTAGAAGGTGGTGAGAATGGACTCAGCTTAGGCATCGCCAACGGCGGCTCAGGTCTGTTCGTCGGCGCATTCTGCATTGTTCCAACCGGCCCCTCTAGAACTAAGAGTATGTCAAACTTCCCAGTAAGCCTTTCCTTCGCTGACTCTTTAAAGGGAGCGCTAGTACGCCGGCACTACTACAAGTCGTTCCGGCCTAGACCAGATGCATATCCCGATGGCTCCATTATGTCCTGAGACAATGTACAGTTATCGGGAAGATAGATGACGTGTCAGGAGGGTACCCAGCAGGTATCTTGGGCGGAGATATGCGATCTTCATTTTCACATTCATTTGATGGTGTTGTTTGACGATTATAATTTCAGATTTGCGCACACCAGTCCAACTCAACTTTGGACAGTCGCCCTTCCGGGGCGGCCATTCGTAGGGCACACATGTACGTTACCTACATGCAAAATAGTTCTGGCGCATCATGACCGATTCTTGCTATTTTGATGCTGTTGCCATGTATACGTACTGCTGCTAAAATCACACTCACTCCGACGCCATAAAAATCTGACCCCCCGCAAATCGCACCGGGGACATACCTTAGCAGGACGAACCATACCGATGCCCCTAGAAATTACTCAACGGGTGTCTGATGCGGGAATGCACTGGCGTGGTGAATGGCATAATATATTCGTGAGTTTCGATCGGAGGGACGGTGAGATTCAATATAGATTTGTTAGAACGAGTATACTTACGAAACACTGCAAAACGCGCTTGCGAATTTTGGAGCTATGAGGGCTGGAATCGGGATGCCTTACATACTAGGTATAGATAGTAAGTTGCTGTCAGGTGGTTATGAGCTAGACGAGACGTTCGAAGTGAGTTTGTTGATTCCGTTAAGCCAATAGTGAAATATTTGCATAATGCGTCGAGTATGAGTACCGCTACGGAACCAAGTGGTCCCAGCCGATCTCTACTTTCTACTTCATTTGGAACGGGCCGATTTCCTTCTTCGGCGGTGACTCGACAGATCATACGTATGAAAGTTGATGACTGGTAGCTCGACGAACGAGAAGCGTGGATGAGAAGTAATATTAATCGGGTCCAGACGTACGTCAAATGGCAATCAACGTTGCAACTGCATATGATGCGGTTTGAGAGCCAGACGTATGTTCAGAAAATTAGAAAAGTCTAAGAGCGCTCATACATTGTGCGCGCCAATTATTCATTCCAGGCACCCATCGGATTACGGCTTAGGAGCGACGTCCGTTGCATAGAGTGAGTGATTAGAATCAGATCTTAGGTTAGCTTCGAGTAAATGGGACCGATGAGAGTCATCGTCCCTTCGAGACTGTTCTCCCCAAAACCCACGTGGATTTGGGATAATTGGGACGGTATCAATGATGGTTGTGAGGCGAGGCAAGCTTGCTCCAGAGTCTCGAAAGGAACAGAACATTCTCTCCCATGTCTCTGTCAAGTTGATAGTAGACCGACTAGTTCAGCGGTGCAAGACTGGCGTGACTGGACGGCGGAAACGAGGCGTGGCAGGCACGTCGTTGAAAGGAAGATTCGGACACTAGGTCAAATAGAAAACCCTAGTTCTGGCAAAATTCATATGCATTTGCTTGTCGAAAATCTGTCAGATTTTTGCAACGTGCTATCTGGGGCGTATGCTACTCGGTATATGTCTCATAATGTGGAGGGGAAGACATTGGTAGGAGAGATGCATATGAATCTTGGTGGGGTTCTCTAATTGGCCTAGTGTCCTTTCATGCAGGCTTTGGCCTTGGCATCGTCCGAGTCAGCCCTATAGGCCCCACAATGTAAACAAACCATACATCCACCTCCACCCAGCATCTCAATCGTATTCTCAGTTGCGCCGAGTGAAAATCTACCTGCGCTCTCTCCTTACAAAACCAACTTCGAGTTGCGTCATCAGAGATTCCACGGCAGAGGAATAAAGCTCCAGAAATGGTAAGGATTCAAACTCCTCTAGCTGTCTGCTCCCGACGTGTTCCAAGAGCTCGGCTCCCCGGCCACATATGATTCTAGGCACCTATCCCGTACCCAATACCGTGTTTACCAAGCGCAGACTTCAACTATATCTACGTACCACATCAAGATGATCACTAACAAGCTTTCCAGGCCTCCACAAACTACAAAGAAGCATTCGCCCTCTTCGACAAGCGCGGCAACGGTCGTGTCGCTCTCGAATCACTAGGCGATCTGCTCAGAGCATGTGGGCAGAATCCGACGTTGGCAGAGATACGGGATTTAGAGAAAAACGTTGGTGGTGATTGTGAGCTACACCCACTTGATACAGTAGAGTTGGAGAATATTTGGGCTGATGCTAGATTGTGTGGATTTTCAGTCGACTTCGATTCGTTCCAAAAGGTGCTCAATCGACCTGGTGGCTTCCGCGATCCGGGTGAGCCAGAAGAATACTGCAGGGGCTTCCAGGTGTTTGATAAGGATATGACGGGGTTTATTGGTGTGGGGCAGCTCAGATATAGTGGGTTCATATAATCCAATCGGCAAAGCAAGCCGCGGAGCTAATATTTGCTGACAGTCCTGACGAACTTGGGCGAGAAGATGAGCGACGACGAGGTGGATGAGCTATTGAAGGCGGTGGACACAAGCAGTGGAGAAATCAATTATACCGGTACCACTTTTGTGGATGTTCTGATCGGTCTGGATCTAGCTGACACAGGTGCCCTAGAACTCGTCCGGACCATCCTCGCCAATTGATATACCTTCCTCTCGACTTCCTCTTTCATCCACGATCCGATCCACACTTATCATACTTCTGGCGTTACTTGTTTGGGTGCCTGGGATGAGACTTGGGCCGGCCGAGCGTGGACATATGCGAGTGCTTTTTTCTGTAGCAATAAGTATAGTATGCAGAACATAAGCTGTAACCTTGACACCGGATCAAGAATGTGCTTCTGTCCACGGGTCGAACCTTGGGACATCGGTCGAATATTGCTGCCCGCTGGAAACATCATGATCCACCGGCTTCTGTATTGACTCCTCAACCCCCCCCCCCAACAATCTCATACCCCATCCTCCCTCCCCATCTCCTCACTCAAAACCAACCCCCCCTCAAGCAAATAAATCACCCTCCCCCCACCCTCCCCCTCCTCCCCCACAATCTCATACCCAACACAAACCCCACACCTCCCACACCGATGCACCCTCCTCTTCTCAAATCCATCCTCGCGCCGCACGACCACCAGTTTACGTGCCGGTCGCATATTCTGCGTCAATAGCGATGGAAGAATGGGTGCGGTATTAGGGCTGGGTTCGGAGTCCGCATTT
>JAABUW010005369.1_pt1 | contig 16692 bp, 17 predicted proteins | sample 5560081 | NCBI WGS metagenome assembly JAABUW01 (sample SAMN10711882, study PRJNA513363) | rock metagenome | isolation source: Antarctica rocks | place: Antarctica: Victoria Land, Knobhead sud | reverse complement strand
TTGGCCGTATCAAGGCCGATCATGGTGATGCTCATTGCGGGCGGCTCCCTTTCTGCCGGTTCTCACGACCCGCATCTTGGCACATCGATGCCGTTGGGGGCCGTCCACCCCATCTGGCCAAGAACCCAGGGTGCTTGAGGCATTGTCACGGCGATGCCGGCGGTCACAGGGTTCGACCGGTCCGCTCCGGCCGTCGTTGCAAGGAGCGCAGCGGCGCGGCAGGAGGATGCAAGGGCGGCGCTTGCGGCGTGGCATGGGAGGCCGCAAGCGCCCTTCTTGCCGCTCCTGGGCCGCTCCTGGCTTGCCACGCCGCGAGCGCTGCTCGCAACGACGGGTTGCCCAACAAGGCCATCCGCATGGCAGCGGCAGACCGCGCCGCTGCGCTCATCCCAAAGTTTGGGCCGATCCCGGGTCCGGCAGGACCTGACCGCCGCCTGCGGCAGCCGCCGAGCGCGCGCCGCCGCGACCCGATCCCGCCTCGATACGGGCAGGCGCGTTGAGCAGGTGCAGGAGCGCGGCCGGCGCGGATGGGATGCGCCGGCCGCGCTCCAGGACGCGGGCCTACCCGGCGGCCGGGTGGTCCCGCGTAGCCGGGCTATGCCTGGCCGGGGTCGCCGAGCAGGCCCGCCGCGGCGATGCCGGCCAGGGCCGCCGCCTCGTCGTTGTCGCTGGTGTCGCCGCTGATGCCGACGGCGCCCAGCAGCACGCCCTCCTCGTCGCGCAGCAGCACGCCGCCGGGCACCGGGACCAGGGCGCCGCCCGCGGCGTGGGTGACGGCGGCGACGAAGGCCGGGTCGGTCGCCGCGCGCTTGGCGATGGCGCGCGACCCCATGCCCAGCGCCAAGGCGCCGTGCGCCTTGCCGCAGGCGATCTCCCCGCGCTTCAGGCTGGTGCCGTCCTCGGCCGCCAGGGCCTTGATCGTGCCGCGGGCGTCCAGGACGGCGACCACCAGCGGCTTCAGGCCGGCGCGGCGCCCCTCCTGCAAGGCGGCGGACACGATGGCTTGGGCTTGGGTCAGGGTCAGGCTCATGGCGGGTTCTCCGGTGCGGCCCCGGTCTGCACGCGCCCGCGCCAATCGGCAAGCACGTCGGCCACCGTCTGCGCCCAGGGTATCTGCGGCGCCCAGCCCAGCAGCCGCCGGGCCAGGCCCGCGTCCCCTGCGGCCAGCGGGATGTCGGACGGGCGCAGCCGCGCCGCGTCGGTCTGCGCCGCAGCCCGCGTGCCGGCGGCGTCCTGCAGAGCTTGCAGCACGTCGCCCACCCGGCGCGGCTGGCCGCTGGCCAGGTTCAGCACGGTGCCGGGCGGCAGCGCCCCGGCGTCCCGCACGCAAAGGGCATAGGCGGCGCACACGTCGCGCACGTCCAGGAAGTCGCGCAGCGGCGACAGGTCCCCCACCCGCAGCACCGGCGGCTGCAGCCCGGCGGCGACCCGGGCGACCTGCTCGGCGAACGCCGCCACCACGAACTCCGCGGACTGGCCCGGCCCGGTGTGGTTGAAGGCGCGCACGCGCACGACGCGCAGGCCATCCGCCGCTGCCATCGCACCCAGCGCCAGGTCGGCGGCGGCCTTGGTCGCGGCATAGGTGTTCAGCGGCGCCGGCAGCGCGTCCTCCGCCAGCGGACGCCCGCCGCGGAAGCTGGCGCCGTAGATGTCGGCGCTGCTGCTGAACACCATCGTGCAGCCCGGCGCGTGCACCAGCAGCGCGCGGGCCAGGTTCAGCGTGCCGTGCAGGTTGACCCGCCACGCCCGGTCCGGGTCCTGCCGCGCCGCGGGTATGGCGGCGACGGCGGCCAGGTGGACCAGCGCATCGGGCGGCGCCGCGGCGATGGCGTCACCCACAGCCGCGGCATCCGTGATGTCGAACCCGGCGGCATCCAGCGCCGCGCCGGGAAAGGCGCCGGCCAGGGTACGCATCAGGTGCCCGCCGACGAAGCCGCCGGCCCCCGTGACCAGGATGCGGCGCGGCGCCACGGTTCCTACCGCGCCATGCGGGCGCGGTGCCGGGCGAGGTCGGCGTCCACCATCTCCCCCACCATCTCCTCCAGGCCGATCTCCGGCGACCAGCCGAGCTGCTGCCGGGCCTTGGAGGCGTCGCCGAGCAGCACGTCCACCTCCGCCGGGCGCATGAAGCGCGGGTCGGTCCGCACATGGTCCTCGAAGTTCAGCCCGGCATGGGTGAAGGCGCTGCGGCACAGGTCGCGTATGCTGGTGGTCTGGCCCGTCGCGATCACGTAGTCGTCGGCCTTGTCCTGCTGCATCATCAGGTGCATGGCGCGCACGTAGTCGCGGGCGTGGCCCCAGTCGCGCTTGGCGTCCAGGTTGCCCAGCGGCAGCTCGGTCGCCAGGCCCAGCTTGATGCGCGCCACGCCGTCCGTCACCTTGCGCGTCACGAACTCGATGCCGCGCAGCGGGGACTCGTGGTTGAACAGGATGCCGGAGCTTGCGTGCAGGCCGAAGCTCTCGCGGTAGTTGACCGTCATCCAGTGGCCGTACAGCTTGGCGACGCCATAGGGGCTGCGCGGGTAGAACGGCGTGCGCTCGCTCTGCATCGGGTCCTGGATCAGGCCGAACATCTCCGACGACGACGCCTGGTAGAACCGGGCCTCGGGCCGGGCGATCCGCACGGCCTCCAGGATGTTGCCGACGCCGAGCGCCGTCACGGTGCCGGTCAGCAGCGGCTGCTGCCAGCTCGCGGCGACGAAGCTCTGCGCGGCGAGGTTATAGACCTCGTCCGGCTTGTGCTCCTGGATGACGCGGATCAGGCTGCTGAGGTCCGTGAGGTTGCCGTCCACGAGCTGCACGTGGTCCAGCACGCCCAGCCAGCGCAGCCGCTCGCCGATCACGTCCGAGGAGGCGGAGCGGCGCATCAGGCCGATCACCTTGTAGCCGCTGTTGAGCAGCAGTTGCGTGAGGTAGGCGCCGTCCTGGCCGGTAACGCCGGTGATGAGTGCGGTGGGCATGGGGCGATGGGGTCCTTGGGTGCTGGTGCGGCTACGCGCGGCCGTAGGTGTCCTCGAGCCGCACGATGTCGTCCTCGCCGAGGTAGCTGCCGGACTGCACCTCGATGAGCGTCAACGGAATGCGGCCCGGGTTGGCCAGGCGGTGGGTGCAGCCCAGGGGCAGGTAGATGCTCTCGTTCTCCCGCACCAGCAGCTCGTCGCCGTCGCGCGTCACCAGGGCGATGCCGCTCACGACCACCCAGTGCTCGGCGCGGTGATAGTGCCGCTGCAGGCTCAGCTTGCTGCCCGGCGTCACCACGATGCGCTTCACCTGAAAGCGGTCGCTGTGGATCAGGCTCTCGTAGAAGCCCCAGGGGCGATAGACCCGGTTGTGCGCCACCGCCTCGTGCCGCCCGGCGGCGCGCAGCTTGGCGACGACCTTCTTCACGTCCTGCGCGCGGTCCCGGTGCATGGCCAGCACCGCGTCCTCCGTCACGACGACGATGACATCCTGCAGCCCGACCACGGCGGTCAGGATGCCGTCGCTGCGGGCGTAGCAGTTCTCCGACCCTTCCAGCAGCACGTCGCCCACGGTGGCGTTGCCGGCGGCGTCCTTGGGCGACTGCTCCCACAGCGCGTCCCAGCTTCCCACGTCGGACCAGCCGAGGTCCGCGGGGATCACGGCGGCCAAGGTGGTGCGCTCCGCCACCGCGTAGTCCAGGCTGATGTCGGGGCAGGCGGCGAAGGCGGCGGCATCCAGGCGGATGAAGTCCAGGTCGCGCGTCCGGCCCTCGACGGCCCGGCGCACGGCGGCCAGCACGTCGGGGGCATAACGCTCCATCTCCGCGAGCAGGGTCGCGGCGGTGAAGACGAACATGCCGCTGTTCCACAGGTGCTTGCCGCCGGACACCAGGGCCTGGGCGGTGGCGGCGTCCGGCTTCTCGACGAAGCGGGCCAGGGCGTGGACGCCGGGGGCATCGGGCAGCTCCGGCCCGGCTTCCAGGTAGCCGTAGGCGGTCTCGGCACGGTGCGGCTGCATCCCGAAGGTGACGATGCGGCCCTGCCGGGCAGCGGCGGCGGCCAGGTGCAGGGCGTCGTGCAGGGCATCGGTGCGCTGGATCGCGGCGTCGGCGGCCATCATCCACAGCACGGCGTCCGGGTCGGTCTCGGCCACCAGCAGGGCGGCGGCGGCGATGGCGGGGGCGGAGTTGCGGCCGACCGGCTCCAGCACGATCCGGGCGTCCGCGATACCGGCGGCGCGCATCTGCTCGGCGATCAGGAAGCGGTGCTCCTGGTTGCAGACGACGACGGGCGGGGCGAAGCCGGGGCCGGTGCCGCGCAGCGCGCACTCCTGCAGCATGGTGCGGTCGGAGACCAGCGGCCAAAGCTGCTTGGGGAAGCTCTCGCGCGACACCGGCCACAGGCGGCTGCCGGTGCCGCCGGACAGGATGACCGGGACGATGGCGGCGGGGCGGGGCGGCGGGGCCGGGGAGAGGGTGGGGGTCATTGCATCCTTGCTGCCGCGCCGGCCCAAGGTGGCGGGCTGGGTATGCCGGGCTGGCTTGGCGCGGGTATAGTAGGTGGGCCAGGCGCCAGGTGTCCAGGCGGCGTGCCGGGCAGGTACAGCGGACCGGGCCACGGCGCAGGAATGGATTGATCCGGCCTCTGCGGTGTGATGTGGTCCAGCCGGGCGGGATCAGCCGCCCCGCAATGTTCAGGAATGCACCAGGGATGATGAAGTGTGCCTGCTGCGCCGGGCTGTCCCGGCGGCGTGCGATGTTCGGCGGTGCCGCTGCCGCCGGGCTGCTGGCGGCATGGCCCGGCGGCGCCCGGGCCGCCGGGCCGACGCCGCGCACGACGATGACCGGGGAGCAGGCGCTGCAATCGCTCAAGGACGGCAACGACGCCTTCCGGGCCGACAAGCCTGCCGTTCCGGCCTACAAAGCCGCCACGCGGCACGACCGCCGGATCGAGCTTGCGGCGGGACAGGCACCGTTCTGCGTGCTGGTCGGCTGCTCCGACAGCCGGGTGCCGCCGGAGCTGCTGTTCGGCCGCGACCTGGGGGAGCTGTTCATCGTCCGCAACGCCGGCAACACCGTGGACACGGCGGCGCTGGGCAGCATCGAGTACGGCGTGGGCGTGCTGGGAGTGCCGCTGGTGGTGGTGCTGGGCCACGAGAGCTGCGGCGCCGTGTTGGCGGCGGTGGACGTGGTGGAGCGGGACGCAACCTTTCCCGGCGTGATCGGGGAGATGGTGCAGCCCATCGTGCCGGCCGTGCTGAGCGTGCGGAACCAGGCGGGCGATTTGCTGGACAACGCCGTGCGCGCCAATGCGCGCCGGGTCGCGATGCGGCTGAAGACGCAGAGCCAGGTGATCCGGGATGCGCTGACCGAGTCCCGCGTGAAGATCGTCGCCGCCTGTTATGGCCTCAAGGAGGGCGAGGTGTCCTGGATGGAGGACGTGTAGCCCTTATCCGAGATGCCTTCCGGCGCCGGTCGGCGAGGTGTGCGTCCAGTCCAGCAGGGCCGTGCCGTGGAAGCCGCCGGCGTTGGCCTGCGTGGCAAGCGCCGGTTGCATCGCTCGATCCTCGCAGGGACTGGTTACGGCTTCAGCACCACCTTGATGCAGCCGTCCTTCTTGTCGCGGAAGGTCTCGTACAGGCCCGGCCCGTCCTCCAGCCGCGCGCGGTGGGTGATGACGAAGGACGGGTCAATCTTGCCCTCCTCGATCCACTTGAGCAGCTTGGGCAGGTAGTACTGCACCGAGGTCTGCGACATCTTGAACGTCAGGCCGCGGTTGATGGCGCTGCCCATCGGTATCTTGTCCACCAGGCCGCCATAGACGCCGATGACCGACACGATGCCGAAGTTGCGCGTGTTGGTGATGCACTGGCGCAATACGTGCGGACGGTCGGTGCCAAGGAACGCCGCGACCTTCAGCCGGTCGATCATGCTGTCGAAGCTGGCCGAGGTCGCAGGCTCGGTGCCCACGGCGTCAATGCAGGCGTCGGCGCCGCGCCCGTGCGTCAGCTCCTGGATGCGGTCGTAAACGTCCTCCTGCATGAAGTCTATCGTGATCGCCCCGGCGTCGCGGGCCATCTGCAGCCGTTCCGGCACGGTGTCTATGGCGATCACCCGCTCGGCGCCCAGCAGGAAGGCGCTGCGTATGCTGAACTGCGCGACCGGGCCGCAGCCGAATACGGCGATGGTCTCGCCGCCTTTGATCTCGCAGAACTCGGCGCCCATGTAGCCCGTCGGGAAGATGTCGGACAGGAACAGCGCCTGCTCGTCGCTGATGCCGCTGGGGATGATGGCGGGGCCTACGTCGGCGTAGGGCACGCGCAGGTACTCCGCCTGGCCACCGGGAACGCCGCCCAGCAGGTGGGAGTAGCCGAACAGCGCCGCCGGGGAGTGGCCCCATAGCTTGCTGGCGGCCTCGGCATTGGGATTGCTGCGCTCGCAGCCCGAGAAGCAGCCGCGGATGCAGAAGAAGCACTCGCCGCAGGAGATGGTGAAGGGCACCACCACGCGGTCGCCGACCTTCAGCTTCTTGTTGTCGCGGCCGACCTCGACGACCTCGCCCATCGCCTCGTGGCCTACGATGTCGCCTTTCTGCATGGACGGCATGACGCCGTCGAACAGGTGCAGGTCGCTGCCGCAGATGGCGCAGGCCGTCACCTTGATGATGGCGTCGCGGCCGTCCTGGATGATGGGATCGGGCACGGTCTCGCAGCGCATGTCGCCCTTGCCGTGCCAGGTGATCGCCTTCATGTGCCGCCGCTCCTACTGGGGTGCTGCCGATGGAAACGGCAGGTGGGTGAGGGGGGTTCGCCGAGTTGACGGGTGTGTGATCCGGGTGGCCTGCCAGCCCGGGTGGCTTGCCAGCCATGGGTTCAGTGCAGCCCCAGCGCATCCATGACCCCGGCCACCTCGCGCTGCGCCTCAGCCGATAGCGGCAGGACCGGGCGGGGCGGGTTGGCATCGCACAGGCCCAGGCGGTTGGCGGCGGCATACACGACCCGCAGGCTGGTGTGCCGGGCGAACAGGTCCCACAACGGCTGCAAGCGGGCATTCAGCCGACGTGCCGCCGCAGCGTCGCCGGCGCGGGCCGCAACCGCGACCTCCAGGCACGGCACGGGGAACAGCCCGGCGGCGACGCTGTGCCAGGCGTCCGCGCCGGCCAGCAGCGCCTCCGCCGCGCGGGCGTCCACGCTGCACCCCACCTGGAAGCCGGGCGCGCAAGCTGCGCGCAGCCCAGCCAGCGCGGCAGGCGCGGCGGCGGCCTCCGGCGCCGGGACCTTCGCGGCCCGGATGCCGGGCACCCGGCTGAGCCGGGCGATCAACGCCGGGCTGAAGGTGAAGCCGGTGGTGCCGGGGTTGTCATACAGGCAGATCGGCAGGCCGGTGGCGGCGACGGCCTGGACGTGCGCGAACACCTCGTCGTCGCGCAGCGGAACGTAGGACACCGCCGCCAGCAGCCCGGCGTCGGCGCCTGCGGCCAGGGCGTCCCCGGCCAGCGCAACGGCGTCGTCCGTCCGCAGCGCGCCGACGCCTGCCAGCAGCGGCACGCGGCCCGCGACGAGGGGCGCCGCAGCCTCCACGGCCCGGCGGCGCTCGGCACGGGTCAGATAGGGATACGTCCCGGTGCTGCCCAGCAGCCCCACGCCATGGACGCCGGCCTGCACCAGGCGGCCGAGCAGGCGGCCCAGCGCCGCGGCGTCCACGCGGCCTGCGGCATCGGCTGGGGTGATGGGGTAGGCGATCAGGCCGTTGAAGGGTGTCATGCCGCCAGGATAGGGCAGCATCCTGGCGTCGTCAGCATACCTTGGAGGCAATGCCGGGGCGGCGCCCGTGGCGATGGCGCGATGCGGTCCAGGATCATCGCCCGGTGCATGGAATGCCGGAAGCCGGGCGCCAGCGTGATCCCGGATGGGCCGGACTGCGTGAGGGCCGCCCCGGGCCGGCTGTGCTTCGGCAAAGCCTTGCAGGTTCGCGGCAGGTGAGGCCCGATCAGGATGCATCCCGATGGCGACATGCTGCTGCCCCGCCGCTCTGGCCCGCACGTTGCCCCTGGCCCGCATGTCGCCGGCCATCGTCACGGTCCCGCTGGCCTTCCTGGTTGCCTGGGCCGTCTCGGCGATGGACCGGTCCGGGCGCCGGGCGGCAAGCCTGCAGGGGGACCGCCAAGCCACGGGCGGCATGAGGGCGTAGCGGCAGGGCTTCGCGCGTGCGGGCCGGCTGCCGCGGCGCACTGCGTCCAGCGTGCGGCCTCCGCCGTCAGGGGGCGTAGAAGTCCTTCGTTTCAACATGGATGCCGGGCGGGTCCAGCATGATCGGCCCATCGGCGATGAGCCGCGTCTCGATGGCGCCGTCCCCGGCACGCCGGTGATGGACGACCGCACGCCGGTCGGCGCGCACGACCAGGTAGTGCCGGACCAAGGGCAGGGAGAGGTAGTCGGCAAGCTTCGCCCCGGTGTCCACCGATTGCGTCGAGGGTAACAGGACCTCGACGACCACGACCGGATTGGGCGCCGCAAGCGCATCGCCACCAAGCCGCTCGCCGCAGTTCACGACGGCATCGGGTTCATAGTCGGTGTCGTCCCCGACCTCGACCGTCACGCCGTCGGCAAGCGCCTCGCAGGGCACCCCGGCTTCCCGGATCGCCCTGTCGAGCGCCTGCCAGACGCGCGCCTTGACGCGGACATGCGCCACGCGCTCCGGCGCCATCGCCACGACCATGCCGGCCACCCGCTCGTAACGGCCGCGGGGCTGGTCCATGACCCATCGGCGGTAGTCCTCCCGGCCGGTGATGACGTGCGGCCCGGTTGCGGGGTGGCCCATGTTCCTGCTGTCCTTCGCTGTCGAACTCTTGGCCCCGCAGATCGGTCCCGGGGGCTGCATGGTATCATGCCGGCGGTCCTTTGGCCCTGACCGCTTCCGTCACTGCGGGAGGCGCAACGACGCGGCAACCCAGACCGGCCGGAACGGCACTTTCGGCCACTGGATTGCCGCGCCGCAATGAAGGTGCGCCAACGCATGGATCAGGGCGAATGACGTTTGGCGTCACATGATGGACCGCCACCGGCTTGACTTCCCAACCTGTCCGGCATGGCCGAAGGTGCCGGGCAAATCAGCGAACGGCGCGTCAGAATGGGCCGAGCCTGCGGGAGCCAGACAGCAGGGAAGGGAGCGCCGCCTTGAACGAACCCATCGGACGCCGGCCGGGGACGCCGCCCTGCGCGTGGAGGAGCTGGCCGCCTGGGGAGCCGGCTGACCGAACATGGGCAAGGGTTTGAGGTGCGCCCCTGCGGACGCGCAAGGCAGGCGCCCAAACTAGCCCCACCTGCTTGGCCCCACCCGGAATGCGGCCGGTGCAGCGGCCGGGAACGTGGACCGGCCCGGCAGCGCCACCGGATAGCCTGCGAACACCTATACGGGCATGCGGATTGCGTGGTCTGATGCCGAAGCCGCAACAGCGAGACCCCCGCATGTCCCCCAGCCTCCGCCTGGCCATCGCCGCCGCGTTGCTGCTGCAAGCCCCGTCCAGCCACGCCGCGACGCCGCGCGACGCGCTGGTGATGGCGTGGAACCTCGACGCGCTCATCACGCTCGACCCGGCGCAGATCGGTGAGGTCAACGGCAACGACATCATCCTGGGCAACGTCTGCACGCCGCTGGTGGACTACGACCCGAAGGACATCTCCCGCATCATCCCTGCCGCGGCCGAAAGCTGGTCCACCTCGCCGGACGGGTTGACGCTGACGTTCAAGCTGCGGGCCGACCTGAAATTCCCGGACGGCCGGGCCGCGACCGCCGGCGACGCCGCGTGGTCCATGCAGCGCGCGGTGCTGCTGGGCTACGGCAACAGTGCAACTCTTACGCAGTGGGGCTTTACGAAGGACAAGGTCGCCGAGCAGATACGCGCCACCGACGACCGCACGGTGGTGGTGACGATGGACAAGCCGTATCCCACCGGCCTGATCCTGTCCGCTGCCTTCACCAGCGATATAGCCGTGATCCTGGACAGGGAGGCTGCAACCAAAAGCGCCAAGGTCGTTGACGGCAAATCCGACCTCGGCAACGCGGCCTTCAAGACCGGGCCGGTCTGCGTCGGCCCCTACCGCGTGTCGCGCTGGGACGCGAACGACGTGATCGTGCTGGAGCGCAACGACGGCTTCTTCGGCCCGAAGCCGAACATGCGCCGGGTCATCATCCGGCACGTCCCGGAGTCGAGCGCCGAGCGGCTGTTGCTGGAGAAGGGCGACATTGACGTGGCCCGCCTGCTCACGACCGACGACCTCAAGGCGCTGGAAACGAACAAGGACGTGCGGATCGAGCAGACGGCGATGCAGGGCATGGCCTACATCGCCATCAACACCGTGGACCCCATCCTGTCCAACCCCAAGGTGCGCGAGGCGCTCCGCTATCTGGTTGACTACGAGGGCCTCGCCCGCAGCATCTTGCCCTACCAGGGCACGCCGCGGGCGAGCCTGGTGCCGGAGGGTGCGTTCGGCGCGCTGGACCGTGCGGCCGGGCAGCCCTTCTCGCTCGACATCGCACGGGCCAGGCAACTGCTCACCGAGGCGGGCTACCCCAACGGCTTCACCAAGAAGCTGATCCTGTCGGCCAACAGCATCAGCCCCAACATCGCCCAGCACGTCGCGTCCAACGCCGCAAAGGCCGGCATCACGCTGGAACTGGAGCAGATGGCCGACGCTAACCTGTTCACCCGTGGCCGCAACCGGGAGTTCGAGCTTCAATTGGTTTCCTGGACCACCCCCTACCCGGACGCCGACGCGATGGTGTCCCGCCATGCCGTGAACCCCGACAAGCGGCCGGAAGCAAAGTTGACGATGTATCCGGTCTGGCGCACCGGCTGGCAGGACTTGTCCATCAACGAGCAGGCCGCCGCCGCGCGCATGGAGCCTGACCCGGCCAAGCGCACCGCCATGTATCACGCCATCCAGGAGTTCATGATGCACAACGGGCCGATGGTCTATATCTACCAGGTCATCCGGCCGATTGCCGTCCGCAGCTCGGTCAAGGGCTTCGTGATCTCGCCGTTCTTCGTCAACTACGGCAGCGCGTCGAAGTAGCGCCGGCATGGGCGTGCCGCCGGGCATCCAGGGCATGGCGCGCCAGGCCGGGTCGGTGCTGGTCACGCTGTCCGGGCTGCTGGCGCTGACGTTCTTCATGGGCCGGATGCTGCCGACCGACCCGGTGCTGGCCATCATAGGCCAGCAGGCGGACCAGGCGGCCTATGACATGGTGCATCACCAGCTCGGCCTCGACCGGCCGCTGCCGGTGCAGTTCGCGCTGTATGTCCGCGACATGCTGACCGGCGACTTCGGCAACGCGCTGTTCACCGGGCACCGCGTCGCGGCGGACCTGTCGCGCGCCTTCCCAGCGACCATCGAGCTGGCGAGCCTCGCCATCCTGATCGGCGTCGGCCTCGGCGTGCCGCTGGGCGTGCTGGCGGCGGTCTATCGCGGCACGCCGTTCGACCACATCACCCGGGTCGTGAGCCTGGTGGGATATTCCAGCCCCACGTTCTGGCTTGGGCTGATGGGCCTGATCCTGTTCTACGCGACGCTCGGCTGGGTCGGCGGCCCCGGCCGGCTGGATGTCGCGTTCATCGACAGCGTCGAGCCGCACACCGGGCTGCTGCTGGTGGACGCGCTGTGGGACGGCGACCCCGACGTGTTCTGGAACGCGGCGAGCCATATCGTGCTGCCGGCGTCCATCCTGGGCTATGGCTCGATGGCCTACATCAGCCGGATGACGCGCTCGTTCATGCTGGAGCAACTGGCGCAGGAGTATATCATCGCCGCGCGGGTGAAAGGCATGTCGCGCTGGGCCGTCATACGCCGCCACGCCTTCCGCAACATCCTCGTGCAGCTCGTGACGGTGGTGGCGCTGGCCTACGCCTTCCTGCTGGAGGGCGCCGTGCTGACCGAGACGGTGTTCGCCTGGCCCGGCTTCGGCCGCTACCTGACCGCCGGGCTGCTGGCCGGCGACATGAACGCGGTGCTGGCCTGCGTGCTGATCGTCGGCGTGATCTTCATCGGGCTGAACCTGCTCACCGACCGGCTATATCGGGTGCTGGACCCGCGCACGCGATGAGCGCCACGCATCCGCCGGCAGCGACGCCTGCGCCTGCGCCGGGACTGCGGGCGTGGCTGACTGCCGATGTCACCACGTCGCCCCGGCAGGCCAGCCTGCAACGCCTCTACTACGGCTGGCGCCGGCTGCGGGGCAACCCGACCGCCGTGGTCGCGCTCGTGGCGCTGGCCGCCCTCGTCGCCGTCGCAGCCCTGGCGCCGGTGATCGCGCCGGGGGGCTACGACGAGCAGGACCTGGCCGCCCGGCTGCTGCCGCCCAGCGGCGCGCACCCGTTCGGCACCGACGACCTGGGGCGGGACATCCTCGCCCGCCTGGCCTACGGCGCGCGCATCACGCTGATGATCGCAACCCTGGTCGCCGTGATCGTAGCGCCGGTCGGCCTGCTGGTCGGCACCACCGCGGGATACTTCGGCGGCTGGGTGGACGCGGTGCTGATGCGGGTCAACGACATCTTCCTGTCGTTCCCGAGCCTGATCCTGGCGCTGGGCTTCGTCGCGGCGCTCGGACCCGGCATACGCAACGCGATCATCGCCATCGCGCTGACGGCCTGGCCGCCGATAGCCCGGCTGGCGCGGGCGGAGACGCTGACGGTGCGCAACGCCGACTACATCGCCGCCGTCCGCATCCAGGGCGGCTCCGCGCTGCGCATCATCACGCGGCATATCGTGCCGATGTGCCTGCCCTCGGTGATCGTGCGGATCACCCTCAACATGGCCGGGATCATCCTGACCGCGGCCGGGCTGGGCTTCCTGGGGCTGGGCGCGCAGCCGCCGATGCCGGAGTGGGGCGCGATGCTGTCCGCCGGGCGCAGCCACCTGACCGGCGCGTGGTGGCTGTCCACCGTGCCCGGCCTCGCCATCCTGGCCACCAGCCTTGCGTTCAACCTGCTCGGCGACGGCCTGCGCGACGTGCTCGACCCCCGGTCCGAATGATGCCGGTCGCCATCTTCCCTGACCCTTGCGTTGGCGCACTGTCATTGCGAGCCGCGCTTGCGGCGTGGCAACTCAGGGGCGGCAGGGACGGCGCCTGCGGCCCCTGGATCGCAGCGCCGAAGCCGGCTCGCGATGACGGAAGCGGTCAGGGCAAAAGGCCATTGGCATGACCACCATGCAGGCGCAGCCCGCTGGCGGCGAGGCCCCCCAACTCGTGGTGGACGACCTTCGCATCCGGTTCCGCACGCCGCAGCGCGTGGTCGAGGCGGTGCGCGGGGTGTCGTTCACCGTTGGGCGGGAGAAGGTCGGCATCGTCGGCGAGTCCGGTTCGGGCAAGTCCATGACCGGCCGCGCCATCCTGCGCCTGACGCCGCCTGCCGCCGAAGTGTCGGCACGGCAACTCCGGTTCGGCGGCACCGACCTGCTGGCCTGCACCGAGCGGGACATGCTGAAGGTGCGCGGGCGCCGCATCGCCATGATCATGCAGGACCCGCGGCACGCGCTGGACCCGGTGATGCGCGTGGGCCGGCAGATCGCCGAGGCCATCCCCGTGGAGCGGCGCGGCACCCGGGCGGAGAACCGCGGCCGGGTGCTGGCGATGCTCGAATCCGTCCGCATCCACGACCCGGAGCGGGTGTTCGACCTGTATCCGCATGAGGTGTCCGGCGGCATGGGCCAGCGGGTCATGATCGCGATGATGCTGATGCCCGAGCCATCGCTGCTGATCGCCGACGAGCCTACGTCGGCGCTGGACGTGACGGTGCGGCTGCGCGTGCTGGCGATCCTGGACGAGCTGGTCAGCCGGCGGAACCTCGGCCTGGTGTTCATCAGCCACGACCTCAACCTGGTCGCCGGGTTCTGCGACCGGGTGCTGATCATGTATGCCGGGCGCATCGTGGAGGAGTGCGCCGCCGGGGAGCTGGCGCAGGCCAGGCACCCCTACACGCGCGGCCTGCTGGCCTCCCTGCCCCGGCCCGGCGGCGCGCGGGCCAGGCTGCCGGTGCTGGCGCGCGACCCGGCCTGGCTCACGGCATGATCGCCGTGCAGGACCTGCGCGTCCGCTTCGGCACCGGCGCCGCGGCGGTGGACGGCGTGTCGTTCCGGATGGCGCCCGGGGAGATGTTCGGCCTGGTCGGCGAGTCCGGATGCGGCAAGTCCACCGTGCTGCGCGCGCTGTGCGGCCTGAACCGCGCCTGGGAGGGACGGATCGAGGTTGACGGCGCGGCCGTCCCGGCGGTGCGGAGCCGGGCGTTCTTCAAGGCGGTCCAGATGGTGTTCCAGGACCCCTATGGCTCGCTGCACCCGCGGCACACCGTCAACACGGTGCTGATGGAGCCGCTGTCCATCCACGGCATCGGCGGCGCGGACGCCCGGGTGGGGGCGGTGCTGGACCAGGTCGGCCTTGGCGCGGCGTTCCGCTACCGCTACCCGCACCAGCTCTCGGGCGGCCAGCGCCAGCGGCTGGCCATCGCGCGGGCGCTGATCCTGGAGCCGAAGGTGCTGCTGCTGGACGAGCCGACCTCGGCGCTCGACGTGTCGGTACAGGCGGAAATCCTGAACCTGCTGGATGACCTGCGGCGGCAGCGCGACCTGACCTGCCTGCTGGTGAGCCACGACCTGGCGGTGGTGTCGCATATGTGCAGCCGCATCGCGGTGATGAACCGGGGGCGCATCGTCGAGGAGCTGTCGGCGGCGCAGCTTGACGCCGACGAGGCGCACGATCCTTACACGGTCGAGTTGCTGGCCGCGAGCCGGGGCTATGACCGTGCGCTGGCGGGGACGCTGGCGAAGGATTGACGGCACGGCCGGCTGGATAGCGGCCAGGTTTCTAAGCGATGGGTCAGCGGCACCTACAGTACGGGTTGGGGTTGCGACCGGCCGCGCTTTCAGTCGAATCAAGCAACTCCTCCCAGCTTGCCGCATGGGTGGGCCAACTTAGGATCAAGGCTTCACCTTCAAGGATCGTCAGACAGCAAAGGCTTGGCCATGACACTCAGATCGGTGTCAACCTGGCCTGGTTCCAGCTTCCGCCAGGCGCTCTCAGGTTTGCGTCAGAAGCGTACAGTTGCCTTATCGTAACCGTGCGCCTACTATCGTTGCATGTGGCATTGGGTCAGGCCGCCTCGCGTGCCGTGCCCGCGAGGCCAGCGTGCAATGGAGTCCTGATGTCTGCGGATGGTTCGGCCGTCACCATCGTAACCCAAACAACGGTGCGCCCCGGCGGCATGGCCGCCTTCGAGGAGTGGCAGGTGGAGACCAACCGCATCGTCGCCGCCTTCCCCGGCTTCCTGCATCAAACGTTGCTGCCACCCAGCCCTCCCGCCCAGGACTACTGGGTCGTCATGCAACGCTTCTTGGATTCGACCACCGCCATCGGCTGGCTGAACTCGCCCCAGCGCCTGGAGCGGCTGACGATGGTGCAGCCGCTGCTGACCGGGCGCGCGGATGTGCACGTCGTTCGCGGCATGGCCGATGCGCCGGCGCCCACGCCGGTCTCGGCCATCATGTCAACACGCGTGAAGCCCGGCTGCGAGCACGCCTACCGCGAATGGGAGCAAAAGATCGCCGTCGCGCAGACCGCGGCCAAAGGTCTCGTGGGATACCGTTTCGAGCCTCCCATTCCGGACGTCCAGGCCGATTGGCTGACCATCCTCCGTTTCGACACGCAGGAGAACCTGCAGGCTTGGCTGGACTCCCCCGTTCGCCAGGCGATCATCGCGGAAGCGGAGCCGCTAACGGAGGGCTTCGATTACCGCATCACGCGCTCCGGGTTCGACCAGTGGTTCCCGGTAGGCGCGGCCAACGCAGCGGGTCCGCCGGTCTGGAAGCAGAACATGGTCGTCCTGCTCATGCTGTTCCCGGTGGTGTTCCTGTTCGGCTACTTCGTGCAGGTGCCGGTCCTGCAGGTGCGCCTTGGCATTCCATTTGCCGTGGCGCTGCTGATCGGCAACATCGTAGGCGTCGTGCTGCTCAACTGGCTGGTTCCCTGGGCCAGCAGCCGCTTCGGCTGGTGGCTGTCCCCACCCTCGGCCGCGCCGAAGTCCCGTGATGCCCTCGGCGCGGCCATCATCGGCATCGCTCTCATCGTGCTGGCGATCACCTTCTGGCAGATGGGCTGACGACGGCAGCCGCCAGGCCGGGAAGCAGCGCTTCATCTCTACGAAAGGAACACCGCCATGCCGATGGAACTGTACAGCTCAGAGGCGTTCGTCCGCGATATCGTGAACGCGATCAGCGAGTCTGAGGGCAAGCCGCTCAACATCGGCAGCACCCACCATCAAGGCATAGATCGAGGCTATGCGTTCCAGCTGATAAGCGAGGCCAAGAGGGCCATCGAGGGCAATACCGGTCCATCCGCTGCCAACCCGGCAAGCAAGGCCGTTGCGTCCCGCACCGCGGCGGTCAAGAAGTTCATGACGAAGATTGAGCGCCAGGACGTCGCGGCCAAGCCGCCGCGTGCCCGGGCTGCAAAAACCGGGCGAAGCCCTCCTGAAGCTTGACATGGGTGGTTCGCTGGAACGGCTGACAGGCGCCCGTGCTGCCGCGGCAGGACATGGGCACGCCGCCATCCGGTAAGCGTGAGCCGATGCCCACGGTTGACGGCGCTGGCCTGGCGGTTCAGGCGGCCTTGGCTGCGAGGGCGTCCTTGCAGTTCCAGGGCAGGAGTTCGCTGAGCCTGGTGGCGAGGTGTCCTCGGGC
>JAABUW010005365.1_pt1 | contig 16700 bp, 21 predicted proteins | sample 5560081 | NCBI WGS metagenome assembly JAABUW01 (sample SAMN10711882, study PRJNA513363) | rock metagenome | isolation source: Antarctica rocks | place: Antarctica: Victoria Land, Knobhead sud | reverse complement strand
AACTGTTCTGCTGACCACAAGCGAGCCGAGGTTTGAACCAACGGCGTGCGATCGGTGCACTGCAGCGGTTGACACATCCACATTGACTCTGATCAAGCCGGCTTGGCATCATGTGTGGCCCGCTAGGTTCGTTGGCATCTGTCCGATGCAGAACCAAGCTTTTCTGTCTCGAACCACATATCTTATTTGCTGAGTGCCGGTGGTGAATTTTGCGGCAAGAACCTGGTGGTCACTCTCACGCGTGTACAGACGAGCTATGATGTTGCAGGAACGATGTTTTGTGGAGTCCTGTCTATGTTTGGGGCAGTCTTCATGGCAGTCTTAGCTATAGCCATCAGCAAAGACTACGAGTAAGGCTCGTCATGTTCTTCACATGCTGCACCAACCTGTCCATGTTGCAGCCAGCACGTGTAGCTACTCGCATTCTGGATTTTGTTTCTGACACAGACATTGCCTTGTAGTTACCTGGGAGAATGGTTTGATGCTTCGGATGAGGCGCTGTATGGAGACAAACGATCAGCGGCCATGAGCAACTGTTGGGTAGTAGGTGCCATTTACCTTGGCATTGCGTTGTTATGCTGTGTTGGGTTTGTATACCACAAGCTGAGGAGGAACATCTAAGCTGTGCCACAGCCTTTTTGCCTTTTTTACAGGCAAGCTTGTGCAGATTATCTGCTCTTTGCTAATGAAATTTGTGATGCTTGAACAATTACATGAACTTCTATATTGGTGTCCTTAGGTTTCCTTGGTAAACATGCATATTGACAACAGTTCAGAGGGCACATACACTCCTGCCACCTTCTATGATTGGTCACAATGAACAACTCGTGGCATGCACCATGATTGTCTGCCTGGTGGGTGATCGCCAGAGAGCATTACATAGTCAGGCACTGTGACCACGGCAGTACGGTACATGTTGTTGGCAGCTACTGGGTTGTACAGTAATGCCTCAATTGGATGGCTTATACCTGTGTCACGGATTTTGGTGATCAGCCGTTCCGTGGATGCTGTTAAGATTCAGTACTGTAACAGAGACAAACGCGACAGTCAGAACTTCAAATAAAGGCAGCCACACCAGACAGACACAGTGACTGAGGTGTTGCCACTGTACCTTCTGGAAACTTAGTCCCAAGTTTCACATTGTAGACTCAAGATACAAGTACGACATAAGCAGAGAGATGAACCTGAAAAGTACTCTTCAACACAAACGCTCAGCTACCTGAGAACATCACCAGCCGCACTGACCATACAAACATAGACAAATGTCACAGAGCCTGGAGATCTCTAGAATATTCTGAGGCAGATCAGTTCCTGGGAGCTCCACCCATGGTGGCTTCAGGTAGTCTCTCAATGGTGTAGCGGTGAAAGGCCAGATACATGATTGGCACTCCAGGAATCTGCACAACATCTTGGGTATCTTGGGACATGCTAAATCACTTATGGAGCTACAGTGACTCATATGTAAGTGAATTGGGACTTCACATGAACATACAGTACCTTCCGTATCCTTCGCCGCAAGTCTCTATCACATGTTGCTACTATGTAGCATTTATGTTGCCGTACTCTGTCACAGAGGCAGTCATCGGCATAGGTGCCGCTGTGCGTGCAGGGCAAGCGCTGTATGCGTGGATCCTGCATAATGGCAAGCAATGGAATTGATGTAGCACATGTTTTGCACCTGGCTATGATGGTCAAGAGACGCTTGCCACATTGTAATTGATGCTGGCAGGGTCTTGAGAAGCAGCATGCTCTGCCTGACAACTCACATGTAACATCTCAAAAATATCAGTATTGGTGCATGTCACGGGTATCATTACTGCCACAGTAAAGTGAAGACTTTGGATGTTGCGCTGGCTTTTACCAGAACGCACCTTGGCAACTTTCAAAGCAACTCTGTACTTCTGCCCAAGCTTTTCCAGCTCAGCTAAAACACAATCTGTGATGCAGGGCGTGCACTCTGCATACAGGCAGTCCATCATACCTTGTACCAGATCGATCTGCGCAGCATAGCAACCAGTCAGCAGAATTGTGCTGTCAGAGACAAGCATGCAAATGTCTGTGGGTGGCAAAATTGCAGGAGAAGTCACTAGCAATGCAGCTGACCTTGTTTTTAATGGAGAAGTTGATAAAATTGGTATCAACCAGAACCTGGTAAGGGGGGCCGAGTTGACTGTTGTACTTGAAAAACAGAGCAGTTGAGGTCTTCTCTCTGCATACAAGCACACACATGTATCACAGCGGGTGGCTGCAACAACCTTGAAAGGGCGGGTGTGCAGGACGACAAGGCAAACTCACATATGCCGCACAGCGCCTTCCTGCTTTCTTTTGTCTTCAGGCTTTTTCTTCAACCTGCATGTAAGGCCAAAGCTTGGTATGTCTGGACACATGAAGCATTGCAGTCTCCATAACAAGAACATGAGCACTCACGGTTCAGGTGCCTTAGGCTTGAGCATGCGTTTGACCTCTGCAAACTTCCGTGTCTTTTTGGCTTTACCCATGACTCAATGCAGTATTGATCAGGTCTGAGCAGCCCCAAAGCACGCACAAAGTGCAGGGCTGCTGGGGTTCAACAAGACCAAGTCGTCCGTCAGCTGTATGAACCAGTGGCAAGGGGCTCGTTGTGAGCGAGTAGAAGTTCTGACGGGTGCAGCTGCTGTGTATCCGATAGTAGAGCTGCAGCAGGAATGCAGTAAACTCAAAGCGATGGTACTTGTGAGTGTCGGAACTTTGATCAGTGTGTCGGAAGCCCATATCGGGAAGAAGAACACCGGCTGCTGCTTTAGGGTCTGCAGGTTTCGAATTTGAAAACCTAGTCTCCGAGTTGCCATACTCAACGTTTGATCTCCCCTTTGGTATGGAACGTCTGCATTACAGCTGCAGGTGTGCATGTGTGAATCGCTCTCCTGTTTGAGCACCTCTGCGTGATTATACTTCATTGATGGCAAGCAGATTGTGCGTCAAGGGCTTGCCGAAGTACATTAGTGAAGCCAGGCTTCGTGAGCACTTCTCTGCCAAGGGAGAGGTCACAGACGCCAAAGTTGTCCGATCAAAGTGCGCACTGTGGAACATCGCATCCCACTGATCATACACGGGCAACATCACAGATCTGAATCATGTCTGGCCTGCAGGGATGGTTTGTCCAGGCAGTTCGGTTTTGTGGGATTTAGGTCAGCTGAAGAGGCAGCAGATGCTCTCAAGTATTTTAACAGAACCTTCATTGACACCAGCAGGATATCTGTAGAGGTACTACAATAGCAAAGAGTTCTTGACATCCTTCTAGCACCTGCAGCCTTTACCTGGTGCCTTTACCTTGCCAGACAGTCTTACCTGCTGCCCGTGCTGCAGGTTGCAGAAAAGTTTGGGAGTCAACAGATAGCTAGACCATGGAGCAGATACTCAGAAGGTAAATGCACATGCTGATACTGATACCGCCTACAACCACATCATGTTGCTTTTACTGGTTGAGCTTGCTGGCCAGCATGCATGGTCTTTGAGGTCGCTTGAATGTATGTGTGTAGGGAGCAGCGCTCATAAGAAGCTTGAGACAAAGCAAAATCCTAGTCAAGACAATTCTAAGCTCAGCAAGAAGTCAAAGAAGCCTGTGCATGAAGAGGAAGGTGAGAGCATGACCTTCTCTTGCACCATTGACAGTTTTGCACCGCCTGTACCTGTCACTGTGGTCGTTGCGTAGCAGGCATCCAGTCTTGATGTCATTGGTCATGTAAGAACACTGTTGCCTTACCATCATGTCCTCTCCAGGCTTGTGGGGCCCTCTGCAGACATTGTTTCCAACTGAGTGATGCATCCCAAGTCTATCTGCACTATGTTTCAAGCTGATCAGTTTGTCCTGGCACAGTGCCCCATGCTCTTCTCCTGAAGCATCCTAAAGCAGTGGTGCTCTGCTCTGCAGATGATCCTCAGCTGGCAGAGTTCCTGCAGCTGATGCAACCTCGCCGGGCGGGCACCATCTGGTCCAATGATGACGTCACTCTTGCCCAACCTGCTGTCAAGGGCGGCGCTGCCCAATCTGCAGCCAGGCAGCCGTCTGCCCACAAGGTGAGCATGTTGCCCAGACACTGGCAGCACAAGCTGCTGATGCATATGCCTGTATGCATTGCGTGTCAATTTGGGTCTTCGGCTGAACACATGATAGGAATGTGGACAGACATGGATATACAGATCAGATATGTGACCATGCAGATGTACATTTGCTTGCCTGCCCGACAACAGATCATAGGATTTGACCTGGTGGTTATGTGAGAGATTTCATCACCGTTCGTCAATGCTCACATCACTTTGGTCAGTGCACACAGTTGCACTGCTACTTGCAAGCTGGTGTTTCTACAGGAAAAGATCCTGACCACAATAACTGACTATGCCACTTGTCACGATGCAGACCAAGCACAATGCCATAGCAAATGAAGCAGCCAGAAGCAGTGATGAAGAGGAGGACTATCAAGAGCTGCTTTCTAGCAGGGACTCAGACGCACACCCGGCTGCAGATTCAGACACAGAGCACGATGACTCAGACCTAGCGGATGAAGCAAACACTGCTAGGGATGCGGCAGTGTTGGATGAAGGGGTGTCTGATTTGGACTATCTAAAAAGCAGGATGAAAGCTGGCGTTGGTCAAGCAGAAGCTGATGACAAAGCTGATTCAGAGACATCCTCACTGACAGACACTGGTCCAGGTAAGGAAGCCACTGTCAGTCGCTTTGACTATGTGTACTGCTTCTGCCGGTTGGCTTGCTAAAGTTCATCTCTGCTGCAAACTGCACTGCATGTTGCTGTCAGACTTGACTCATACCTTCAGTTCTTGGTGCCTGCCATCACCAGCTGCTGCATCACTACCAACTAGTCAACATGACAGTAGTCTCATTCAAAAGGCAGCAATCTTACTCAATGCACACATCTGTTGCGCTGTAGTCGTGGTTGAAGTTGTGGCATTGCTCGCCACTTTGTGCAATGTGTTGAAGAAAAAAAGACAATGTATGCAAAAAGTCGACACCTGGCAAGTGATGCAGTCCATATCATGTCAGACAATAGAAGCTGTCTGCCGTTTTATTTTGTCTGTCTGTCAGCTGAACATTCATTGCACTAGGCAGATGGTAGGCACGTTGCATGACTACAGGAGCCCCAGTGGTCCATGCGTGTGTGTGAACTCAGGTGAGCATGGGGATGATGAAGTAGAGGCAGGAGTTGCTGAGCACAAGTCAGAAGAAGATGATGAAGAAGATGATGGTGATGCAGTGCAGCAGGACAGGCGGGCATCACATGCCAAGGCTAGTACCAGAAATGCTGACGAGCAGATGCCGGATGCTGCACATGATGCAGGTGTGTTTGCATGTTCAGCTTGCTGTAACATGTTGCATCTGCTTGGCATGTCAGAGCATGCATTGATTCTTGTGCATCAAGACAAAGTTGGAATGCAGCAAGCAGTGCATCTGCAGGCTGCCACCACTCATGCACTTCCTGCTGCATTCCCTCTTTATTCCGATGCACAAGAGTCAACGCATGCTCTGACAATTGCACATGCTCTTGCTTGGCATCCTCACAACCAGCTTAATCATCAATTGCATTAATGAGGGCATTAGCAGTAGGCCAAGTGGTCCCTGTGTTCAAAAGCCATTAGTACTTGGCAGTGGCAGCAGTAGTAGGGCTGGTACTTGGCAGTGGCAGCAGTAGTAGGGCTGGTACTCGGCAGTGGCAGCAGTAATCAGGATGGTACTCGGCAGTGGCAGCAGTAATAGGGCTGTTTCTCAGCAGTGGCAGCAGTGGCGCAGTGGCAGCAGTGGTGATCAGCAGTAACAGCAGTGGTTTGTGTGTTGCAGAAGACGAAGAGCCGACAGGCAGGCTGTTCTTGCGCAACCTGCCCTTCACCACCATCGAGGCCGAGCTCAGTGATGCCTTCACCGACTTTGGAGACTTGCAGGAAGTGCACCTCGTCTTGGACAGGTGAACAAGCTGTCTGCCACAGATGCGCATGCCCCGATCTACATTCTTGCCTCGCAAGTGTATGTGAACACTTTTCGTGTGTGCTGCCTGTTGTAGGTCACCTGCTGTCATACAGCACTTAACTTGCCAGATTTTGACCCTCTGTTGAATCAACTCATGTGTCCATTTGCCATTTGAACACCATAAGTGTTGGTCGCACTGTGGGCTGTCGGATGAAAAACCAAGTCCTGCCTGTCTTACTCAAGCGTCCATCAGTCACACACCAAGAGCCGCAACACACTCTCAGTGGGAACCAAAATGATGCATGTCGCCATGTTGACCTCTTGTACCCTCACATCTGCCTGTACAAGCTTCTGTTGTTGATGCTGGGAACCATTTGACTGTCGTTGCTGTTGCGGTGACTCTCTGTGTGAGAAAGTGCAACCCACTTTCTGTCAGTATGCTGCAGGCAAACCAAGAAGTCAAGGGGAATAGGTTATCTGCAGTTTACGCAGGCAGCAGACGCAGCAGCTGCTATGGCAGCTATGGATGGCAGTATCTTTCAAGGCCGACTACTACATGTTCTGCCTGCCAGAAAAGCCCCTACCCCTGTTGAGACCCCCCAGCAGGTCAGGTTTGCCCCCATGTGGTCATCATCGTGCTGATGTGGCAGGCTGTCTTACTGTAGCCTCACCGCGCTGTTCATTGGCAGCTGCACTTTGAACAACTGGCTCCTGCTGTGTCTATATATGCATTCTTTCCGTGCACAAGCATGGTATATCTATGATGCAACAGCATTCCAGGGATTGTCTGATCTGTACAGCCTGGTAAAGCTTTCCATTCTGCACTGTTGGGCTGGCAGGTATAACAGAAATACACTGCAGCACCTGTTGGAGATGTGATCAGCAAGTGTCTTGCACACACTGCTCTTCCGCCTCTGTGCCTCTGGTGGTCTAAGACTGCTCACAAAGGAGTGACTGTGGCCGCAGGACAACGTATCATCTGGCACCAAATACAAGGAGACCAAAGATGCCGAGCGCAGGTCCCAAGCTGGGAACCGAGCAGCGTGGAACACCTTGTTCATGCGCTCTGACACCGTGGCAGAGGCTGTGGCTGCGCACTACGGCATCAGCAAGTCACAGCTGCTGAGCAGAGATGCTGCAGACCTGCCTGTCAGAATGGCTCTGGGAGAGGCACATGTCATTGCCATGACTAAGAAGGCCCTGGGAGACGCAGGTAGGCTGTCAAGCTGCAGAGACAAACTCAGCTTGACTGATTGAGCTTTTGAGCCAGGATGTCTGACAAGTTGCTTTCAGCTCCATGACTAAGGGGTGGCAAGTAAACTGTTTTTTGATCATGGCATCAATATAGCATCAAGGGTTGCCATTAGGTGCTGGTGGTAAGTCTGGCCAGTAAGTTGCCGTTTCAAAGCTTGTGAGATTTTGATAACAGTCTAAAGTTTTGGCGGCAGTTGTTTTCATGTAGTTTCAAAAAGGATTGGCGCAGATGCAGGAACACTAAGTCACAGCACACAGTTACCAACTGTCTTCATGTATACTTCATGTATAACACTGTAAAGGGGCGCACTTTCAATGACAACAGAACCCACTCCTTGCAGGTGTGTCTATAGAAGTTTTAGAAGAGGCTGCAGCTGCAAGTGGCAAAGCATCAGCCACACATGCAGTCCAGCGCAGCCCAGTGTGCCTGCTGGTCAAGAACTTGCCCTACACTGCCAGCGAAGAAGACCTGACAGAGCTGTTTGGGGCCTCAGGGCCTTTGGCTCGCTTGGTTCTGCCCCCTACCAAGACACTGGCTCTTGTGGAGTTCAGTGAGCCCCAGGACGCAAGAAGGTGAGAGCGTGCTGTCTGTAACCTGCTGGTCATCACAATCAATCAATCAAGCGTTGGGCTGTGCATGGTGTGTGGGAACTCAGGTTCACCTGCACAGCATGCATACCTTGTGTGTAAGAGTGCATGCATCATGTATGTGGTCTTCAATGAAGCATACCTGGCTGATGCAGAACAAACTTTAGCACAGGTCTAAATTCAACACTCAATTCTGCATCATGTGAGTGTGTGCGTGCGTACGTGCGTGCGTGCACGTAGCAGGATAGTGTACACTATATATTGCTCTTGCTGCTGCACTTGGTGCTGTATGTTCATGTGTGTTACTATCACAGTGTGTACCGCTGCATGATTGGCCGCGCTCATGCGCACACATTGCAGTGTTGCATCTGCGCATCTGCGCAAGTAGAGCACGACAAAATGGTATCAGCCGCAAATGATTCTAGGGATTCAGCACAAAGTCGGTGGGTCTGACCGATGTGTGTGCGTACCTGCAGAGCATTCAAGTCTCTGGCCTACAAGCGCTACCAGCATGTGCCAATTTATCTGGAATGGGCTCCTGCCAACATCTTCAGGGCAGATGCCCCAAAGCCAAGACAGCCCTTGACCCTGCCCTTGCCCGCTCCCGCCTCTGCTGCAGTTCCAGACACTGGAAATGCCCTTGAAGCAGCTGCTGCTGCTGTTGATGCTGCAGCTGCAGCAGCAGCTGTTGTGTTGCCTGATGTGGAAGACACAGAGAGCAGCACCATCTATGTCAAGAATCTGGCATTTGCCACAGGTGCCGTTTCTGTTCTTTTCTCAGTTTTAGTTTTCCCCCGAAAGTTGCATGATTGTCAGCTTTGATAGGTTCGGAATTTATTGCCTCGGTCTTGCTTGGTCAGTGTCGCTTCTGCTGCACAGCCTATTTTGCCTTGAGCATTTACTTCTTGTTTGCCATTGCCCTATCAGCTGTCGTCCAGTCTATAAATATAGCAGAGCAGTTCCAAGCAGCTATATTTGAACACCCTGCTGTTCTGAAAAGGGCATGGTTCTTGGCAAACAATCAACTGACAGTTTGTGTGGATGTCATGAATGCTTGCCTGGTATGTTTTATTCTTCTACTCACCAACACTTCCTGCAGGTGATGCTGGGCTGCGTAAGCATTTTGAAAACACCATTTCCAGTGCTGGGGGCAGCATGCGAAGCGCGAAGGTAGCTGTCAGGAAGGGGCCAGATGGCAAGCCTCTATCCATGGGCTTTGGCTTTGTCGAATGCTCTTCAGAAGATATAGCAAAAGCAGTCCTCAAGCAGTTGCAGGTGAGTCATCGTCACTCACAATGCAGTGCCACAAGTCAGGCCTACATACTGAGTTTGTACTTACCTTTTGAGCTGGTCACCCACTGCTGTCTTGTCCAGTGCGTGTAGCACCTCTTTTGTACTGGCGTTGTTTGGTTACTACTGTGACATAGAGTGTGTCGTGAGCCAGTCAATGAAGCTTGGAGAAGCCACGGAACAGAAATCTCCAAGCCTGACTAGTTGACTGAACGCTCATGATCTCGGTCGCCAGATCAAGCACAGCACTGCGGCAGGTAGTATGTACCTGGATGCTGTTGCATCCCAAGCATACGTGTCTTGACAACAGCTCCGACTCATGCATGTAGTGCTGAGTGTATGTTGGTTCCCCTTCATCGTCTGTTGACTCCCCTCCTGATGACCCCCTAGATACAGAACTGTACATTGGTTGATTATGTATGGCCCACAGGGAAGCACGCTGGACAAGCACAAGCTAGCTTTGCAGCTGAGCATGCGCAAGGCCAGCAGTGCAGCCAGGGCCAAGAAGCAGACGGGCACACCAGAGAAGCAGAGCACCAAGCTGGTGGTGCGCAACGTGGCCTTTGAGGCCACACGCAAGGAGGTCATGTCTCTCTTCAGCCCCTTTGGCCACATGAAGAGCTGCCGCCTGCCAAGAAAGTTTGATGGCACCCCCAGGTGTGACAAAAACTGCACACATTCATGGAACTTGAGCTTACGCTTGTGCAGATCTCAATGTTGTTGTTGGGCGGTCAGGCTGAGGACATGCTCTTTTTCTGTGCTGGGCTGTGGAGCAAGCAAGGTGGTGTCAGTGCTGCAGTCCAGTGCAACGACAAGTCTATAGCTCGTGAAACATTGCATGTTTGTCTGTACTGACTCAGATGATTTTGCTTGCTTGACTGGGGTGAGGCACAAACTTACTGGGAACCTGGCATGGTGCAGGGGTTTTGCTTTCATTGAGTTTGTGACCAAGCAGGAAGCCAAGAATGCAATGGAGTCCATTGCTGGTGCTCATCTGTATGGGCGGCGCCTAGTGGTGGAATGGGCTGAGCAGGGCGACGAGGGACTTGATGAAATCCGTGCAAAGACAGCTGCCAAGTTTCGTGGAGAAGCTGTTGATGAGTTTGATGAAATGCCTGCCAAAAGGCGGAAGGCTGGCGTTTAGATGACCCTGTTCCAAAAATTAGTAGGTGTGATTAGGTTGACCCTGTCCAGTGATGTTTTTGTGTTGATGATGTCACCGCTCAGTGCAGCTGCAATATATTAATTGCTGTAGGGCTGCAGGTACATTGACACATACTGTGCTCACAGACTACGTGTTTCAGCAGCGATTCTGTATGCAGGCATGTTGGTTTGCGCAATGCTATGCATGTATAAAAGGGAAGACCAGGACACGCCATGTTGATTTGTGGTATTTTGACAGTTGCATTGATTTTCAGGAGTACTACTATCTTAACTTCCATTGCTGCGTTGCACAAGTCACTGACAATCTCAAATAGCAAACAACCTCACACAAAGCCAAAGGAAGGGTTAAAACAGCGATCACGCATCAAACAAGGTTGTGTCAATATCCAAACATCTGTGGTGTACAGTAGGTGGCCCTGAGCAGCAGACAAGGACTATTCTCCTGATCACCTTGCCACGCTTTGGCTGTGAAGCTCTGCATGTCATACAGGCACAGCATCGCTCAACATTGATTACTGCAGATTGTCCTGTGTTCTTGAGGCAGCGCAAAAGACAAATCACTCAAACACAGTACAATCAAAGATACCGTTGTCAAACATGAGGCACTACAGTGGATGATGCATGCCAAGAAAGGCAAGCACCTGTTGACTCCTGTCAGGGTGCGTGTATGTGTAATCCCACCAGTCTCTGCTTGCTGCACCAGTCAAGGGCCCACAGACCGTGGGGGTGCTTGAAGGGGCGTAGGAAGGCAACCCTGTGGCAGCATGTACACACAGCCCAAGACAGGTGTCCAAGGCTGTAAGTGCAGCATCACCAGAGTATATCAAAAACAAAGAGGCAGCAAATGTATACAATACAATTGGCAAACCTAGGATACTGCCAGCTTTGCCACTTCCTCTTGGTGAAGCAGGCATCCTGCTGCATGCTGCTTCTATCTGTCTTGCTGCCAGTGACAGGCCATCTCAGGCAGTGCCTACCAGTGTTGGGAGTAGTACAAGCCAAGTTTGCTGGGCTGCCACAGTGCTGACTGGTGGCATGCTGCTCGTGTCAGTTCAGCACGCATCTGCTGCGGCTTCTGGGAACAAACTGAACAGCAGCTGAATCACATCACATTGTACTTGCCGGGGCCTTGGGCACCCTGATCTCGTCTGATGGACCTCTCAGTGAAGTCAGCAATGATGGCCTTGCACTCGTCTTTGGCAGCCCTCACTTTAGCTTGGGTGGGTCCCTCAATGATGAGATGCAGCTTCTTGTCATCGTCTGGGATCTTCTCACCCTTGTCATAGAAACGGCCCCGGATGGTGATAGCTGCTCCGGTCAGCTCGTTGATCTGGGCTATCGTCTCCCGATGCGTGATCTGCAAAGCGCACACACACAAGCTGCTGGCACACAATTTTGATGAGCGCTGCAGATGTTTCCCAGGATGACTGATGTGAGAAGCAAGAGCTGAGATGCAGCAGCTTGCGGTGTGTGGCACTGCATGCTGTTGACATATGATATGCGCTGTCTGCGTGTGCTGCACCTGACGTTGTGCAGTACACGGTTTGCTTGCAACAATGCATCAGATGATACATACATAAGAAAGAGACAAGCAAAAACATGCAGTTGTTATCATCCTCGGTATGATCTACCACATGCAATGCCTGATCCAGCATAAATTCTGGCTTTTCTCTTTGTGCTGTGGCCTACGGTCTTAGCTCTAGACTGCTACCTCAGGAGGCTCCCACCATAATTGCCACAAAGCACAAACATTTTGTTTCTTGTTGTCACATGCATGCATGCCCACAGGCAGCCAGGTAATTCCATTCAACACAGACACACAGACACACACACACACACAGACACACACAGGCACACGAGTATGCACATAGACACAGACACGGTTACACACATGCACACAGACACACATGCACATAGACAGACAGAGAAGTGAAAGGTGCCCACCTTCCAGCGAGCGTGCTGAGGGAAGTCATTGATCTCCAGCTCAACAACATACTGGTCCTTCTCCTCTTCTGCTGCCTGGGGCATCTGTGGCATCTGGCCCCCAGGCAGCAGCTGCTGGACCATCTGGCTGGCCCTCAACAGACCCAGTGGGCCTTGGGCACCCCCTGGCATGCCCGCCTGCAAACATGCCAACACTCTTGTCAATTGTGTTGTTACCTCCACCATATAGACTTCTTATGTGCTCCACACTGACTGATGTTACTCACCGAGGTGTGCAGAACAGCCTGTTGTCATGCGTACATGCAGCACAGGATGACTGGACGTGAAGCAGGGTTGGCAAGTGCAGTCTGGCACTACAAGGCAAACACTCTGCCAGCTCAGGTCATCGCAAGCCACCAGACACTTGACAGAACATATGTTGAAGTTTCCATGTGCACAGCACACATGCTGTGTCATACTGTGCCATGAGCAGCCTGACCACAGACCAGCAAAGACATCACACACGTCAGACAGGAGGGCTGCTCTGTGCGGCCATAACTGTCTGCACAATGTCACTGGACTGGCATCCTGGGCAACCCAGTATAATACATGGCTTCTCATTAAATTGGCGCCAAGAGGCACAGTCTTTTCTTTTCTTTCACTGGATTTGCAGCAGAGCTTTGAGTCAGGCTGGAGGAAGCTCCACAGGGGGGCAATGCAGACAGGAGGGTGCAGGGGACTTGCCTGGATAGCAATCTCAGCGGCCTTCTGCTGGGCAGCACGCACAATGTTGCTCTGTTCACTGTTGAGGGCTGGCATGTGCTGTGACGTCATGCCCATCCTGTGACCGGAGGACTTGAGCAGCTCCTGTGCAATCTTCTGAGCCATCTCTGCCTTGGACCGCGCCGATGCATCCATCTTGTCCAGCTGCAAAAGGGCATGTGAAAGCAAATTGTTGGCACAACACCAACAGCCATGAGGTAAGTTGTGCATTAGGCAGCACCCAAACCCAGAGAATCAGCCTTAGCTTTATGCACGACAGCAGTGACTTCTTGTGCATGCCAACATCACAGCACGACACGAGACAATCTTGGTGCCGAAAGCTGCGTCTTGCAGTGCAAATACATAGACATGGTGAAAAGAGACTGTGTAAACTGGGAAAAAGCAGAATGTATTGTAAGGGCGGGGTAAGGGGCAGGGTAAAGCCTACCTGGGGAGCAGGAATGTTGTCACTGTTGGAGTAAGAGTCAGCAAGCCTGCGTGCTTCCCGATCTGCAGCTGTCTCCAGGCGAATGTCGTCCTCTGCTTCCTCCACTTCCTCTTCCCTACCGTAGGCTGTCCCATACTCCTTGGCCGTTGCCTACACATCAAGCCATGTAAGGTTGTCAGTTGCAGCACTTGCCAAGGCTGCAACACTGCGTTCAGGATGACACAACATACAGACAGCCTAGGTGCCGTCTGCTAAGCTCCTTTCCTGCACCCTGCTGTTGGTTGCTCCCATCTGTCTTGGCTGATGCCGGCACACCAACTCTGTCGTAATCCCAAAACAGCTCAAGGTGCAGCAGATTATGCCTGCTGCTCTACGACACCTCAAGCACCTCACCCTCTAGATATAGGCCAACCCTACACACTAAGCAGTTCCAACCCTGGTCGGCCTTGCAAAGTGCAGAAGAGCTTTGATTTTTGGGAAGAAACCACAGCAGCAAGGCAATATTGCACAGGTACAGATCTCTGCAAGTGATGTTTGTTCATACCTGCTGCATATGCGGCAGCCTTCAGACCACATGGCAACCACAAAGAGTGAGCGCAGCCAGAGCCAAGCCCCTCTTGGTAAGTATACAAGTTGTTGCTCTAGAAAGGTAAGTGAGTCAGGACAGCATGCAACGTGCAGTCATCTCTACACAGCACACGCACAGATTGCACAGCTGAGGTTGCTTAGTCAGCACTGACGCCCTCAGGGAGTACTTAGCAGCATAAAGCAGAGGTGGGAAGAAGGGCAGGTTTTTCACAAGACAGCAAGGTGTGCTGCCCAATAAAGTGGAAGTTATCACACAGGGCCACATATGTAGCCGGTCAGCTGGGCGTTAAGAATGCCACCATACAGTGCCAAGCTCACCTTCCTGCGGTCCTTCTCTTTGTCTTCTTCAGCAGAGTCGAACTTGAAGCCAGAGCCGCCGTAGCCGCTGCCGTGCGCCCTGGCCTCCCCCCTCTTCACCTTCTCTGTATGCTCCCTGGCCATGGTCAGCAGGTCCTCTGGGATGGCTGCTTTGGATTCCTTGAGGGCTTTCACCAGGTCCCCGGCGTACTGATCTTCATCAGGGGCAATGAAGGTGATGGCTGTGCCTTTGTTGCCGGCCCGGCCTGCAGCATGCAGGAAATCAGTGTCACAACAAGTGAATGGTGATGAGATTACGAGCGCTGCAACAGAGAAAGGAAGGTGTATGCTCTTGTTGCCGGCCTGGCCTGCAGCATGCAGCACAGTGTCACAATGAGTGAATGGTGATGAGATGATGAGTGCTGCAACAGGGAAAGGCAGGTCTAAGATGGCTGTGCCCTGGTTGCCCGCCCGCCCTGCAGCATGCAGCAAACCAGCGTCACAACAAATTTGAGGTGCTAAGATGATGAGTGCTGCAATAGAGAAGGGAAGGTGTATGCTGGCTGTGCCCTTGTTGCTGGCCCAGCCTAAAGCATGCACCAGCACAGTGTCACAATGAGTGAATGGTGCTGGGATAATGAGTGCTGCAACAGAAAAGGAAGGTCTGTGGCTTTTGGCAGTCATGATGGGATACCCCCAGCTTGGTTTCCAGCTGCAGGCCAGAGCTGTCAGCAGTGCTTGTCAGACTGTGTCACCTAAATCCATCCTACAGGTCACAGCAGCAGCAAAGGTACTGCCGGCGGCTTGCTTGTGAAAGGTTCGCAAAGGAAGCTGAGCAGCATCACATCCAGCTTGCAACGTCGATAGCAGTTAGTCCACTGTTTGTCAAGGCATACATGCAGGCTGCGAAGCAAGATGCACGATGCACCTTGAATGGCATGGAGTCCGCTGGTTGTCAAGGCATGCATGTAGGCTGCAAATCAAAAGGCATGTTGAGTCAGGTATAGACCTGTTCTGCCAACTCTGTGCACATAGTCCTCATGGTGGTTGGGCACTTCATAGTTGACCACCAGCACCAGGTCCTTCACGTCCAGCCCTCTGGCAGCAATGGAAGTGGCAACTAACACATTGCTGACGCCAGACTTGAAGTCGTTGATGGTGCTCTCTCGGTCAGACTGATCCTTGGCTCCATGAAGAGACAGGCACGGGTAGCCCACCTGCAAATGTGAGAGAGATCTGCTGAGTTGAGTTGAGTTGAGCTGAGCTGACCACCAAGAAGTAAAGATGGAAGTAGCAGAGAAATACTGGGAGGACTGTGATCAAGTAGGTGGCGCAAGAGGCACTTGCGAAATATGGCTGTTGATCCTGCACTGATTGACACCCAGGCTAAGTATGCATGCAACAAATAGCAACTTGTTCAACCGTGCAACCTGCTTGCAGGCATTTGGCAGGATGTCAGGATAATGAGCAATGCTGTGCCTGTATAACATGCAGAGCTTCATAGCCAAAGCGTGGCAAGGTAATCAGGAGAATTGTCGTTGTCTGCTGCTCAGTGCCCACTTGCTGTGCACCACAGACAGTTAGCCATTTATCAAGTGTCGATAGTCAACAGTGAAGGGAGTCACCTTGAGCAGGTCTCTGAAGAGGTTGTCACACAGGTCCTGGGAGGCCACAAAGATGAGTATCTTGCCGTTCTCGTAGAACTCTCCCAGGATCTCCAGCAGCCTCAGGAAGCGGTCAGCCTCAGGCCTGATCTCAATCAGCTGCGTGATGTCCTTGTTCACGACTGAGCGCCCCCCAACTTGGATCTCAACAGGATTGTGTAGAGCCTGCTTGGCCAGCGTCTCCACCTGGAAAAATGCACAAACTGCCTGTCAGCAGCTGAAGCACTGAAACACTTGAAGTGCTGAGCATTTCAGTGCAGGTAGTTACACTGACAGGTGTGGTGGACTGAGACAGCAGCAGCTGAATACGCAGTCGTGTAGACACAGCAGGTACAGTGGTCAACCAAAAGAATGCAAAATTTGTATGACTGTATGGAGTGCTGTGTGATAAGTGATGTAATGATTTGTGCACAACAGCTCAGGCAAACATCCTCTGCTGCTTCTTTGTGAGGCCAGATAGTCTTGGCTTGACTCAGAAACATGGCAATGTGGTGTGAAACATGTGTGTGCACACCTTGACAAGCGATGCAGAGTGCATGGAAAGGGAGGGACCAGTGTGTACAACGTACCGAGCGTGGGAAGGTAGCAGAGAACATAACAGTCTGACGAGATGGCCTGATATTCCTGTGGATGCGACTGATCTGGGGCTCAAACCCCATGTCAAACATCCTATCAGCCTCGTCAAAGACCAGATATGTGACACGCCGCATGTTGGTGATCTTGCCGCCGCTGGTAACCAGGATGTCAATCATGCGTCCAGGCGTG
>JAABUW010005363.1_pt1 | contig 16702 bp, 17 predicted proteins | sample 5560081 | NCBI WGS metagenome assembly JAABUW01 (sample SAMN10711882, study PRJNA513363) | rock metagenome | isolation source: Antarctica rocks | place: Antarctica: Victoria Land, Knobhead sud | reverse complement strand
GAGAAGCGGGACGTGGTAAGGATTAGGCCCCGGCCCGCACCCGCCCGCAGGCAGCAGCCGCGCAGCTCATCGACAGTGCGCTGCTGGACGGCCAACTGGTCGAACTGCTTGACCTGAACAAGGTATCTGGTGCAGTGGGGAGAATGGGAATTGAATGGGGTACGGGCTTGGCTCAGTCCACGGGTTAGTTCACTCGGCTCGGGCAGGTTCGCCTCCATGTCCCAGCCGCCGGAGCGGTTCCTGCCGACAAAGCCCTCGCGTCCTGTGGGGCGCACACTTGCCCCGCCCTGGCATTCGAGCAGCCGGGCGACGACTTGAAGGAATGCCCCGTAGGGTAGGGCGAGCAGATGCGCCCGCAGCAGTTTTTGGAGGCTTGGATCGTGAAAGCTTGGCTCAAGGTCAAGGTCCTTGGGATGAGAGCTTTGCGTCTCAGATTGAGAGCGGAAGTCGTCTGCTGATGTGGCATGGGGCATGGCGTCGGTTAACGGGAGAATTTGAATAGAAGAGTTCAACAAGTCAGTTGAATGACTTGTCTATTCATCTTCCGAGTTTGTTTGCTATCTGATCTCATTGATTTTCCGGGGCAAGGGACCAGTCTCCGGGATGGGCACTCAGCCACTCCACCCGGCGTCGCCCGTGGCCGTCAAAGGCCGCCTCGGGGAAGCAGCCCCGGCAGCCGCTCAGGAGGCAGCCGGAGCGCTCGGGGTAATGTCCGTCCGGGGAGAACAGATCGCGGGGCAACAGCGGCCTGCCCAGGTGGCTAGAGAGGGCATCGGTGATGGATTGAACCAGGGCGTGGGAAGGGCTAGTTTGTCCGTTGATGAGGCGGCTGATAGTGGACCGGGAAACGCCGACATCGGCGGCGAGGCGAGCGCGTCCCTGGAAGCTGTAGCGGCTGGCATGGATCATGACGACGTGGACGCGGTTGTGGAGCCTGGGCCGTGGCCTGCGTTCAGCCGTCGTGTGGAGTTGATGGCCAGGGCGGAACGATTGTGGTGAAAATTCCTTCGTCAGGGGTTCTTTGAGCATCGGCTTCCTTGCGCTTAGTTGAGTAAGTGCAGCCATCGTTCCAAACAGAAACCGAACATGCAACCGCCGTTGCGTAGTGGCATCTGGGTCCGGTTCTGTTGCGGTGACAGCCGGGTTGTATTGCCACGCTGAGCTTCCAGTGTAGGCATGTGCCTTTATCTATTTAAGGGCTGTTAGAGCGCTGAATAAGATTTATGTAGCACTATGATGCTACGACATGGATCGAAGCAGGAAGCGGAAAAATCAGTTTTCGAGGCGTAAGGATTGGCCTATCCCAAAGGGAAGAAGTCCAGCGCTTCAACCGTCGGAAAGCTTTTGCGCCTGTTATAATGAGTGACACGGCCAACAATAACGCCTGCTCTTGCTTGCTGGCCGGTTGTGGCCCCTGTAAAAAGGGTGGATGGTTGGAAATGATTTTCCTTCCAGGGGTGTTTGGCCGGTCGCATAGACCAAGCGGGCGCGAGGGTAGCAGGAAGGTTGTCGTGCGGAAGGGTGCTGAACGGAAGGCAGAGGAGGTGTAAAGCACTGAAATGAGCGTTTCAGTCTTTACACGATGATGGACGGTATTCTAAAAATAATATTATTTCCCTGAACCCATTTTGAGGAGTCGCTGCCTCTTAGCTACTAGAAGACACAGATTAGAAGACACAGAGCGCAGTACACAAACACAGGTTGATATGTCCATAGCTGTTGACGGTCATTTGCTGGTAGCGGCCCAAAGAGGCGACACAGTTGCGCTGGAACGGGTGCTTGCCCAGTGCAGGCCCAACTTGCGCCGTTACGCCTCCCGGTACTGCGTGACGACTTCGGACGCGGAAGAGGCCGTGCAGGAGTCGCTGATTATCCTCTACCGCCGCCTTCCGGCGCTGCGCTCGGTCGGGGCGTTCAGCGGGTGGCTGTTTCAAGTAGTCCAGCATGAGTGCCAACGGCTGGCGCGAAAGATGTTCCATCAGCACGTTCCGCTGGATGAGGCTATCGAAGACAGATACCTGACGACCCGCACGGATATTGAGCTGCGCCTTGATATTGCAATGGCAATTCAATCACTGCCCGACATTTACCGGGAAATCATCGTTCAGCGCGATTTCGAGGAGTTGACGGTCAAGGAGATCGCCGTCCGCCTCGGCTTGTCGTCGGAGACGGTGAAGACCCGCATTCACCGGGGGCGGCTTCTCATCCGGGAACATCTTTTAGCGTAAACATCAGGGAGAATTATTATGTGTTCGACAAAACCGCTTATGATCCATCTGGTGCGGGGGGTGATTGGTATTGCCCTTCTCATCGCGGCCTTTTCGCTCGCAGGCAGCCTTCCCATTGTGGCGATGCTGCTTGGGGGCGGGGCGCTGGTCGCCTTTCGTGGCTGCCCGACGTGCTGGCTGGCCGGACTGTTCGAGGTGGCGGCGACGAAAAAGCCTGAGCTGCCCGCTGCCGGGCCTGTCCATCCGCCAACACGCGAAAACCTGATCCAACACCACTAACAAAAAACCGCTCACCAACCAAACAGGAGAAAAATGATGCCAGAAACATACACCGCCAAGCTAGAAACAGACACCGCCAAACCGGGCCGCGCCATTGTCGCGGGGCTGGTCGCCACTATCGTCATGACGATGCTTATTTACATGGCTCCGCACATGGGAATGCCCAAAATGGACATTGCCGGGATGCTCGGCTCGATGGTGAACGGCGGGCAGGCTCCCGCGATGATGAGCGGCCCGTGGCTGATCGGCTTGATGATGCACTTTGTTTTAGGAACGCTGGTGTTCCCGCTCCTCTATGCTTATTTCGTCTATGGGCTGCTGCCGGGCAAGCCGTGGGCGAAGGGTTTGATCTGGGGCGTGGCGCTTTGGGCGGCGATGCTTGTCATGGTGATGCCGATGATGGGCAAGGGCTTCTTTGCCAGCAAGACGCCGGAGCCGCTTCTGTTCGTCCTGGGTGTACTGATGGGCCATCTGCTGTACGGCGCGGTCTTCGGCGCTCTGGCGGGCCAGCAGGCACAGCGCAGCGGCGCGGCGCTCCCCGGTCATTCCCATACTACGGTCTAAGACTTAACTACGGTCTAAGACTTATGCCCCTCTTAGGGGCGATCAATTGTTTGCAGGGCAGTGGCGGCGATGCTGCTGCCCTGTAGATGCGGGGCAATCGTGCCCCGATCTTGCGCGATCTCACTTGCGCGGTTCCACAGGAAAATTAACATGAAAACTTCACTGACTCTTCGGCTCGCTGGCGTGTTCGCCGCCGTCGCTCTGGCGGCCTTATCTGCCGCGCCGGTCGCTCAGGCGGCTCCCGCTGGCAAGATGGCACACAGCAAGATGGCACACAGCAAAAAAATGGCGGCGCATACCGTCTATGTCTGCAAGGACTGCAAAGCCTTCTACTCGCCCGCGATGGCGAAGAAAATGGGCTACAAGGACGGCATGGGGCACAAGCTGGTCAAAGAGGCCAAAACGCCCGCCGGGTATATGGACGGCAGCAAAATGAAGATGTAACGGGCGCATCGCCGCTCACAAAGTCGCCCGCCTGTTCTCGAACACAGGCGGGCATTTAGCACAGGAGAACCCAAATATGAAACATTTCTTCGGAAAAATCGGGCTGGGCCTCGCCACGCTCACACTGCTGGCGGGGGGTTGGGGTATCAGTCATCCGGCGATGGCCCAAAACCCGATGCCCGCCATGCCGCAGGGCAATATGGCGGGCGATCACGCCGCTATGATGATGAAGATGATGAACGCACGGCCCAAAGAATTGAAGAAGGCCGATATGACCGTGATGCAGGCCAAAGCCACGGCCATGAAAAAGGGCATGTATAATTGTTGCCTGAAGCATCCTTGTGACTGGTGCGCCCTGAAAATGGGGACCTGTCCGTGCGGCAAGAGCGCCGCCATGAATATGCCTGTCTGCAACGAATGCAAGGGCGGCTGGGCGGCGGGCGACGGGGCGATCCCCGGCCTGACTGCCGACCAGATCAAGACAATGCCACGCATGGACATGATGCCGATGGGTAAGAAAATGGGCGCGGTTCCTGTTGCCGGGACAAAGCGGGTCGTCGTCAATACCTGCCCGATTACGGGGGGCAAGGTTGTAGGCAAGGGAGCGGGAATGTCAGTCGTGGGAAGCTACGAGGTGCATTTCTGCTGCGCTGGCTGCAAGCCGATGTTCGACAAGATGAGCAAAGCACAGCAGCTTGCAAAGATTCGGGCAGTCATTTAGCGACACCGATGTTCTGATGCAGTAGTGAAAACGGCCCGGCCACTCTGGTGAGTGGCCGGGCTTTGCTGCTTTAGGCGGCTTGGTCGTGTTGGTCCTCTGGCGGTGCTGCGAGCTGCGGCATAACATACGGCTTTAGCAGTATGGGCGCGGTCTCGCCGGTAAGCTGGCGCTGGTCATGGGCTGCCAATATGTCTGCCTGCTCCTCCTCGGTGAACTGCGTAACCCCTTCACGCAAAAAGTAACTGACGGCCCATTCCCGCTCCGTCATGCCGTCGGGGATTGGCCCCGGTATGACAAGCCGCCCTGCTGGGTTCTCGGCCTGAACGATAATACCTCCCGCTTGCGGAACAAGCTGAGGCCAGGCGCATCGTGGTTGCGAAGCGCCTTGGCAATCTCGTCTAAAATGCTCCATAGGAGCTTCGTTCGCTCATCATTCGGTCGGTTGCTCCCTGGCAACAGTTCTACGGCCGTACTATTAGGACTACCACCTCGGACTGAGGGCACAAGGAAGCGGCTTTGCCCGCTCCCAGACACGATTTTTACAGTTCTACCTGGCTTCTTTGTGGTCTGGCGAAAGCGGTATATTTGCGCCTCACTCTGCATTCTCGTCTCGACGCCTTCTGTGCCGTTTTTACTACTTTGCTCTTCATTATTCTCTTTATCCGTTTCGCTTCTTTGCTCGTCTGCCCTGTTCTGCAGCTTATCTGCCCCCCTCAGAATGGGGCGGAACACCGGTCCGACCTCAATCTGAAGCTCTCCGCGCTCCAATAAGTAGGATGCTCCTAAAAGACGTGCTAGGGCACGCTTCAATCCCACATCCCCGTCCGTGAACAGCGCCCATGCGTCCTCGTGAAAGCCAATTACTTCCTCAACCGCCTCTCGAACCGCTACTGGCTCCCGCGCCGCTGCCGGGGCCTGCTCATCCCGTTCCCGCCCTGTCTCTAGCCGCAGGTCACAGGCCGCCTCCAGCCGCAGGCGCTCTACCGTTAGCTGTTCGCGCTTGGTCCGGTATTCCTCTTCCCCCACCAGACCGTCCAGCTTTAGGTCCAGCAAGGCAGATAAACGCCGCTGCACCTGACCCGCAGCCTTCGCCTGGGCCGCCCGGTTCGCCTGCTCATGGGCGGCTTGCTCCTTGCTCCAATCCGACAATGCTCCGCGCAGCAGGCCGGCAACTTCGGCGTCGATAGTTAGACCTGCCAGTACCTCCTCCACTGCCGCATCCAGAGCCTCTTCGCGCACATGGTAGCGCCTGCAAGGAGACGTCTTGCAATGGTAATAGCGGTATGTCTTCCCCGATGGCTTGCGCTTCTCTTCCGCCGTCACGCCTCTACCGCAGTGGGCGCACCGGATCAGCCGCGCATAAGTAAAGTGGAGGCGCGTCTTGATGGCCGGGCGCTCCCGCTCGATCAGGGAACGCAGCCTCCCGAACTCGGTGAGTGTCAGCATCGAGACGTGTGCTCCCGGATGCACGTCCTCCCCTTCGCGGAAGTGGCCCGCGTAGAAGATATTGGCGCACATATTGTAGAAGGTCGTGCGTGGCAGCAGTCCCCCGCCACCGCGTGGACGAGTCCGCGTTGTGTAGCCCCATTCCTCTGTGAGTACGGTATGGGCCTGAGCTGCTGAGTGGGTCCCGGCCAGGATCAGCCCGAACGCCCGCTGGATCAGCGGGAAGCGGTCCGGGTCCGGCAGGATGGTGCGTGTGCCGCGCGGCAGATGGGGGGTGTTAAGGTATCCTTCGGGGGCACGGTGGGGCGACCAGCCCTGAGCGACTTTGGCGGCCATACCTCGTGCGGTGTTGCGTCTCAGCTCCAGGATGTCCTGGTTAGCCATACCGGCGTCTACCGCCCACAGGAGCACGTTGTCCTCTGGCCGGTAGCAGCGCTCAGGGGTCTGAATGGCCTTCACTTCGCCGCGCTGGAGCATTCCAGCGAGCCTGCCGCTGTCCTCGGGGTTGCGGGACAGGCGGTTGATACTCCAACACAGCACGGCGTCGGCTTGCCTGGTCTTGAGGAGGCGCAGCATCTGGGCAAAGACGGGGCGGGTTCCCTCGGACTTGGCTGAGCGTGTCTCGACCAGCTCGTGAGCCACATCGAAGCCATGCCGCTCGGCGAGGCGGCGCAGGACGTCGAGCTGGGCATCGATGCTCTGAACCTGTCGGTCTTCACTTTCACTGCTCTTGCGGGCGTAGAGGACGTAGCGATGCATACTGAATGGTAGATTGATTTGAGTGACTTAGTTCACCGAGGCAGTTCGGGACAGCTCGCTGAGGGGTGGTTTGAATCTACACCTGGATGTTGGCGAAGAGTCAACAGCAAAAAATCAATTGCCAGAAATCAACAGCAAGAAATTAACAGCAAGAAGTTAATTTCATAAAAGAGCCTTAATGAACTGATGGAGCACTCATTGATCTTCATTGATCGAGTGTGTCTGGTCCCGCCGGGTTTTCCTGAGATATTGTTCGCGCAGGTAGACAAATTGCATGAGAGCGGTCAGGGTGATGTGCGCTTCTTCGCTGGGCAGGGACACGCCCCAGCGACGATGGTAAAGGGCCTGGAAGTCTGCAACGTGCTTCGGTGCCGGAACGGGAAGTGCGGTTGGTCCGGGCAGGGTGTCAATCACAGTAGGTGTTAGAGAAAGTTCAGCATTTGGCTGAGGAGAAAAGATCGGCTGAGGAGAAGAAAGTTGAGCCATACCCAGCAGCCTACCTGCTGGCGAAGACTGTGCCAGTGTGGGTGCGCTGACGCTCTTGGCGCGTTCAACGATAACCCAATCGAAAAGAATTTGCTTGCAGGTGTATTTTGGGAAGTAATTTTTAGAAACAGAAAAATTCTCCACTAAATGGTGAGAAATTCACCACACATTGGAGAAGATACCGGCAAGGCAAGGTTCAGCGAGAACTGCCTTCTTGTTGGCAGCGCCCCCCGCAACGTCTGGGGCAATGCTTCATCCAGACGGAACTTGGAAATTCCCACTGGCTTGTTGATGTTGCACAGAGCGTAGACGTCGCGCAGTGCGTACTCGGCCACGACCTTTAAGCTGAAGCGAACTGACGTCCAACGCCAGTCACGACGACGGCGAATGATGGCTTCATGGTCTAGTTTCAACTCCAGCTTGGTCCGATTAGAAGCTCTACGCCCTCTGGGGCCGTGTAGAAGAACTTATCGTTTCAATTCCAGCTTGGTTTGATTAAAAGGTGTCTCACTCGTTTAACGCCTGAGCGGTAGGGCATGTTTCAATTCCAGGCTGGTTCGATTAAAGGACGCGCCGCAGCGCGAGGGCCTGCACGTTGTAGGAGCCGTGTTTCAATTCCAGGCTGGTTCGATTAAAGGCCCCTGCCGGAGCCGCATCGATGAGAAGCTGCCAGTACGCTCGTTTCAATTCCAGGCTGGTTCGATTAAAGGGGGGGCGTTTTCATTTCAATGCCTAAAAGCGTTCCTAAGTTTCAATTCCAGGCTGGTTCGATTAAAGGGCAAGCTAGTCTCTATCCTCATCCTACCCTACCGTCGGTTTCAATTCCAGGCTGGTTCGATTAAAGGGCGGGAGAGCGTGAGACTAGCCGAAATGACGTTGCCCGTGTTTCAATTCCAGGCTGGTTCGATTAAAGGACTGTTCTTGAAACAGGGCGTCCCAATCATCGGCAGTGGGTTTCAATTCCAGGCTGGTTCGATTAAAGGCTATGATACTGGATAAAAATACGGGCGTCAAGTGGTCGTTTCAATTCCAGGCTGGTTCGATTAAAGGAGGAAATCGCGCCGATGTCGCCGACTTTGAGAGTGCGTTTCAATTCCAGGCTGGTTCGATTAAAGGCGGGCAGGAGCCGCACCACATCGCCTTGCAACTCGGTTTCAATTCCAGGCTGGTTCGATTAAAGGAGTCACCACGGCGAACCCGGCGGCAGGCGGCGGGGTCGGCAGGGCGCGTGTAGCCTGGACGCCCTCGATCACCTGTGCCACCTCGGCTTCTAACTCAGGCGTCAGCACGACTTCCTGCCGCCGCCGCTCATTGGGATAGTCGATCATGCCGGTGGTCTCGATGCCCTTCTCGTGTTTGAGATAGTACAGGTAGTAGAGAAGCTGAAAGAGCGACGCCCGCTCCCCGCCTTTGCTTTTCTTGACTTCATGGACCACGCCGCCGTCGGTGAAGTCCAGCCGCAGGAGATCGTCAATCAGAACATCCTTGCGGGCCTTGTCCGGGTAGCGTTCCTCATGCAGCACCTGCCCCAGCGCCACATTCTCCGCCCCCACGCCGCCGGAGACGTGCTCCTGCTCCACGCCATGCGAGAACCACCACAGCTTGCGCGGACACAGCACATAATAATGCACCTCCGTCCCCCCAATCCGCAAGTCCTTCAGCGAAGTTGTGTTTAGTGAAGATGTGTTCAGCGAAGTTTCAGGCATCTTCGTCATCTCCACCAAAAATGCAATTCTTAATAAGCGGGTTCGGAACCGGCGGCTGATCCAGTCTTAAACCTGTGCCATTGTATCTGTCATCCGAGTCCTCATCGTAGTCAAAGAGGGCAACAACAAACTCTGTCTTCTTGAACTTGACTTTGTCAAAAGCGGCGTCTCGGTACTCCCGATATACTCCTTCCCATACTTTTTTGTTTACGTTTACAATCAACTGCTTGGCTTCAAGATGCCTTCCTTCTTTTTTGTGGTCGCACCACATTTGGGCATATTTCGCGGGGATAACTTGCTCAGTCTCAAATAGGTTTTTTTCTAAATCAACATTAGGCTGATCCAACATTGGCCTCAGTTCCGCTACGACCGTTCTGAATGTGGACTCTGCTAACTCCATTTTCTCCGCTTCTTTTGATGGAAGACCCTGCGGATAAACCTTTTCCAGCCAGCATGACGCAACCTCAAAAGTGAGTAATTTCCGAGGAATATATTTCTGAGTTTCCTCCAATATCTCCATATCATAGATAAGCTTGGAGCCTTCGAGATCGCCGCAAGCGATGTAACAGATGCCAAATTGCTTAAGGTTCCCATGTCTGTTCACACGCCCGAATCTTTGCAAAAGCGCATCTGCCGGAGCAAGTTCCGTGAACATAGCATCAAAACTAACATCCAGTGAAACTTCGATAACTTGAGTAGCGATAACAAGTTTATGCTTCTCATTTTCCAGATCTTCTTTGAATTCTCGCTTGGATCGATCCCCTAGAGTGAACCGAGAGTGGATTAGAAACGGGTCTAAATCAATCAGCTCTTCGCGCATTAACACTGCCTTTTTGACGGTGTTGCACACTACGACTGTTTTCTTGCCCGCTTTCACCATTTGGCGTATGTCGCCTGCCATATTCTCAATGGCATTGTCACTCTTAATAACGATGCGGCGTACTTCTGACAAAAGCGGATCGTCTTGTGGCAGTTGTATAACATTGCTGTCAGTGTTGATATTGGCAGCTTTTAACAACTTACTTTTGAGGTTCTTTGGTAGTGTCGCAGTCATAATAAAGACGCAGGCATTTAGCTTCTGCAAGTATTCCAAAAGAACAAGTATTAATCCCATCGTATGCCCGTCATAGGCGTGGATTTCGTCAAAGACAACTAAAGAGTTGGTCAGTTCCAATAAGCCGACCTCAAAGAACTTCCGTCCGAAGAATATATCAAGCAACTGGTAAACCGTTGTTACTTTGATCGGGGAATAGATTTTTCGTGCTGCATCTCGATTAGCAATAGCAACCAACCTAGCCTGCTCCGGCGAAAGCTGGTCGTTGAGCGCATCTTGCAAGTAGGCTAAATCAGTATTGGCGTGGAGAATGGACACGTTTTCGTTTGCATGACGCTTAATATGCCCGCTTGTGTCTGGAAATACGGTACTAATCCGTTCTGCCATTGCGTTGATGGAGACTTGGTAAGGCAGAACATAGAATACCCTCGCATACCTTCGCACCCCTTTCCGGTTATTGAGCATCCAAAGCAAGGCGGCTTCTGTCTTGCCGGAACCTGTTGGTGCTATTAATGCGGCACTGCCTTGTATTTGTGAAGCATCTGTCTGTACCCCGCTCCATTGCTTCCAGCCTCTGATGTTTTTCCTTGCGTAAGTATCTAATGCTCCGGCTGTTATCTTCTTGCCCATAATAGTCACTCCAATTTTCGAGGAGGCAAGATGGTCAGACGCGACTAGAGCACCACGACTGAGAGTCATTTGCATATCTTCGAATGCGGGAAGAATTGCATTAGCGTGTTTGGGGACATCATTGGCAGGAGAGACGGCATTAGGGTCAAATTGCCACTGTGATAGGTTTTTTGAAAATAGTAAGCGTAAGGCAGGAACATTTAGCTCGTTCCATTTCCTGTGCCACTGCTCTGACCCTGAGTTGGTCAGGGATTGGCACAAGCGAAAATCTTGCTTCACGTTTTTATCACTATCAAGGAAGTTCTTGTGGTGAGACAGCAGGGCGAGATAAGCCCGGTATATGTCATGATCATCTAAGCTGAAACATTGGCGAAATAGGACGGCAGAAAGGACTTCATGCCGGTATGACCAGAGCGGATGAGGTGGCAGCAACATCTTCTGAAAACCATCAGCCGCTTTGCCGAAATCGTGAAATCGAGCGGCCTTTAACAAAGCCTCTGAAAGCGATTTCGGCAAGACAGGCCAAATGTTTAGGATTTGCCCTAATGCACGCTCTACGTCTTCAGTGTGTTCATCAAGATATACTTCGGGCTTTTCACTTTTAGCCAGCAAAGGCATTGAAGTTCCAGACATAAAAAGCCTCTTTCGTTTCTTTGACTTGTATTAATTCTGAGGATCGGATGGTTTGCTCCTGAGCCGCGTCAATCCGGGGCATCATATGAACCGCTTGCCTGTTGCCGGTGAAGTAAAGCGGTGCGGCGTAAATTGTTCCGCTTCCCAGTCCCAGCGGTAGGCATTGACCGCGCAAAAGGGCTTGTTCGCAAGACTCCACTTCCACAGCCTGTGGTAGTTTTTCAACAATCAGGTCTTCTGATCTTCCCAAGCTAAGAGGATTAACGGGTTGACGAAAGGCACTCATCTCAATTCCGCTCAATACAAGAATGGATAGAACTGGAAACGCTAAGAACTCCCGCTCCGTCGGAGAGATTTTCACGCCGATCTGTGACTTCTCCGCATTGCGCTGTGGAAGCCGACTTGTCTGAAAGTCTATTCCAATGCTGGCATAATCAAGTCGCCAGCCCAAGCGCAAATCACGTGGTTCGACCCAGCCGCCGTAAGCCGCGCAGATCAAGCCATGAACAGTGCATGGCGGCGGACACCGGAGTGTGCGCGACGGCAGGCCAATTTTAGCCGTGTTGGTGCGGGGATCACGGAAGTGAGCCGTGTATCCCGCTAGACGTATGATATTCGTTTGCATCGTCTGTCCTTACGCAGCCACATCCTCGGTCATTTTCAGCAAAGCCCGGCGCGGCGTGTCAACTATGAAAGTAAAGCCCAAGTCAGCAACTTCCCGCATATCGCTGCCAGTTAAAGTTTCTGTCAGTTGGTGTGGGCTAAATCGCATCTCGACAGGATAACCGATGTAAACAATGCGAGAAGCAAAAAGGTCCTCCCAATCCAGCAGCATCGCCTTGAGTTTGCTCACATCGAGGTAAGGCAAGTCATCTGTCCCTAGCCACACTGCATCGAAAGGAGAATCAGCGCAATTCATGAAAGCTCCGATGAACCCTTTCGGGCGAAGGCTGCCGTCATGTAATGCGCCGCTTGCTGGTCCTTGCAGATTGCCGATATTTGCCAGCGCCAAAAGCGCAGATTGCATTCGATTAATGCGTGTTTCTGCATTCAGTTTCACAAAATCTATGGGCTTATGCTCACGCGAGTAAGGGTCAATCTTGGTTTGAATCTCTGGCGCTTTCTCACCCAACCTTGAAATGTGATCTAGCAGTATATCTCGGTTCTCACCGAGGTAAAATTCGCCGATCCGCTGCCCTTCAATCAGGATGCGCGTTTTTAACCAGCCAGAATAAATGCCGACGGGATTTGGATTGAGAACAGCGTTTTTGCCGGTGTATGTAATGTCACGGGCGAATGTTTGAAAATCCTTCGCTGTGCTGATGCCACTAAAGGCGACAAGCGCGTGCATTCTTATTGGTGCAGTGCGTTTCGTCGTGGGCTGCGGTGGTTGCAGAGCTTTGACAAATTCGACACGGACGTAATCGGACACAACCTGTGAGTATGACTTTGTTCCAATTTCAACTGCTTTCTTCTCATCTGGTTTCAGCTTATAGTTGCTGTCACTGGGATTTTGGATTGCGTCGTTGAGAGACGCAATCAGAGCATCGAGCAGAGCATTGGAAAAGCCTCCTCTGCTGGCCTGATTGTACTCCTCAGCTACTTCACCAGAAACGCTTTGTTGTAGCTTTTGGTAAAAATCCCCTTTTCCTTTCTTGAACTTGTCAAGCAGAGCGTTTTTGTCTTTAACGTTGTCCTTATCCAGCAAGAAGCTCTCAATCAAAGCATCATCTTGATCGGGAGTGCTATCACCTTGCGAGATGTCTCCCTGCGCTTCCTCAGTATTTGCGCCAGCTCGCATATAACCGAACAGATCATCGTCAACGTAGACGAGTGGATTTGCTTCGGTGTAGACCTGATTTTTTTCAACGCCTGCGGAATTCTTCCCCCGTTGAATAGGGCTGAACGGTTGAGGCACATTTTGCCGCCAATATTTTTTGAAGCATTGACTAGAAACATAGGGAAAGACACCCCCCTTGCCACTCATGTACTTAAAGTCAAAGCCGTCAGCCTGCCCTTTGCCACGGTTGAAACGCACTGCTTCACCGTGTATTATTAGGCTCAAAGCCACAGTAGATTCATTGTTTGCCATCGATCAAAGTCTCCTTATTTCTCTGCCTTACACAGAAGGTAGAGCAGGCTGATAACCTCGCCTGCATTTTCACTGTCTAACATCCGTAGCTCATCGCGTGAAATGTGTAATTGGGTCTTTTCTGAATGGGCATACTTTGTCAGAATTTTGAGCAAGGCATCTTTACTGCGTATGTTCGCAAGCTGTTTGACAAATGAATCGCTGTATCTCTGATCCATTTCGTTGATACGTTCCGCAATGCGCCCAAGCATTTCAAAGCGCTCCTGCTTACTGAGTGCGAAACGCTCATAGATTTCTAACACTTGCCTTTCCTCCTTTTTTAACACTTGCTCTGTGGGGGGACGACTTCTTACAATGGCACGAACGAGAAATCCCAGCGAACGTCGCTGTTCAATATCATCGCACAAAAGATCAAAGTAAGAGTTTTTCCGCTTTTCTTTTGTTTTTATATCTGTGTATTCTGCCTGTTTGCCTAGCTCTCCCCATTTCAGAAAGGCTGTGCGTAGTGAACCTGCTGACACTTGTTGGGCGCTGTCCAGTTCAGCAAAAAAATCTAAAGCCTGAGCTGGCAGATGTAACTGATACCATGTAGCGCTTGTCCCGGAATTGCTGAAGGCAATAATAGTTGCTCCAGTTGGCAAGCGTTCTGTCAACACACCTCCCTGATTTTTGTCCCACAAGGAACTGCCAGAGACAATCTCTAGCAAGGCTACTCGCCCAGAAAGCTTTATATCTTTGGCTTTCAGTGCTTCATTGCCGCTTGTCTTCGCCGCTAACTGGCTTTGGACAGCGTCAAATCCTACCTTTGTAGCCGCACATAGCACTTCAGGATCGGCCAGGTGGTAAAGATAAGGATTAGCACCAACAAACTTGCATCCCAGCGGTAACAGAACGATAGCGCTGAAGCAGATAACACAAATAAACTTACCGCTCAGATTTGGTAGACTACACGGATCGCCATCCGAGCTGGCACCAAGCGGAAGCCAGGAACGGTTGACATCTTTAAATATTTTGTCGCGTCCGCAAATCTGGCAGCAACCTTTGCGTGTTCCTTTGTCTTCTTTCGCCGCATCTTCAAGCACCTGACGATACAGGGGTATGTTTTGACCATCTGCTCCCTTGTTTTGACCAGCCACAAGCGGATTGTTCTGCCAATACGAAGAAAGAACTTTCAAGTTGTTTAATGAACCGAGGCTTGACTTTGTTGGATCAATTTGATCATTTAAGAACTGCACAGACGTTCGCAAATCTGCCTCAGTCAAATCTGTGATGCTTTTCTTCTTGCAGTAGAGCGTGGCAATCGCCAAGCCAACATCCACGAGCGGATGTCCCGTAATGTTCATGCATGATTCTTTCTTCTTCACCTTGAGAAGCTGCCAGATCGAAATGGAAAAGGAATAACCTGCGACTCTATCTTCGGCGAGGCTTGAAGCCAGACGTTGTAACGCCGTATGACAGAAGAAGGACGTGAAGCGACCGTTCGAGCCGCAGGAATTACAAGAGTATTATAACATACAAGTAGGCAGGCGGCAAGAGCGAAAGATGCATGGATATTGGCATTATCTTTATACCTTTTCACTTCATCTCCACCATGCCGAAGCCGCCCGCGTTTTTTTCGCCGAAGCCTGCTTCATAGCCTACTCGCAGCAGCTCAGCGGAACCGGAAGCGCGGAAGGGGGCGAACGCGGTGCGGATTTGGATTGTCTTGTAGGTAATCAGCTTCGTGCCGCCCTGACTGCGCTCCAGGTACGCTGGGTCAAAGGCGAGGTGGAAGCGGTCGTCGGCGGGCGGGCTGCCGTGTAAGATGGCGTGCTTGCGGAGCAGGTTGGCCTGAATAGCCGCCGAAAACGCCTCGCCGTCACCGGGGGTCAGGTAGCGCGTGCCGCCGCCCGGCAGCGGCAGGGCGGCGACAATCGGAGACAGACAGGTGAAAGGAGCCGTTTCCGCCAAATCCGTAAACTGGGGCGGCGGCAGCGTCTGGATTTGAGTGATTGGAAACGCGGCAGGCCCAACGCTTAGAGCCGCCTCGGCCAGCAGGCCCGTGGCGCAGTGGGTCAGAAACTCAGGAACCGGCGAAGCGATCTGCCAAATCAGGGGGCCGGGCGCGAAACGAAGCCTATCCCCCTCCACTCGGTGCCGTCCGCGCAGCCAGGAGAAGACGAACAGCTTGAAGCGCCTGGAACTCTCTTCTGCTCCATACCCGGTTCCGTGCAGGAAGCGGGCGTATTCAGCATCGGAGGCTGCCAGAAGGCCGTAAATCGCCGCCGTCAGGTGATGCTGGTAGTTCAGCGGGATCACTGCCCCATGTGGATTGTCCAGTTGAATGCGTAATCTCATCTCTGTAACCTCAAAGTCGTAGCTTCAAATCCATAACCTTAAGTGCGCTGCCTTTCGCAGAGAGTATAACCGAAGGCCAGTGACATGGTGCTGTCACTCTTACTCATCGGGGAAATTATTTTTCGGAAAGTGAGCCGGAATTATTTTCACACCCATCAATTATTTTCACACCCGTCTTTTTCGTAGCGAGCCGCGATGGCCTGAACTTCTGCTGCCATCTGTGCTCGAAGCTCCGGTCCGCCTTTGACCAGAACGTGCCGACGCCATGACAGAAGCTCGACGACCAGCCCCTCCGTTCCCTGCGCCGTCCCTGTCATCTGCACGGAGCCGTCTGGCAGAGACGAAAGCCGCAGTGTCTTCGGCCAGTGTCGGTCCAGGGCATAAGCTGCCACGCAGGCATCGAAGATCACTTCCACGGTGACAGCCGCTTCACCGCGCAATCCGCCGAGAATACCATCCGCCGCTTGAAACGCCTCCCATTCTGGCTCACGCCGAGTAAACTGCGTCGGGGTGAGACGTATCTGTATAATTTTATCCAGTGCGAAGGTGCGGATGGCCTGCCGCGTGTGGCACCAGCCATGCAGCTCCCAGTTCTGGCCGCTGCGAAGGGCGACTTCATAGGGATCGACTCGTCGCCAAGTGAGCTGCTGGCTGCTGCGGCTCTGGTAATAGAGTTCCAGAGTTTGTCGAGTGCGGGCCGCTTCCATGAGCGGTGCGAGGGGGGCCTGGGAATAATCGCGTGAGAGTGGGCCAGCTTGAAGAATTTCTGTGGCCTGAGATAGATCGTGCTGGAGGACAGACGGAAGCTGGGACGCCGCTTTGTCCAGGGCTGCCAGCACGGCGTCTTTGAGGGGAAACCCCGGTGCAGTCAGAAGGCTGCGTGCCAGAGCGAGAGCAAGTAACTCCTCGGCAGTAAAGCTGATGGGCGGGCTGAAAGGAAGCGTGCTGCTCCCCCCAGGTTCCAGCACATTAGATTCCAGCACGTAGGTTTTCATGGCACGTTCGTAAGTCAGCGGCAGGTGCAGATAAACTTGGAGCAGTTCAATATCACGCTGGATCGTGCGGAGGTTGCAGTCAAATTCTTCCGCCAGCCGTTTCCGGCCAATTTTCTCCATTGGCTGGCGTTGCCGCAAACGCGCTACAATTTTGAGCAGACGGGTGACGCGGGTAATATCGGAGCGAAGATGAGCCGGAAGCATAGATACAGGGAGCGCAGATTCAGGGAGCATAGATGCTTGTTCACCATTTGCGCGAATGTTCCTTCCTGCCGCAGAAAATGCGGTCAGCCACGCTCGGAGTGATAGGCGGCGGGCCATGCCGCGA
>JAABUW010005359.1_pt1 | contig 16711 bp, 19 predicted proteins | sample 5560081 | NCBI WGS metagenome assembly JAABUW01 (sample SAMN10711882, study PRJNA513363) | rock metagenome | isolation source: Antarctica rocks | place: Antarctica: Victoria Land, Knobhead sud | reverse complement strand
CAGGCACCCGTACGCCCACCCCCTCTCAGGCCACCCACAGTCACTAACGCCCCCAAAAGTAGGCTTATACACGAACCCCACCACCGCTTACTGCGATCTACCATCCCCCCCTTCCGACTCCATCTACGCCAGTATCCCAGCTGCATTCTTTGATCCTGCTGAGTACGGTTCTCCAACCGAACCGCTAAGGAGTCGACGAGTGAAGGGAAAATACTGACATACATGCCCGCGTTAGTGAAAGCCCATGCGACGGGCTTATCAACGTAACGAATCCATGTATAATCCCCACATGCACACACATACTCAGAAGAGCGACTCGCTCACACGACGGTAGATACGAAAAAAGTCATCAAGGCGGTTGTGGTTGGTAAATGCACTAGTTGTTCTGGCGACGGTATCCTGTTGACGACGGATGGTCTTGCTGCTTTGTCTCCTGGTATGATAGCATGGGGTCCTGAGGTTGTGATGGATGGCTGACTGACTTGGCGCTAGATGGGAGTCCGAATCATGCTCCTGGGAGTGTTGAGTGGACTTTTTGGTGAGGGGTAATGGGAGGCTTGGGTTGGGTGGTGCGGGGATTGTGGACTGAGCTGAGGAAAGCGTTATTAGTAGGTACTAGTAGTAGATTTTCTATAGGCTGATGGCTAGTGAAGACATGGTACCAAGACTCGTGATGTTGAACGTCATGCAGAAGCTCGGAATAGCACGAATGCTTGCTTTGATTTCCTTAAGCTGTGGCTATCCAGTCTGCAACTCCACGATTCGTGTCGACTACCCAAACCTCAGACGTCAATGCCATCAACCGTAACCCCGCGGTTCCAACTATACTGCAGCACCCTCGCCACCTCCTGCGCCGACTCATGAGAGACCATAGCCGCCACAAGATACAAGCTAGCATCCAACCCACTCGTAACCCCTCCACTCGTAATGACCCTCAACCCCCCTAACCTCAAACTCGCCCTTCTAGCATTACTCTCGCGCCTCTTCACACTCTCCTTCCACGCATTACTCCCCTTCCTCGCAATCGACTTCCTCCTCCCATCCGGCCTCTTACTCAAGATAAACGGATTCTCCTCCTCATTCTCGCCCAAATCAAACCTCGCGTTATTAACCACATAATTCTCCTCCATAACATCCGTCTGTTCCAGATCCCCCTTCCTCGCCGCCTCCTGGCACAAAATCTCCAGCTTGGTATAGAAATCCGGATGCGTGGTCGCTGCCAGCCCCTGCAAGATACCCGCGTGGGCGAGGATCATGGAGCCCGTGCCGACGGACATCAAAGTGCGCTCTTTGGTGGGGTCAGAGACCTGCAGTTTCGCAAAGGCTTGGATGAGCTGGATGGGTTCGGAGGAGGATTCGAGGACGGCGGAGATGCCGGCGGCACCGCCGGGGATGATGAGGACGTCGTAGTATTGGAGGTCGTCGTGGGCGGTTTTGAAGTCGATGTCGGCTTTGATGGTGAGGCCGGAGGAGGAGGTTACGCCTTGGGAGGGGGCGGCGATGGTGGTTTCGAATGCTTTGGATGCTGGAGTCCTTGCGTGTTAGCTTATGTTGTCGCGGTGGGATGAGAGGAGGAAGGGTACAGTACCAGGATCTTTGATCTTGTGGCGAGCATTGCTGAGGACCTCGAGCGGACCACAGAGCTCTTGGGCTCCGAAGGAAGGATGCAAAGCGAAGAGGACCTGGATCACCTCGATCGGGCCCTCTCCGCTCTCTGAAATTGCACTCATATTGTCCTAATTGAGGTATCTGTAGGGTTCTTGGTGCTGTAGCGTGGTGTTGCTGTTGAAAGAGATCAGCCGAAGCACGCGAGGCCATAGCTTCCCCCGCGGTGGTGGGGACCCCGCATTTGCCAAGAAAGGGCTCTTTGTTTTGCCCACGAGGGGTGTAGTAACATCTAGAATGAAGGACTATATCCCCTAAGCTAGTGAAGAGTCATACTCTAAGGAGCTAGTTTTATAAGGTCTAACGCTTATATTATTAAGCTTATAAAGGCTAGTCTACCTAGCTATTAAATCTTAGATAATCTAGCTTCTAAGTATATAACTTAATACTAGCTTAAAAGCGTAGTTATAAATATAAAAATAGTTTATAAAAGAATAATATATATAACTAAATATATAATATTTAGAATTTAAAAGAATAAGAGGATAGTAGTAAACTTTAGAATACTAGTAGTATTAATAATACTACTTAAATTATTCTAATTAATAACCTTCTCTTATATTAACTTCTAGCTAAAATACTATATATTTAGGTAGGTAATTATAATACTTATAAATCTTTAATCTACTACTTTATATAAATCTAAATTAAAGAGTAGGATATATTACTACTAGCTAAAATTGTAGAGTTAAGTATTATAACTTCTAGTACTAACGATTATATTTTTACTAGCGTCTACTAAGGCGGGACATTTAATGTGCTAGATACTGTAGCAGCTTGATATCTGCAGCTTTCAGCGTATTTCGCATAGCGGGGCAAAAAGTCCTCCTTCGCTCGATAGTGAGGACAAATGACTTCGCGCCCTCGGCACGATTAGATAATCAATGCCTTGGCGCTTTGCTTCTCCGTGCAGGAGTTAGTAGAATTATTTAAGCATCATCAATATATGTCTTGACTGTCCACTAGACAGATTTAAATGGTGTTGAAAAGTGTACGAACGTCCCTCTAGAACAGTGCTTCTAAGACTGTCAACTGATCCCCTTTTTCAGGCCACCATGGAATGGCCCAACTTCAGGCCTGAGCCTGAGCCTGTCCCCATAAAACTGAACAGAGAAAGGCCCTCGCACAGAAGCAGACAAGATCCCAATGTGAGATTCATGGAGGATGTAGGCGACAGGACGCGCTTCATCGCCAGCCAGGATATTATTTATAACACACATGCGAAATCCTCAGGGTCTCGGAGAGGCTATTCGACCCACAGTCCGCGTCGTCATCGTTCCCACGATCGTGATGACAATTACGGATGGGGTCGGCTCAGTCGTCGACGGCGTAACTCCCATGATCTTGACAACGACTACGTATATGGCCCGTCTCGTCGTCAGCGGCGTAGCCCCCATGTTCGTGACAGCCAAGCTGCACACAGTCACTATCATCGTTATCGACGGCCCTCTCCCGATCAGGACTCTAACTACGATGACTACTCAGATGAATTTCGGCAACCACATCACTCAAAACCTCGAAATGCAACAGATCGGTTCTCTGATGATACGGACTTCGACCCTGTGATCTCTGGCCACGAGCGTTCACTCCCAAGTCTCACTTTCCATTTCAACTTTGCCCAAGTCAGTCCTGAGGAAGAGCACCAAGGTTCAACCGCGCCACAATCAATCAGACAGAGCCTGCGTCCAGATGCCAAGGGGTATAGATACAAGATGTATCATGAGAACATTTACAATATCGTCCGCTCACGATACAATGGCAGCATTCATGGCCGTGAAGATTCCACTCTAGAACCCACCACCAACAATGCACAGGAGACTTCGAGTAGGAGACAGCCCGAGTTGCTGAAATGGATGTATGCATCGCCCATCCAGAATACGTCCACTGCTTATTGAAATCAATTAGCCAACTTGAGAGACAATATCCAAGCTTCGATTCGTTCATTGTAAGTTGATACTCTCAACCCTTCCGAATTCTTTCTATGTCTGAAGATTTAAGGATCATGTATCTCATCTCGAATGCCTTGACGGAGACGCCAAGCAGGATGCATTGTCCATCATGCATCACGTGGGCGACCAACATGAGAAGCCATTGCAGATGGCTCATGGGAAGAGGGGCAAGTATCTGGAGCCCAATGTGACAGATCATGCTATATTGGGTAATGATAATACTTCCAAACACGACTCTTCGAAAAAGGAACATTCTGCACTTCTGCTTTGCATGCCGTATTTTAGCCTAGCACCTTACTCAACGTATCCTTCATCGCAAACATCCGATTTCCATCCTTTGAGGACTCTGCTGCAGTCTTGGCATATGTCTACGCCCAAGAAGAGGGACCTTCAACAGGCCATTTGTGGCCTTGAGTATCCAACGGAAGGCCAAATTTTACATGTTCCCCAAATATGGTGCTTAATTCTCAGCAACAGTAAGTCTTCCATAATGAATTGGACCTCATCTTGCTATGAGATTCTTCCCTGACGCGCATAGACCTACTCGTCACCTGCACTCATTCGCCAGCCACTGACGTCAAACGAGGCTTGGATGGAATCAAGTTGGAAACAGCATCCATCGAGGACAATCATCCATTCTTACGGATTTCCGATCAGGGCAACCGACTTTGGCTGTTGTCTGTCAGAAGTTGCAATACATGGCTTGTATGGAGTTCTTTGCGGCCCTCAACCCTGGTATGACATACTGACTCATTATTTCTAGGAGTTTACCGCCAAATTCGGAGAACTTAGCGTCGACTTTGAGAACCAGTATGACGTACTTTTCGCTGGGGTTCCTCAAGATGCGGGCTGCTGGCCTTCGTTGATCGAGCGAGCAAAGAAAACGACAGTGGAGTTGATATTAAGCTTCAAGTTATAGACTCTGATACCTTTCTGCAACACAACTAACGTTTCACAGGCATGTTGCTAGTGAGGAAGGATTTCAAAGTCCAAATCTCTCAACAGTTAGCGATGAGTCATTTGACTTCAGCGAGGTCTTGGGAAGCGGCTCCTGTATGAAGACCTCTGCAGAAAATCCCGATTTAGCCGCTAAAAGCCCTGGAGTTTCCAGTGGTCAAGATTCGGGTACGAGACGAAAGACTGGGGTATCTTCGAATCTCAGTAGTCCTAATTCAGACTCATCTGGTAGAAGACGCAGCAAGCCCTTTCTCAATCGCATGAACGTCAAGTTAGCGTCAAGTGACAACGCCAATATTTTCTCGTGGCTCGCAGCAGTTCCAAGTCATTCAGAAGCGCCCAAGCGCCAATCGCGAGACAGATCTATCCCAGATCATACCATTGAGGTCAACGAGAACATTGAAGCAGGACAAAGCTTTCTCGTTGATAGGAACAAAATCGAAGACACTCTCACAGACATGCATTCTTTTCTATGCACAAGTCAATTCAAAAGAAATCGCGAGTACAGGAAATGCCCTTTGAGCACAGTGGAAGAGGTAGAAGCCACAGTAGCGCAGTTGTTACGGAAAGAACGAAATCCTGAAACTGAGCCTAATAAAAGACGTCGGCGTCGCCGGGCTAAAAGGAGCAACCGCGATGATAGTGATAGCGAGAAAGAACCCTCAAGAGCTTCGGGTGACATCACTGCTAGTGACTCGAAAGATTCAGACAGGGGTGCTAGGCACCAACGCCGCACGCGGATGATGAAGGAGTTCGTGAAGATTTCGAAGACGCTGTTCCAACTCTTCCTACCTCTGGACTTTAAGTCAGAGATGGTTTCGAAATATTGGGGTGCAGTCAACCTATTGGTTCAGGTATAATGTCCCCACAAGTGTGATGCTGATGGGACTTATAATCATATTGTTGTGTAGGATGATAGCCAGGTTTCCAAATGTCTCCAAGCACTCGATTCAAGAAGAGGATTTCCGAGCTATACTCCCTCTAGAGCTAGAGACGTATGGTATTGTAGATATATTATTCACGAACTATCTCCAGCTCGAGCGCCCTTGCCCTACAACATCAAATTTCCAGAAAGTCTCAGAGAGGCGTGGCCTCATCTGGTAATGTTCTTTGTGCTGAGTATAGCAAATCAGCATCGTGGAGCGTTTGGCGAGCTCGCCAAATTTAGGGAAATTGCATACGGGAGCCGAATCGAGATTTTAAAGAGCCTAGCCCCAGAAGCTTTGCATCGCCGGGAGGCTGTCCTCCCCCTCGGCATCACTTCACAAATTGTCAAAAATCTTTTGAAAGATGTGACGCTCGGCCTACCAGACATTGTATCTACATACTCTGAAAGTCTGGAAAAGCTGGTAAAGTCAATACTTTCTCTCATACATGGTAAACATGACTCACACGCTTTGTATAGAGGCAGGAGCTGTCCTCGAATCCCTATAGTCGTGTACATCAGGAGAAAATTCTGCGCTTTCAGCAAGAGGTCGCTTGTGCATCAGGTGTCCTTCATGACCAGTTGGACTGCGTCAAAAAGCTCCTGGGTTGCGTTGGTGAAGGCAGTGTTTACTTCCCTCGGTCGTTTCAGCAAGAGCGTGAATATTATATGTTGCTAGACTGCATATCTTCAATCCAAGCAAGGATCCAAAGCTTCCGAGAAATGAGTGAAGATGCCACTCAACTAGCTTCCTGGGTCAGTGTGACAATATTTTCATCCCAGAATTTGCTTCAGAGCCAAGCTAATGTGAATTCCCTTTCAGAATATCGGCCGGATCGAATCCAACAAGGATCGCAACGAGGCTGCTATCCTCGTCTTTACTACTGTGACAGTAATCTTCCTCCCGCTGTCTTTCATGGCGTCATTCTTCGGTATGAACACTGCCGATGTACGAAATATGGGCCATCATCAATGGATCTTTTGGGTCAGCGCCATCCCGGTCACTGTTATCGTCATCGGCATATCACTCTTCGTTATTCGCTACTTCGAACCTGCTCGCCAGGCTTTCGGGCAATTTCTGTATCAGAAGGGCGCCGAGGAGCTAGAGGTATATGAGCCTCAACGTGAGCGACGTCTGGTTCAGTCATATGAGGAACCACCACCGCCATATCCACATGCTCCTCAACATAGCGCTCGAATGCCACCACCAAATATGATTATTCCAAATGATACAAATCCACCAAGTCGGGTCTACGAACCACCGATTATTCCACAATACTACCGGGATCCTCGACAGGATTATCAGATGAGTTCGCCGAGAAAAAGGAAGTCATCATACCCACATGCACGCTTCCTTTGATCACTGAAATTGTCGAACTCGGGTTTCAAATCGAGGGTTCCCATCTTGGGCACCAACGAAGTCTATTGCGATACGATGAATTTTCACAAGCACTATGGCCTCTGGATCTCTTCTATCTAGAATCGATGCATTGATTAAATGTAATGAACCTGTGGGCGTCCACCTGTCCAGGACTCGGAGCCTGAGATTACGTGTCAAACTTTTCTGACAGCTCTTGGGGCTGGAGGCTACCCGCATCAAAAGTCCGAGGAGTAAGTATATTAACAATTACGAGACATCTAGCCCCCCATCTCGTTCCTAGACCTTCGCTCTATATTTATCTATATATCAAATTTCTGCAAGATAATTATAAAGTCTATCATATTATCCTCTTATATTTGATCAGGTGCTACGCTTCCCCCGTGGTAGGGGCTCCGCTTTATCTAAGACAAGGTCTTTGTTTTGCCTACATAGGATGTGACACATCTCAAAGACTTTGAACAAATTCCCTTGCTCACTACAACATAACTCAACTATGAACTACCACCTTTCATACGTCATAACCTGCCTGAGTACGCACTATCAGTCCGCTCCCAAAGTACTCGCGAAGTAGCGCAGGGAGATTTCTGCGGACGCGACTTCCTGGTCTTGAATTTACAAACCAAGCATATCCATAAAGTACTACTATGAATACCATTGACCCACGTTCCGTAATTGCTTACATTGAGAACTATCTCCCAAACCTAATCAAAGTACACGTGATGATGTCAGATGAAGGGTCCTGAACCAAGACGGCCAGGATACATGCGACGACGCCAAAAGGTAACGAAGCCAGCCCCGTGGACTTGAACGCATTACTACAAGTCTGCTGTGGAGCACAAGATGCTACTGCAGCAACCGTCAGCGGGATATTAGTGAGTAGTGCCTGCACCGACAGCACTTACCAGCAGATAACTGGGCGAAGGGATACCGCATCAGCTCGTCCGAGAATGGATACGGTAGACCCGTTGTTCCAAGACTGTAGAAGATAATTGTTGAAGCGGAAGTCCGAGTGCACGACTAATATCGCTCTAAGGCACATACAGTGAGGCTATCAGATATCATGGAGGCGTGAAACAGATGAAAGGCGAGTTGACTAGAGGACTGATGACAATGGCCAAGAAGTTGGTATCTGTCATGATTAACGCGAACAAAGTAATGAACAGCATCTGGTAAGCAATACCTACGAAGAGTTGCCATTGGATATGTATAACCTTCGCAATAGGAGCTCTGACGATGATACCGCCGCCAGCACCACCAAAAACTCCAATGATGTCCTAGAGACCTGTAGATAGAAAGTTGTTGATGAATACGTAGCTATACCTTTTTCGGAGATCAGATGGGGGAGCGAGAAGTACATGAAGCCGGTATAAAGCTAAGGACTGGCAGGACCGAGTATTCGCGAATCCTGACCCAGCAGTCAGTTGGGAAGAAGAGATCGTTTGGCGTGGGTACCGGAATCATAGGAGAATGTATAGATGAAGAGCAGTGCGCCGCGAGTCAAGCCTCTGCCACAGTCACCACTTCCTTGCCAGTAAACTCATGAAAGGATATCTTCTCAGAACCGGTCCTCTACTTTCAATGCTAACTTCGTTCGTACTGATGATGAGAGCCATTATTATATAGCCGCAAAACCAATCATCCAGCAACATCCCAACCCCACACTCCCCTACCCTCCCACCCACTCCTCACAGCGTCATCCTCTCCGGCGCCATCAAAAACCTCGCGCCACCCTCGTCCACCGCCGTCCCATCACTCCCAAAATCCGGCAACGCATCCACATTAATCCCTCCACCATTAAACCTCGACCGCGTCGCGCACATCTCCACAATCTCCCCAAAGATCAGCCCCTTGCATACTTCCACTGGGGGAACAGGCGCATGCTCGGGGAGATAGAACGCCAGGGCGCATCCTGGCAGTTCGCGCCATATCCATTTGTCGCGCGCGGGGCGGGCGGGCGCGGTGACGTTGAGGGGGATGCAGATGATAGGGACGAGTTCTGCGCAATGCGTGGGGTTGAGACCGGTCATTGGTGCTAGATGGGGACGTGGGAGTTAGCGGGCTTCATTGCAAATATGCTGTCTTATGGCACTTGACTTGTGTGGTAAATGAACGAGGACATTCTTGTATCGTGAACGCTGAAGTTGGTAGAAAGAGAAAGGGTGCTATACGGTCTTGGATCCTGACGCAATTGACTTCGTAGGTTTCGAAGCGCTGTGGAAGGGTGAGGTCGCCGGGAGGTAGGGAGTTGACCAGAGAAAGTGAGAGGGCGAAGGTTAGGCTTGCGGAAATAACGCTGAGAAGGGGAGCAAGGATAATTGTGAGGTGCATGGTGAGCTAGGTTATTTGACCTGGGAATGATGCCAGCGGTCACAAATTTATCAGTTATAGCTTACGATATCGTGTAGTGTGGTGGTGGTGTGCTAGCGCAGGATACAGCATACTCAAGGGAGAAGGAAAGAGAAGCGCGAATGCAGCTGACTCCTTGACGCTAAGTCGCCTATATATTTTGGCTCTTCCAATGAGAACACCAAGGGCTTCGGTGAGTGGATATCCGTGCGCAGTCATTTACCCGACCAAGTACCATTGGGGAGTTTCTGCTCCTGTTTTGTAAGTTATTACGTGACACTGTTAACAGATATATCGAGCCGAGAGTAGCTATACAGCGTCGCGGAGAATTCGTAGATGCTATATACTCTGGGAACCGTGAAACAAACGATTAAAGACACACCTTCCACCACGCATTTCGCCTAAGAATGTTCTGGAGAGTGGTGTCGGTGACGGATCGGTCAGGTCCCAATCCAGAGAGATCAGCGAGCGAATCAAGTGAGGAAACCTGGCGAAGAACATAACTGTCATGCTCGGAGGAGAGCGGCTTTGGTCCGTGGGTGGAGGCGATTTACCTGATGGCTGGTCGATTATCAAAGCGAGGGCCCGTCCAAACAGACAATCAAGTCCTGGAATCCGAGAATTATACATCCACAGCGACGTGATTCTGTTGTTTGGAGTTGAGGAATGGGATGTCTTGGAGGAGAAAAGGAGTGAAAACAGCTTGTTAAGGTTGTTGTTGAAAAAGCATGGTCCACCGTCCAGTACTGTTGTAAAGCTTCGGTTGATGCAGATATCCATACGTCTCCCCAGCACCGAGGAATGGAATCTCTTGAACTGACGACCACAGGGCCCTTAATAATACTGCCCCACTCACAAACTGCAGATCCATTTAACAACTGCGTTCGTCAAGTCACCAGATGAATATGGGAGATACTGGGAGGATAAGTCCTACTGCATATTCCGCTTGAAAATCTCGTCACCTCTCGAGACGAAAATGTAGATAGTGACGAACAGCGCTGAGAAGATACTCAAGGTCACACCCCCTATCCATGCCGACTTGCTTGTAGCCGCAATCTGCGCATCACTCGCAAACAGGATGACCCAGCCAGCTTTACGTCCAAGGCTAGGGATACACGCAGCGCACCAGCAATTGTCGTACAACCCAGTGAAGTGCACAATTGATGTAACGACGATGAAGGTAGCGTTTGCTGCAGCGAGGAGTTTGCCGATGAGACGAGTCGCCACGGTCAACAGCCTTAGGATCCAGTGTGGTGGGGGCTTGCCCTCTTCCCTTAGCACCGACAGGTGGTGCGAGAGAGATGCTGATGTGAACAGTGTGATCCATATGATCGTTGATACCACGCCATATATGAGATAGCTACCAGATTGACAGCCGAGACCGACCACTGGAGTCCTGACTGGTTTTAGTGATGTGACTTGCTGTTGCAGACATCTTGTACCGTGAGCTTACCTGTATGCAATCAAAATTGCAGCACCAGTAGAACCCCATTGTAAAACGACAGCCATAAAGGCCGCTATCATGCAGTTAATGACTAATTCCGCGGAACTTCTTCCCTGAATCGACAAATTTGGCTCGTCCTTGAAAGAAACAGAGCAGTACTTGGAGAGATCTTTGGGTGGTCCTTGCAAATTCCGTTTCCAGTCATGTGGGTCCCACGTCGGACCAGTAACAGGTTGCTTGCTCTTTTGACGCTGGGAGAGCATGGCAAAACTGTCACCAACGTGACTTGATGCACCCATATGACTCCAGACCCGTGCGAAATTGAAAATCGGGCCCGGCTCAAGCTCGCAACCGGCAATTGAGAATCCAAGAAACGATTGGGGGTGAACTACTGGCCATCTCTGGTGTCCAAGGTGCGTTTCAGGCTGTTTTTCGGGATCATCGTTTCGGAAAACACCATGCTCTTTCTGAGCCAGTAGCAAAGAACGAAGACTTTGTCGTGATTCGTGCGAAGTTGATAGATCATGTTCCTGCCCGTCTCGTACATTGCCGCCGTTCAAACCGGGATCGGAAATATCATTCGCATCTATTATTCCCTGTGCTTTACGAGGCATTTCCTCTCTGTTCCCATCATATTCATCCGAGACCTCATAGCCGTCTAGAATATGACTATCATCGAAGCTGGTGCGGTCTCGAATGCCGATGCATTCGCCGCTCAGATCCTCTTCGTCACCAAGGACTGGTACTTTGGTGCGAGTTAAGGCCTCCTCGATTGAACCTGCAGAAGTCTGTGTGCCGACGTAAACCCAGCCAAGGACCACGGGTATCATCCATATCCAGAGGCTGTTGATAGCAAGGCCTATTCCAATGGTTGTGGTGAAGGATGCAGTGGTAAAGAAATCGGCAATGGCCAAAATCTGCGCAACACAAACCCATCCCACTTGAGCGTATAAAGAGTATGTCCATCCCCTTTCCGTTCTTTGAAACTCTTCTCGAAGATTTTGCCACCAGATCCAGTTTTCGGGACGTACAACAAGCTGGGCAAACTCTCTCTGAGGACCGTTGTATATCTGAATTGGTATTTGTTGACATCCAATCAGGAGGACACGTGCAGCGTTGATGGCCTGTGCGAGTTGAGGGTTATCTAGGGATGCAATGTCTCTTTTGATCTTGCGAAACCTCTTATTGATCGACCTGGAGTTGAGTATGGTCAACGCGAGGGAGAATATGATCAGCGATGGACTACCGAGTGCTAACATTAGAACCGTAAAGTTGGTTTGAGTGTCGTTGGTCGCGAATGGCAGTTGGGCGCTCAAAGCAAGCCAAGGAAGTACCCAGGAGGTAAGGCCCTGAGACACGAAGTTCCAATCATAGTACTGTGCCGAATAATTGTGGCCGCAAATGTTCAGGCAGGATTGGTAGCCAATACCCCAGGCTTCAGAAGTTTGATTGGTTGGGCTTCCAAGTCGGTCGCGCAGGAAAGTGTCGTTTGGTGCCCTCAAATAAGTCAGATATGCCTCTTCTGCACATTTCGAATTGTTGAAGCCGTTCGTTTGGGCGATGAAGAGGTTGATGAAAATCCATACGAGGGCTGGGAGATTTTTATGATGAAAGGGTACCGTCACCATGCTAACGAAGTATTTTCTGGGCCTCTGCGACACGATGAAGTATTGTGCTGATCTCCAACGTAACAGTCCTTGGGGAGAGGGAAAGTCAAGGCCAATTGGTATGCGCTTCACAAAAGAAGCCTAATGCATAGCCATGGCGTTGATAAGGCGACGAAACGTCAGCAGCATCATCAGACAGGACTAAAGCTGCCAATTGGGCCTTCATGCTAGGCTTGCTACTGCACAGCCCAAGGCGCACTGATCATCATTTACAAGGCGACCAATGACGATCAGTAATCGCCCTCCAGGAGGAGCAAAAGAAGCATCTTCAAAGGTGGGAAGAGCAAGGCTACCGCGCTAAGCCCAAAGGCCGAGTAAGCAGCCCCCCTTGCTGTTGTCATGCACGTTGATTCCAGAGCAGACAAGGAACGATCCTTATGATAGACATTCTCGATCGAGTGATGTTGAAGGCATGGCAGAAGTCGACAATCCCTGCTGGGCTACCAGCACGAAGTATCAATTGATGACGTGCTACAAGATGCTATCAAAGACCAACAGACCACAATGTCATTACAAAAAGAAGAAAAACAGTCGAGCAGAGATGCGGGGGCCATGAGGTCGCAGCATTTAAAATAGAGATAGTCAGGCTGGCCAACGTTCACAGGATACCTTTGGGGTGCAATCTTCGGCTGGCCAAGCCGGTCAATCAGCAGCTCTTGCCTCAACACCTGCCCCTAATTCTGGGGATGCATCCTTCACTCTCACCTTTCGAGAGAACAGTTGCAAAAGTGGAGGGTAATGAGCCCAAAGAAAGCAGAACAGCGAATGGTCGGACTTTGGCTGAGCCTTGCCTCAGTACCTCAGACGTGCCATTGAGCAGCAAGCTGGTCGCTAAGCCTCTTCGGGTTAGCGAGGCTGACTACGCAATATCATCACCAAACGGCTGCTCCTCGCTAACCCGAAGAGGCTTAGCTACCAGCTTGCCGGCCAATAAGCACTGAGGCTGAGCCTGGCTGCCTAGGCCCTGATTACATAAGCAAATTAGTAATCAGTCCCAGACTTGGCATGCTTGGCATAGATATAATCTGCAATTGCGACACCTCAAACATTCAACTAATCAATGCAAGCCAACAAAACTAAATGGGCCGTCATTCCTGCATAGCACATGTGCAATACCTCAAGGGACTCATTGAAGGTGCATGGTGGCTTTCAACCTGCTGTTGCCACCGTTAGTTGTCTGTATGTAATTCGAAGGGCTTCTCTTCCGTTCAGTCTCGCAGCATTGCATTCGTCTTTAGAGTCAGAGAAGATACTCTTGATTCGAGACCTTGATTAGATATGTGCCATTTGAACGATTGGAGCCTACTTCGAACACGCCACTGATTGAACCTTGAACCGCTCACTTTGCTTGCTTTGCTCAGTCATATCGAGTCTCTATGCTGAGGCTGACGCATGGTATTTTCAATCTGTCCCCCATATTTGATTGAGATTTTCATATGGATCCGCTCAATCTCGCTGGAGTTATTGGTACTTGGGTGGCCGCTGGATTAGCAATAGTGGCTCTAGTTGGAATTGTTGGACCCTTGCTCCTCTTGAGAGAAAAGCGGAGCGAACGCTTCGAAGCCCTCAATTCCATCGATAGCCAAAACACTGGATACACTCGACATGGTTTGAAGCTTCGAGGAAAAGATCGATTCTTCCTTAGGGTCAAAGCTCCACTACTCAAGGATCCTCCGAATCCCGAAAAAGACTTTCGCAAAACTAATCAATTGACGGTCTCTGACAACGCTAGGCTCCAAAAAGAGAGATCGAATACTGGTTGGGTGAATTTGGCGGCCATAATGGACACATACACTTCAGACGTGCCAAAGGGAGATGCTCTTATCATTCACCAGAAGCAGAGTTGGTTACCAGTCCATCGCTTCTGGCTTCTAGCGTTCGGTTTGCTGGGCCGGTACAGCGATCGAGATGACCATGGAGAAGTGCTCAACGAAAATAACGCCAGTCGACTCATAATAGAGGAGGAAGTGGATAGAAAGGACGGATGGCAGTCTAATCCAACCGCTGTCAAGCTATATGGTAGCACAGGGACTCTATGGTGGCGTCGTAAGCTCGACGATTTGGATTTAAGCACAGACGAGGCTTACTTCGTACCGCATTCTGAGGACCACGCTCATAAAATGTACCCAGAACCTATGCCACTATCGCAGTTGTTTTGGCTGGCATTAGGGTGCTTGCCATTAGGATCCGGCAAAGATGAACTCGTTTTTGATTTAGCCACTTTTGAGCCGAACTATGACAGTAGGCCTCCGGGTCAAGGTCCCGCCGAGAATCATTTCAAGTTCGTTGCCAGAGGTTCCCTTGGTATAAGCGCAGTGCACAGGAAATGGGCGGAGGCTATGGGTGTCAACCTCGAAAAGCTCTGTTGTATCCAACCCGTCCAAGTTCCTCCCGATTGGGCCACGGCTGTGATTGAGGCGGATGCAAATAAGGGCCCGTGGTTTCGAAGCCGCAACGACTACCTGTGGAGATCTGATGTGTATCGACAGATACTCGGCTTATTGAACCTGCACGTTGGCCTTAAGGGAGCTTTGTTTGATCACTCACGCTATAGAGCGTTAGTGTTTGAAGTGCCTGCACGGAAAGTTTCGAGACTATTGGACCGAATACATAGTGAGAGTTGTTTCCAAACCCTCTCACCTGACGAGGCAGCCATTCTCGGGAGAATGCGTGAGCTATGGCCTCATGAACCCGACTCGGACCTTCAGTCACTCCTAGGCATAAAGTCTCAATTCAAGTTCAGTCGCAAAGAAGCTCAAGCCAACTATGATTTCGACATCGTGCATCAGGGCAGGCAATCAAGTCAATCGTCTTGGATTCGGGATATAGTGGGCATCCTCACTCTAACCAGCGACGATTTCTACAACACACTTCTACTAGATCAGCCTGACGCCATACTTCAGGAAATCGAGATCGCGGCAAATTGTGTCACGACAAAATCAATATCAGGGACATCAATGGAACACACTCTCGATTTCTCAGAAATATTCGCAAAAGATCTAGCAGAAAATTCGACCATTCAGATCGCGTGTGCGGACCCGACAGCGGTTCTCTTCTCCGCTCTTTCTGCTTGCGTCAGAGCCTTCTGTTTTCGGACATCACTTGACTCTTACGATTTGATCCGACTCATTCAGACAATGGACGAGATTGTCCATGTGGCTGCTAGGAGCCGCATTCCCGTGCTACCAGCCATAGTAAGCACAGGAAGATCGGACGATGAGAGGCGTGTGGCTGCACGTCGACGGCGGCGGCTTCTATCTCGCGACTCCAGTCCAGGCAGGGGATTACCTCTCCACTTTGCACAATCTCGTCCACCGCGTCCTAGTCTTGGCTCCGAGTTGACTATGCCTCCGTCAGTGATCTCTCATAGGAACACCCCAGCATTGACGCTGCAAGAAGATCTTGTTGACGGAATTGAAGAGCATCCCGATGCAACCATCGATGGATCTGTGCAGCCTCGCCGTTGGTCATCACCTCGCCCTATAATGCCCGGCTCCGTCGAGGCAGTGCGCGACCAAGAAGAGGCAGAGCAAAGAGCGCGGGAATGGTATAGAGAGCAGGGCATTCCTCACGAACGCCCTCCGATGAGGGACCCAAACATCAGGACCCATCCGCAGGAACATCTGCATCGCCGGGGGGTGTCACCAGCACTTACAGCAACATCTACTGGCTCCTAATACCAGAAACCGAATTCCTCTCCCTATGAATACATCCAGGGGGCGAGCATGTCTTGAATCAAATGCTGGTACTGTCCTGTAGAGAAAATCCCGGAACATTCGTGATATTTTCAAAGATAGGGGTCCGTTCTCCGCACGTTTTTGGTGCCGGGCAAAAGCTCGTTCTGGACATTCCATTTCCTAACAAAGCAACCCTTGTACCCACTCGTTCTTGAAATTGTTCTTCGACATAATACTACAGACCTTACCAGGATCTGAAGATTACGCTTTACAAAACAAAGAAGCATTGTCAAAGCCATGTGACTGCGACCATAGCCCAAAGGGAGGTTCACACAAGACCGACTGCTACCATTAACCAGGACCCTATTAGTACGTCGAGCAATAGACTTGTATTACAAAATCTCTAACATATATGAAGATGCCATTTTCCTATCTAAAAGCTTCATACTCTTCTGTTATGATAAGTTACATAGCAAACGAACAATTAATCTCTCACTAAGCTGTGCGCCTATCGAGCTCTAACCCTTTCCTAGTGCAACACCCAAGCACAGGAGACTCATCGCACTATAAAAGCATCAAAACCATACCCCTTACTCATCACGACTATCCACAGCCAGATGTACGCTACCAAGCACAACATGCTCGACACTTGACCACCGCAGATCCACACAGTCACTTGACGACTTCGCCAAAGACCTTG
>JAABUW010005358.1_pt1 | contig 16715 bp, 21 predicted proteins | sample 5560081 | NCBI WGS metagenome assembly JAABUW01 (sample SAMN10711882, study PRJNA513363) | rock metagenome | isolation source: Antarctica rocks | place: Antarctica: Victoria Land, Knobhead sud | reverse complement strand
CCAGCGTGCTTGGGGCTCGTTACAGCAGTCCTAGATAGCCGACAGCGTGTTTCATTAAGACGCCTCTAGGACAGTGTATGTCAAGGTGTATCGAATGACATCGTATTGGCTTCAAATCTTTGGAGCCCATCAGTCAGTTGGCTGCCTCTCATGTCCTTGCTAAACTCGTATGTAGTTAGGACCTCACACGACATGCAAAATTGGCAATCGCCCCCAATGCACGCCTGGAATTGGGGAACAAAATCGGTAGATATATCTCTATGTCGTCGTGTCACGTATCACAGACTTGAATATCTCATACATGCCTGTATTAGCCTGCCTGTCTACCGCTGCGCACAACAAGCTCCGCAACTCTGAGCTTAGCAGGCTTCGACGAACAGTACCGACAGCAGCCTTTCGTTCCAAGATCCCTTCTTTCTCTTTTGTATCGAGTCCAGAGACAAATCTACTCGATTTTGCGCGACGCCGAGGAATTTCGTCGACAGTAGCGCTGCAAGCGTACAAGACCGCCTGCGCTACTCTTGAATCTCACACGTTCCAAAGTGGTATATGCCGTCCTTGTTCGGCTGTTGCTTGCCCCAGATCTCAAACCACTAGTGGTCTGTCGAGGACAGTGCCTTCCTTGGCGCATTTGACGTCCCCGTTTCAACGGTCCGAGCCTCAAAAGCTCGGTCGTCCCACTTAGGCGATGCAATGGGCGCATAAAGTGGAGCCGTTCCCAAGAGGCTTAAAGTAGTATTCGTCTCCCATCTTCGTCTTCCCGTTTCGACCCGTCCAGGCCACTGCAACCATGGTCTCTTCCGCATGTACGGAATCAGAAACACATATGATGCTCGAGGCTTCGCGCTTGACCCTTATTACTACGCGTCAAAAGACTCTACAGCAGAGACCGTTGCTATATGTCTTCTGGCATGCAACGTCAACTCTCAAACGCAAGCGGCTCCCCTACGAAGATCAATACTTGAATTCATCGAGCATGCCCCAAGCATTTAAGGAGTCGAAGCCATGTATCTTCCAGGCCTCACTGCATCATGCATACTTTCCTTTGTCCTTCTTTCCGCTGCTATGCCTGCCAAACATACCTCTCTCGGTGGACGCAGCGGACCATTACAGACTGACGCTGATCTTATCGCCCTATCACCCATACTCGAATTTAATAATCAACACCAAACAGACCCTAGCCACCTCATCCTAACCCGCCGATCCGTACCAGCCATACCCGTGGGCAACAACTGGTTCATGTTCTTCGAACAGTATATGTGGGCAGCCCCCATCCAGCCGGCGGCAGAAAAGATGCTCGTCTTCTACAACGCCTTGCAAGCAGAGGCAGCGGCACGAGCGGACCAGAACACTGTTTCGGCCTTGACACAGTTCGGTAAGGGCAACCTGCGGCTGGAGATCCTCTGCGAAGGGACCTTGCCGTGGTTCTTCATCGGAAGCTTCGCCGAGTGGATGCTACACGTCACCAATCGGGGCTTTGCTGGTCTCTACACAGCCAGGGTCGTTCATGCAGCTACTGGTGTGACGGTCACGATTACTCTTCATCTTCTGGCGGCAGCTGCGGTTGGGAACTAAGTATGTTGGCCTCAATCAATAGCTCAAGGACAGCTCCTTGAGGATAAGCTATTATGGGCATGCGTGGGAGAAACTCTGAGAGGTAGTGGGGGCTAGCGAGGATGCCCAAGCTTGACCGAAACCTGAATGACAGTTTCGAAAGCGGCCGTCGAGATGAGACTCCGACCATTCTGGGACCCGGGGGCGATTTTGCAGTATTGAGATGAGGAACAGTCAATAAATAGACCAATCAATCTGTTGCTTCATCGTAGGCCGGTATTGTCAACCGATCTATCCAATGCTGATCTTCCGATGCACTGGACACGAGATGCATTACTGTCCTGGCACCGAGGCTTTTGTTTTGCAACGAATAGTAGACATCTATGTCAACAAGCGAGTCAAGACAGCTTCACGTCTCCAGCTCGTGTCATCGCCGAATGCATATTGCAGAAGGAGATCAATTCTTGCTCTGAGCTCCATATTTCTGAGATCATCAACTGCACGCACTCATTATCACTACAGGCATAATCATCCCACATCCCTCGCCCCTAAAAGCCCTAATCTCTCATCCCCCCAACATCCCCATCCTAGACATCAATCCCCTCCACCGTCACCCCCTTATTCCAAGCATACTGCAACCCCCTCGCCACCTCCACCGCCGCCTCATGACTCACCATGGCCGCCACCAGATACAAACTCGCATCCAACCCGCTCGTCACACCCCCACTCGTAATCAGCCTCAGCCCGCCCAACCGCAACTGCGCCCTCCGCGCATTACTCTCCCTCCGCCTCACACTCTCCTTCCACGCATTGCTCCCCTTGCGCGCAATACTCTTCCGCCGCCCATCCGGGCGCTTCGACAGTATAAACGGGTTCTCCTCCAGCTTCTCCCCCAGCTCGAACCTCGCATTGCAGACGACGTAGTTCTCCTCCATGACGTCCGTCTGCTCCAGCTCCCCCTTGCGCGCCGCGTCCTGGCACAGGATCTCCAGCTTCGTGTACCAATCCGGGTGCGTGGTCGCCGCCAAGCCCTGCAACACTCCCGCCTGAGCGAGGAGCAGGCTGCCGGTGCCGATGCTGAGGAGGGTGCGCTCCTTGGAGGGGTCGTGCACCTGGAGGGCGGTGAAGGCGGAGATCAGAGGGAGGGGTTCGGGGGCGGGGGTGGTGTGCAGGAGGGATTCGAGGGCGGGGCCGCCGGGGATGATGAGGATGTCGTAGTCGGCGATGTTGGCGTGGGCGTCGGCGTAGTTGGTGTCGGCTTTGACGGTGAGGGAGGAGGAGGAGGTGATCCCGGGGGAGGAGGCGGCGATGGTGCATTCGAAGGCGGCGGTGTCTGTGGAGGGGGGATGGGTTAGGGGCGTGAGCTGGGTGGTGGGGTGATGAGGACGGCGGGGAGGGGAGGGTGAGGGTGAGGGGCTTACTGGGGTCGTTGAGCTTGTGGCGGGCGTTGCTGAGGACTTCGAGGGGGCCGCAGAGTTCTTGGGCGCCGAAGGAGGGGTGCAGTGCGAAGAGGACTTGGATCACGTCCGTGGTGTCGTCGTCGAAGGACTCGGAGGTGGGCGTTTCGGCGATTGCACTCATCTTGGCGTTTTGATTGCGGTTGGTTTTCGATGGATTGACGTGGTTTGATGTGATGGATTGGTTCAGTATGCCGTAAGACAGCTCAGGTATTGTTGTAGGGCTACGGCGTAGGCGATCTCAGTCCTTCCCCGTGGGGTGTGAATGCGGGGTGGAGATCTATCCCCAGACAACATTGGCTTGCATGATTTCGAATCGTAGCCTACTTTACTCTACCATGGAACTGAACTCTCTTCTGGGAGCTATGTTCGTAGATGCTTCGAGCACCATGCAATACCATATCTCACCCCAATGACAATAGCTTCGTAACATCATGCCCGGCCCAAATGATATGTTCTCAAGGACAATCCCCCTTCACCATCACGACAGCTCTGCCTTCTCCTCAGCTTTCTTCTCACCCTTGTCATCCCCTTTCCCAAGGTATGGTAGGTTATTCTTCATCTCCCCCAGATTCGGAAATTTCTTCGGCAACGAGGGCGTGTACTTGTTCAGCAGGCCCTGAATAGATTTTGGAGTCAGCATACCTCCTTTAATTAAGGAATTTACACCGGAAGTGGATGCTACTAAGACATGTTTCACGTCTCTTAGAAGCCTCAGGGATGAGTGAAAGATGCTCAGTAATTTACTTACCTGCTGCGTCTTCTGCTTCACCTCCTGCTCCATCCTGTCTGCTTCTGCGTCCGCCTCTTTGTCGTCGGTATTGTCATCACCCTCTGTCTTCTCCTTGGGCTCCTTGCCCACGATCTTCCCATCTGGTCCGTAGATGACCTTCTGACCTGCCGCCTTTGCTTCCTCGACGTATGTCTTTTTCTCTTCTTCCTCGTCCATCTGCTTCAATGTTTCTTGCTCGCGCTTCACAGCTTCGTGATCTAGATCTTCGAAGCCAATTTGCGATAGAATCGACCCAACTAAGTACCTGTACCGTAGGTGCCCGCTTACCGTCTCACTAACATCGACGTTTTCCACGCTCGGTAGGCCCTCGATCTTCTGTAGCCCCGCGATACCGTACTGTACGCTCGAAGTACGGTATAGAAAGCCAAGAACATAGTCGTTCTGACTATACACGTTGACGAGCCGGCTGGCAACCACACTGCGCATCACACGCCAATCACTTGAAGTACTCGGCGTCGGCGCGCCAATAAGCACGACTGACTCGACCAGGCCGAAAGCGTGGCGTTTAGCAAGCGACATCAGGCACGAGTATATCACTCTTGCGCCCAGGGAGTAGCCGATCAGCGTGACGGGACGTTCGCCTTGTGCCTTGTTTATAAGCGCATCAGCAAGCACCTCCCCAGCCTTGTCGGCACGGCTTTTGGCAATGCTGAACGGGTTGTCAACGACCCTTGAGATCTTGAGCAGTCCCAGGGGCCAGAAAGCGCTGGCAAGCTCGGCAAAAATAGTGTGCTTGATGAGTTCGCTTTTCGCGGCACCCCAAGCAGCGCTCGAGACCATAGTTGTCATGCTATTGCCCAGGTTCATAAGAGCTTCAAGTTCCCATCTCAAAGCGAAGACTTCAGAACCAGAGCCCAGAACACGCCAGGGGGTAAGGACCTCGTCCTTAGAAGTAAGCCAGCCAGTTATGCCAATTGTGACACGCAGGCGGCGGGTGGCCGGGTCGTCCACGGCATCTGCTTCTGAGCCTTTCAAGTGCTTACCATCGAGGCTTTTGCGCTTGTGGGGTGAGTCGATGGCCTCGTCTTCAGGTTGTGAGAGAGAATTTGGAATCTGTGCAGAATCTTTCTCACCATGACCCTTCTCTTCCAATTTCTTGCGAGACGCCTCGCTGGCTTTCACATCTATATCTTTTAGGCCTTCAGGAACAGGGAGAAAAGCGAAGTCCGACACTTCGCGCGCGTAGTTGTCCATCATCTCGCCCGTCATCTTCCCTCCGTATGCGCCGAACAGCCCTCCCACAATCAGCGTGCTACCTGCTACACTTCCCAAATAGCCTGCAGCAGCCGTCGCTCCAAGGCCCAATCCTCCCATCACACTACCAACACCGGCTGCTACCAGAGGTGCAGCCAGTCCTCCCGTGACTCCGATTACGGCGGCGCCAGCAACAGAAGCTAGACCAACTTTCCACTTTCGGGAACTCTTATTTTCTTCGGCCTTTTTCTGCGTTTCTGACTCGCCGGACATATGCTTCGCTGCCTCGAGCAGGCCTTTGGCAACCTTCTCTTCATCTTTTGTAAGAACGGTAAGTGAGAGGTGGAACGAGGAGGTCATATAGAGCATAAGAACGCGCGAGAGTGATGTATAGTGCTCAAGGGAGAGCAAAAGAAGGAGGGTCGAGTGTAGTATGAGTATCTTTTTACTCTCTTCCAATTCGGCCAGTGGTGTAGCTACAGGCGGGAAATGACGCCGCAGTGTCTCATCGGCAGCATGCTTGGGTGTCCTTGAAATATCGGTTGGTACAGAATTGATCTTGCTGTCTGGGGGTGCGTGTTGCGTTCCTTTTGGTGCTTTTGCTTGCTCCAGGTGCATCGAAGCTTCCTCTTTCGAGTTGACAATTGAGCCAACTCTTTGTATGACGGTGAGCCTCCAGGCATCGATAAATTGCAAAGCAGCTTGTTTCATCACTCGCGTGTGAGGATCACTAAGCTCCTTGTTCAATTGCTCCCTCAGCTTCCGTTCTTTGTCGTGTTTGGCAACGTCAGTCGTACCAGGGTCGATGTCCGGGTTCATTATCTTGTCATCCTCTGATAGAAGATCTTTGGGCGCTTCAGGAGTTGAGCGCGATCCAAGCTAAGAATGTCAGAGAGCAAAGGGTAAAGGTTTGTGGTAGAGCATACGGCGGCATCGTAGCTTGTCTCGACCGTCTTCCGCATGGCAGCCGTGATGCTGGCGATGAAGAGAGTAAGCTCTCCGCGTTGACTCTCGTCAAGTATGCTTGTGAGCGACTCTTCTTCGTTATGAGACTGCTTCGGGTTCCCCTCATGGGAGGACCACGGCATGTTCTTAAACATATTGGCGGTCTGTTCGTGCCTTCGTTCCTCAAGATTTCAAATGACCTTAAGGAGGTTTTTAGTATCTATTTTTTTCCGAGTACCAATGCGTCAGATGAAATTGAATGTCTTAACAAATCACTCTCGATCCACCGTAGCTTGAAATAGTAAAAGTATGACGTCAAAATCTTATCGCACTTCATAGGTTTCAACCCCGAAGAAAGCCCTAAACCTGAAGCTGCTAACATTTCAAGCACCATTCAATCTTCAAGGTAGGTAGAGATACTAGTATTAGCTATACTTTTAGGAGAGCCAGCGAAATAGAATTTGTCAATCCAGAAATCGAAAGCATCGATCGATCAGCAGGGTTTGATTGGGCGCGAGAGGTGTGAGCCTCGAAGTCGGTAAAGCGTCTTTCATGCCACGCAAAGTTACGAAAATACTATAATAAGGTCTCACCACAACAAGACGTCGTCAAAGAGAGAGAAGTTTTTTTGTGGCTTTGTTACTTTCAAGAATAATGAATTACTGAGCTTGAGACATCATATGAATAACGGTTGTAGCTGCAAGAACCATCGTAACAAAACGTACTCATTCCGCCGAGGTGGGCAGCAAAGAGGAATTTGCGAGCCCATGTTATGCTGAAGGAACGACAAAGGCGACGACAACATCCGTCCTTTGCAAGTAATCGTCTATCGTCGAGCCAAACCTCTCAACGATTCTCTGTCGAAACGTTGCCTCATCATCTAGGAGCCTTGACTCTGGTGAAAGTGGCTTCAAGAGCGCAATTTATGTCATCACGCTGTTGCGGCAATAGAAGGACATTTTAGGGGACATAGAGTAGTGAGAGAGGGCTAGAGGAGAAGTACGTATGTTTTGAAGACTGCTTGACTCGACTGATGCTGCCATCAATCAATATTGATGTTCTTAGCGATCCACTAATGTGTCTTGGTAAGTCATGAATCCGAGGACGAGCTGCAACCTTGAGGCCCTCTGTAAACCATAGTGTGAATTGACAAGCCGAGGCCATAGACAGAGCTCAACCTTCGGGCTGTTGGTCAATTGCAACGCAAAACTCACCTGGCTGCTATTGCGGCGAAGGTTGACGCATGATATCTATGGCAGCTTTCTCGTTCCCGCAAACTTCCACGAGTTCTGGTTTTCCATCAGCCGATCCGTCTCAGCTTTTAATCCAGCCTCCTCCGATTCCCTGAAGTTCTCAGATTTCCCCTTGAACAGATCAATCTTCTTGTTTGGATCAGCAGAATACTTCTTGAGCCGGGGTCTTGTCATTCCCTCTGTGAGATGCTGGACAAGGTCATCGATGGAGCGCACAGCTGGATGGATGTTAGTCTGGTCACCGGCTCTATGCCAGACACATCGACATTGATTACATCTGATGACCTTGAACCGCACATTCTCCAGGCCACGGACCTCGCGCAGCGCGTGCCATGCGACGGGAGGGCCACGATCACCCACCAAGAGATCGATGGAGAGCGATCGCAAATTCTGGCAGGTCTTGAGTAGTCGGAATGCCGTCTTAGGATCCTTGCCAGAGTAGGAGAACTCCAGCGCCGTGAGGTTTTGGCGGCGGGCATATCCGATGTTCTTCAGGAACGTGTAGAGCATACTGGTATCCAGGACAGTGATGCAGGTCTCGCGATAGAGGATATGGAAGGCCTCAAGGTAAGTTTGCTTGGACACTAGGAGGATTGCCAAAATGCCTGCGCCTGGTGGCCATTCGCTGGCCCACTGCAACATGGTTGCTGGCACCTTGCCGTGCGCCAGGACAAGTCTGTAAATGCGATCGCGGATTTCTGGAGGGAAGGGCAGGTGCTTCCCCGTCGCGTGTGTCACAGGCTGCATCTTGATCTTCTGCAAGGTGGAAGGCTTTCGAACAGGCATAGCTGTAGTAGACGGATGGTTGAATGCCGACGCTGGGAGGACGAGGCTGTTGTTGCTTCCTGTGAACACCCGTGTAAGCATGGTAGTGCCGAACTGACGTTCCGTGGTACTGTTTTGCTTACTGATATATGTATCTCCGGCTGGGTACAGCGCAGGAAATAGTGACCGTCTCCGCCTGTAGACTTTTGAAAAACCCTCTGCCCAGACTGGACGAGGGCTTCAAGGAATGACGAGTTAACGCTCAAGCGTGAAGCAAATATGACCGTTGGCATATGAAAGTGAGTTGTATGTTGATATTGAGGCTGTTGACAACTCGAAGGCGTAGCAACGCCTTTTCGCCTGCTCACGTCTAAGCTCGGAACAGTGACCAGCTTTCACTCATTGCTATCTTAACACTTCTTCAAGCGGTAAATGAGATTGTCGAGGCCTTGTGATTTGATGATGGCAGCATGAGAGATATCGAAATCAAGGCACGGGAACATCGGCTACGGTATCGTCAAGAAATACACCAAAGCTCAGAAAGCCTCGCAACATGATATTTACAGCTGATGCAGCTTACCTGCTTCGAATCTGATGCTGGCTCTATCCTCGGTACACCATCAAGAGAACACTTTATAGACATTCTTCCCCACATCTCACTGCTCTCGAAGCAACGAGTTCTTCTGTTAGCCTAGTCCTTTGCTCCTCATATCAGGTCCTCTTCCTCCCCGTTCTTCTGCCCAATCGTTTGAATCTCACCATCTTGCTGTTCCTCGTTATCTCTGGTATCTTTGTTCCCACCTTTATTCCCACCACGATTCCTGCCCGAGCGCTGGTAGAACTCGTCGAGGACCTTCTTTGGTATACGATTGAGCAATTCCTTGGGGTATATACGAAGCAGGCTCCATGCAAGGTCGATAGACTCGTAGATGGTCCGAGACTCGTAGGCTGATTGGGAGATGAAGGTTCTCTCGAACTTGTCCAGAAACTCAAGCGAAAGCTTGTCCTCTGATGACAAAGCTTCTTCTCCCACAACCGCTTTCATAGCCGCTAGAGAGTTGTTAGTATCGCCTGAATGCCTACGCTAGGTGACATTTACGAACCGGCATCTCGACCAATGGCATATTTGGCATACAATTGGTTGGACACATCTCCGTGATCCTTCCTTGTGTGGCCCTCGCCAATAGCAGACTTCATGAGACGGGACAATGATGGTAGAACATTGATCGGCGGATAGATACCCTTGTTGTGTAATTGGCGGTCGACGAATATCTGACCCTCGGTAATATACCCTGTTAGATCAGGAATAGGATGTGTGATATCTAGAATATCCGTCAGCAACAACGAGAAGGGCCGACGCTGCAACATCGTACCGTCATTTGGCATGGTAAGAATGGGAATCTGTGTAATCGAGCCATTGCGCCCTTGGACACGACCAGCGCGCTCATATATGGTTGACAGGTCAGTGTACATATAGCCGGGATAACCGCGACGTCCAGGTACTTCTTCTCGTGCAGCAGAGACCTCGCGAAGAGCATCGCAATATGCTGTTAGATCAGTGAGAATCACTAAGACGTGTTTTTCGAGTTGGTAAGCGTAGTATTCAGCCGTTGTCAGAGCTAGACGAGGGGTGATGATGCGCTCGATTCTGTGCATTGTCAGCTGTCGCGCTTGGGTAGAATTCGATCGGCATACGTAGGATCATTGGCCAAGTTCAAGAACAAGGTGACTTTCTCCATGCTACCGTTCTCCTCGAAATCTCTGGTGAAGAATCGACTGGTTTCCATGTTGACACCCATGGCCGCGAAGACAATCGAAAAGTTCTCTTCGTGACCGTCATGGACATCTTTGGTAGGCTTGTTGACTAAACCAGCTTGGCGACATATCTGGGCGGCAATCTCGTTGTGAGGTAGACCGGCAGCCGAGAAGATAGGAATCTTTTGCCCGCGAGCAATGGAGTTCATCGCATCTATAGCGGATATACCAGTCGCAATCATCTCTTCAGGGTAGACCTGGCTAGAACTTAGCTACGTTCGGGCCTGAAGGGTAGCACTACGTACCCTCGAGTACGGGTTGATTGGGCTCCCGTTGATATCGAGGTAGTCTTCCGCAAGGACCTTCGGGCCCTTATCTATGGCTCGCCCCGATCCGTCGAAGACACGTCCAAGCATGTCCTCTGAGACTCCCAGCTTCAAGCTGTGCCCGGTAAACTCGACCTTTGTCTGCACGCAATCAGCGATCGTCTCGGTCCCCTTCCTAGGTCCCTCCGTACCTTCTTGACGTCTATGCCTGACGTGCCCTCGAATACCTATGCCTCTTTCAGTATACGCGTACGGTTTATATCATAATCGATCTGTCTGTACCTGGACCACAGCACGGTTTCCTAAGAAGCAACTCAATCAGAAAGGTGACAAGCATTGCTCCGAAGCATAGCAAACCCACCTCGTGCTTCCAACACCTGTCCTGATCTCTCGGTGCCATCTGGAAGTGTGAGGGACACAATTTCATTGAACCTTGGGAATTTGACCTGCGTAGTATTGTGTCAGCCTCCGAGCCTCCAGTACGAATTCAAGAAGATCTAACATTCTCAAGTATGACTAGAGGACCGTTGACACCACCAATGGTGTTGTAGCGGATTCGAGGATGTATAGTGGTCATACGTGGGTCTGATGTACCGCCCGACATAGCTGATAATGGGGGCTTTGGACCCGATTACTTGTGAGTAACGTCGAAGCTGCAGTGAATCAGCTATACCTAATCTCGAGCTGGACAGCTAAGTGGTTTCACCGCAGACATGGATGATCCTCTGATGTTCGAGCTACGCCCGCTTGCCCAATTAAGGTACAGCCCTCTCTTCAACGATACTAAGCTAGCCAAATATTACAGCGATATGTTACAGGTCTCCAAATTGGTCGTCTTGGTGCAGCTGCTCTCTGGACAGGACACATGGCACGGCGCTGGTATATTGAATCTTGAGAGAATTCCAGCAGACTCATTATCATCATACATTTGACAATCTAAAGATGTTATCTACAGTGCGGGTATAGTCACCCTAAAACGCTGGGAATGTCGCTTTAAAGGAGTGAATATTGCAGCAGCTTCGTAACCCATAGTATAGTTTCGTAGCGCCTACATCGGTATTGGGGAGCTACTAAGGTACGCGATGCGATCATGTGCAACGCAATATTTACATTCCATCTTCCATCTCTTTAATCTTGAAGGCTGAGCATGCACGGAGTTGAGGTTACCGGAATTCGGACCTATCACAGAATGAATATGTCAGTCCGTAGCTGGAGATAAACGTTTAGAAGTGTATTTAGTGACCAAGAAGTATCAGACATTCAAGGAAGATTGCCGCCCATGAAACCGGCGACTTAAAGGTTCATGCACCGGCTCGCGTGAAAACTGCGAATGTGGAATGTGTTTCATCATAGAAAACGTGATGAGGAAGGCGTGCAAGGGTGCTTACGACTGCTGTCATTCCGAAGAGCTCAAGCTCTTCGGGGTTGTGGTTACGTATCAAACGTAGAGTCGAACATCGGAGCTGCGAGCCGATGAAGGTTAGCCACGATCCTATCAAAGGGTGCGAACAGCTATGAAGGTAGCTTCATGTGATAGGGTCAGACAAAGTATACTGGCAAGTAGCAGATCACCCGGCGAAGGGGATCCGGAAGAAGTCTCTTCAAGGTCGACTCAGTTGGGAAAAGAAGACTTTTGTGTGTTGTCATCTTTCCGGGGGAGGGCGACAAAACAGGGCAGCTGTAGATTGCTTACCTCGTGCATTTCAAAGAGTAGCTGTGAAGCGCTCAGCTGATGCTGCAGCATTTTGGGGATCAATATGGTCCATTATGATTACTCGAGGCTCGACCACGAGGTGTGGGTTTGTGGGAGAAGGGAAAAATTAAAGCTCTTCAGTGCGCGGTAAAACTTCGGAGCAATCCGGCTAGCGCTCCAATTGAAGCCTTGAGCATTGGCTGGGATCGCCGACCAGAGTCGACCAGCGTCGCTGTCGACGGTGACTCTGCCACCTCGCGATGCTGACTTCTTCGCTGCTCTGAATTATTACAACTACCCTTTTTTCCAACGCTGTATTCTGAATCCACCATCACCCTGATCTCCGTTCCTGCCGCTCCGATCTGTTTGCTTCATCCTCGGCCAGCCTCCTCCACCATCGCCGGCGGACCCCACAGCCACCATAAGGAAAGACCCACTTGTTCAAGCTCCTGTAATACAAAGCCCAGGACACTACCGGCTGCAACTCGAAGGCTGCGCAAGTCAGTGCCGACTTGCACCTCTCCGGTCGTGGCCGCCTTTTTGAGTAATCGTTGCGACACATCAATTTTGCGGAGCCATTCGCTGTATTCTGAATTAGCGCACAGCGAGGGAGCCAACTGCATCTCATGGAATACCTTACGACTGAGTGAGTATGCTAAGGAGGCTCATTCGATCGGGTTTGTAGTTTGGCACCCTCGCTAGGTCCAGTACGTTATCGCTCGGACTCGGGACCTCGCAACTCAGATTAGAAGAGAGAGGTACGGGACGCGCAATTGGGAAACGAAGCTCAGTTCAGAAGTCTACACTCTGTGGTCACGCACGGTGCAGTCACGGTGGAAGCCTCCTCGGGGTTGAGCCTTAACAATGATGGCAAGTATGGCACAGCCTTTTGCGCAACATCCCCCTGGCATGGCGGTTCATGGTGGTCATCCAATGATACAAGGTCATCCGTCAAATCAGGGTATACCGGGTGGAGGACAGCCTGGAATATCGATGGCCCAGCATATGCACCCCGGGGTCGTTGGGCAGGGAGGTCTACAAGTCAGCCAAGCAGGTCCAATGATGGCTGGTATGATGCCAGGCGGTGGGCCGCCTGGAGTTACTGGAGGTCCAAGTGCGCACGCTCAGGCACACCTGAATCCGGGTCATCAGGGACCGATGTACCAGAACCAGCAGCAAATGTGTAAGTCAAATCACGTTTAAATTTTTTCCTTATGTTTCTTTTCATTGGAAAAATAGGGGCAGTGCCGATGAGGTACTGTTTTCGTTCCAAAAAGCTAGCATCAAAACATCAACTTCCAGCTTGTTGATGATCTTCTTGCTCTTATTTCTTGACAATGGTCCTTAATATTGTGGAGCCTTGAGCTCGATCGGGACTGCTGAAGACTCAAATTACACTTCGCTATGATTTCCCTCGGCGTATTTTCGGTTCCTTCACTGGCACTGAAGCTGACCGTGATGACAGTGCAAAATACCCCACAACATCTACAAGCACAGCAGCAAGCTCGACACCTTCAACAACAGCAAATGATGCTACAACAGCGGCAGATGGCCCCACAACATCAGCAGAATGGTGGTATGCCTGGTCATCCGATGAATCACCCGCAATATGTAGGAATGCAGGGTAACCCTCCCATGCGCGGAGGTCCCCTACCTGCCCATTTACAGCATTCACAACAACAACAACAACAAGTTCACCAGGCGAGGTTGCAGCAGCACGCTCAGCAACAAGCGCAACAAGCGCAACAAGCGCAACAAGCCCAACTGCAGCATCAGCAACAACAACAACATGCCGCCCAACAACAGCACCAAGCGCAACAGCAAGCGACAGCCCAGCAGATGGCTATGCAGCAGCAGGTGGTCAGCCAAGCAGGATCATCTCAGGGTCAACCAACCCCTCAAACTCCGTCGAGAAGTCATTCCCAAGCCCCAAACGGACAAGATGCTCAAAGCGTCGCGGCTCAACAGCAGCAACAGCAACAGCAACAGCAGCAACAGCAACAGCAACAGCAGCAGCAGCAACAGCAGCAGCAGCAGCAGCAGTCTCAAGCTCAAGCCCAAGCCCAAGCTCAAGCCCAAGCTCAAGCTCAAGCACAAGCACAAGCTCAAGCCCAAGCCCAAGCCCAAGCCCAAGCCCAAGCCCAGCAACAGCAGAATACCCCACAACAACAACACCAGCAACTTCAACAACAGCAACAGCAAGTTCAGCAAGCTCAGCAGCAGACACAACAGCAAGCGCAACAGCGAGCACACGCAGCCGCCATGATGCAACCGAGGATGCAAGGCCATTTGCAGAGTGGGGGGTTTCTGGTAAAGCTATTCACATTCGCAGACAATCTGGGCCAGTTCTCGGTAAGCTTTCCTCAAGAGGCAAAGTGACGACGGAGAACTGATTTTGCTCGCCCAGACAAGGAAAGAACCTAACAGTCAAAACTATTGGCAATCTTTCGTGGACCGGTTCTTCTCCCAGACTGGGGTACTTCGGACTCAGCTGTGGTGTGCTTCAGACCAATCCACCAAGAAATACGAAATCGCGAATCCGGTCCTGGCGAGGTATTACTGGACTCATTTCGAGAGCGGGTTCCAGAATATTCAGATGACATTGGAACAAATCGTCGAAAAGGATCTCCCCAATGGTGGTCATTTTGTTGAGTGTTCAAGATGTACTTTCTTCAATTGGATGAAAGATGGGCACGTAGTACGTTTGACCCTATCTACCTTATCTGTAATGTACTAATGTATGGCAGGTTGTCTCGACTGGCAGATTGGGAGCCCAATTCGACCCTCAGGGCAAGATCGACATTCTGGATCTAGCTACCAATGAGCATAACGAGCTTGTACCCAGGGCAAAGCTCGTACAGTCTGCACAAGGGTCGCCGGAAATGAAGCAATCACCAAATGCAACCAAAAATGCTAAGCGAGCGTCCCAGCAGAGGCAGAAACAACAACTACAGATCCCACAGGATCATTCCCCTCAGACATCGGTCCCAAAATCTATGCTCACCGATTGGGGGACTACCGCAGATGTCTCACGGGTCTTAGAGGTAGAGACCTCTACGTGCATCATCTAAGATAAGCCTTACTGATTGATTGATGCAGGTAGCTGAGACAATGACGATACTAGGCCCGCTATGCAGCTACTCCCAGAAACATCCCGAGCTCTCCGCCCGCGAAGCCCTGAATCTGCTCACCACTCAGATACAGGCTCAGCCCCACCAATTTCACAGTGCGAATCTCCACCCGCACCCTGGTCATCCTCTGAATAATCCTGCTCTTCAACAACCTCACCCTAATCACTTCGTCTCGCCCGCACCCCCACATCTCGCCCTTCCAATGTCGAACGGGGCTTCGCCTGGTACCATACACGCGTCACCAGCCATTCAAAACCAAATGCTTCAGCACCATCTCCAGGGCACACCACAGCAAACCCACCAGCTTCTTGGCCAAGCCCCGACAAGCGTGGGCATGGTGACGACGCAAAGCCAGCAAGGTACTAATACCAGCGGCGGAGGTAGCCAAGGCACCAGCGCAAACGCCAGTCCCAATGTCACGAACAAAAGACGCCGACCCAGTGCCGTCAAGGTGGAAGGCGAGGACACCCCCGAAATAAATGGGACTGGGCCGCAGAACAAGGTCAAGGCAAGCCCAAGAGTAGGTGTAAAGAGACAGAAGGCGAACGGGTGAAAACTCATAGACGAATGGGGTGGCTTCGTGTTACTATCATGCTGGTGTCTGTTTCTCAGCGTTGGCGCTGTTTCATTACGGTCCTGGTTGGAAAGGTCGGTTGGCGTCCGGACAGGCTTCGCGGACTGCGATATGGGACGGTTGAGTGAATATGGCTCTGTTATGCCGCTCACGACGAGCCTCTTGGGAACGAGGTCGAGGCTGCATGTATCGTCGCCACATAGTCGCCTTATGTAATGTCATTGATTGAGATCTGTACTTGATCTAACATCCAACTACTTGCTGGATATGATACTCCACCACCGCTCTCGAAAACCCCCACCATTCCCCTCACCACACGATAAAGTAATCTTGAAAGGGCGACGCCAACCCCTGCACAACTCCACCTAACGGCTTCCTTCAATCCATGAGCCATTCCTGACCCACCACCGTCTCGAACAATGGCACACACCCACTCCGGTCCCAACGCCCATACCCACTCCCAACCCGTCTCCGCCGCCGAACACGGCCACAGCCATGAGATCCTCACCGGCCCCGGCTCCTTCTCCGCGCGCGAACTGCCCATCATCGAAGGCCGAGACTGGGAAGAGCGAGCCTTCACAGTCGGCATCGGTGGGTAAGCTCCCACCTCAGACCCCCAGCATCACCACTTCCCTCTCCGCATCGGGGGACCACATACGAAGCATCGGCTAACAGCACAACTCATCCTCGCAGACCCGTCGGCTCCGGCAAAACCGCCCTCATGCTCGCCCTCTGCCTCGCCCTCCGCGATAACTACTCCATCGCCGCCGTCACCAACGACATCTTCACCCGGTATCCCCCATCCCCCTTCCCTTCCCTTCCCCCCAAACTCCTTCCCTCCCCAGCTGACCCTCTCCCCCCAGCGAAGACGCCGACTTCCTAACCACGCACGCCGCCCTCCCCGCCGCGCGCATCACCGCCATCGAAACCGGCGGCTGCCCCCACGCCGCCGTGCGCGAAGACATTTCCGCGAACCTGCACGCGCTGCAGGCCCTGCACCGCCAGTTTCAGACCGATATATTGTTGATTGAGAGCGGGGGCGATAATCTGGCGGCGAACTATAGCAGGGAGCTGGCGGATTTCATTGTTTATGTGATTGATGTGGCGGGCGGGGATAAGGTGCCGAGGAAGGGGGGCCCGGGGATTACGGGGGGGGATGTGCTGGTTGTTAATAAGGTGAGTGAGGAGGGGAGGGAGATGTGGGATGGGGAATGGTCAAGGGGAAGGGGGGAAAGGGGGAGAGGACGAGGGGCTGACGTTTCCGGTGGGGGTAGA
>JAABUW010005356.1_pt1 | contig 16725 bp, 2 predicted proteins | sample 5560081 | NCBI WGS metagenome assembly JAABUW01 (sample SAMN10711882, study PRJNA513363) | rock metagenome | isolation source: Antarctica rocks | place: Antarctica: Victoria Land, Knobhead sud | reverse complement strand
ATCGATAAATAATTTTGAAGTTAAATTCGAACAAGAACTCGATTTAGCAAGCTTAATAACAATTGAGTTGCTTAATAGTTATAAAATGCTCTAAATTGCGATAGTCGATAATAATCTTAATAGATTGCTCGATAGATATATCGATATATTTTGAATACTACTTCTTAAAAGCGCAAACAATAATTAATAGTTTCTTGTTGTAGATCTCGTAGTTGCACTCTACAAATAATATAATTTTGAATATATAGATTATCGAATAAAGCAATCTATTTAAATTTATTTGCAAGAGCACAATAGCAATTATAAAATTAAAAACATTATTTTCGATTTAGATTTTTAGATCGAAATCGAAATAATGCAAAATAAACTAATCGATAAAAACTTTTTTAAGAACTTGAAACGCAAGATCTTTAAAATCGTTAAATTGTTATAGAAAATTAAAACTCTTGTTTTCGAGTTTACTAAATATTAACAAAGATTTAATTAAATTCGAATAATTATAGATAAATTGTCGATAAAAGTTGACAAAATCTAAAAAAATCTATATATTGCGCACGCAAATAGAAACTTTATATTCTAGAATATATTTGATTTTCTTAGAATTTATTTAAATGTCTTTGATAATAATAATTAGATCTAGATGTTTGATTAATTTAACAAAAAAAATATATTTGTTAATATTTAGATAGAGATTTGTCTTATAAAATTTAGCGAGAACTTTATTAACATACTTTTTATACTTTTTCTTAATATTGTTGTAGATTAGAATGTTATCTATATAGATAGTGCAAAAATTGTTTAGATAAGAATTGAGAGTCTTATTAATAAAAGATTGAAATATAGTTAAAACGTTATATAACTCAAAAGATATTATAACGTACTTAAATAGACTATAACAAGTAATAAAGATTGTTTTGTATTTGTTATCGAAGCATATTCGAATCTCGTTAAAGACGACAATAATGTCGAATTTGCTATAATACTTGATTTTGCATAATTGTTGCAAGATTTCTTGAATCAATAATAGAGTATTGCGATTCTTAATTGTTAAAGCGTTAAAATCTTTATAGTTTACGTAGACGCGCAAATTTCTATTAGATTTCTTGATTATAAGAGTAAGAGCAATATATTGTAAGATGTTGTTGCAAATTTGATTTTTGCTTTTTATGTTATTTAGATAGATTTTAATAATCTCTTCTTTTTAACGAAAAATACTATAGACTTTTTTGATCGAAGAAATTGCTTTTGAAACAAAATTAATAGTATAATTAATATTTCTATTTAGCGACAACTTGTTAGCTTTTTGTAAATTAAAGAACTTAATCTATTGTTTAAATTTTGAATAAATTTGCTTCTCTAGTTGCTCTATGCTAGAAGAATTTCGTTTGAGCTTTGCATAAAACTTATTGTAGTTATCGAAGTACGTTATGCTCTTCTATTTAGAGTATGCCAAGAATAATTGCGAATTGTTTCAATTTAATTATTAGATATTATAAGATATTAATATGTCTATTTAGATTAACGATAACTTGAGCGACATAGATAATATTAGAGACAAATTTATTATTGACAAGACGTAATTTGATCGAATTTTGCAATAATATAGTAGAAAATTTATAAAGTTTGACAAACTTTCTATCTACAAAGACTCTATCGAAGACTTCGATATCAATAAATAGTATTATCTTAATATAATGTTTATCGAAGAATAAATAAGCTTGATTTGAGCGAATCTTAATATAAAAATCTAGCTATTAACTATTGAGCAACTTGCTATTGATAGCGCTAGAACTAAGTTCGACTTTGATAAGCAAGACTTTATTATATAAGTTAAATATAGTTTTAAGTTCTTTTATTGTTTTTTGTACAAGCGCTAGCTTCTATTTCGAATTGCAATTTTTGTTAGAAACATCTAGTTTTTCGATTTGCTAAAATTATTTAAGTTGTTATTTAAATTATTAGAGCAACTCTTTTCTCTAAATGCTATTAGCTCGAGATTGTCAATATTATAAATTTTAAGTTCGATAATTGCTTTTTTTTTGATTTTAGTTAACTTGTTCTTGCAAAGAATATTTGAATAATTAAGACAATATTTCGAACACAAATACTTTCGATAAAGATTCTTTTTCTTAATTTTATTTTTAAGTGTTTAAGATTAAAAATTAACTTTGTTTCGAAAAAAGTTTTTTGTTTAGTTATATAATTAATTGACGTATTGTTATAAACTTCGAATCTATTTGTAAGCTTATACGTAATATTTCGATTTTTGTTTGTTTGCGTAATAATAAATCTATTACGCATACTAATTTAAAGCAATTAATAATTTTTCTTTTGTTTTATTCTAAAATCTATATTGCGTAATCGAGAAATTCAATTATTAATATTAATAACGTCAATTATATTAACAAATCGATTGTACAACTTGTTGCTTAGTTTCAAATCGAATTAATGTATTTTTTGATTTTTAAATAGCTTAATATTTGTCGCAATTAATATAAATCAAGTTACGTACTTATTAAAGATTTTCGAAAACTTTATAGCAAAATTAGATAATATAAACTTAATAAAGTTTTTATATTATTAATCAAATTTGTCAAATTAAATATAGAAATTCGCTATTAGTTTAGCTAATATATTATAGAGTTAAGCAAGATTGTTGTTTTAATTCAACAAACAATATCTAATATTTTCGAAGACATTTTTTGTATATTTAACTATAATATATATTAGTTTAACTAATTTGTTGTCAAATATACAAAAATAGACTTTAAATTTAACAAAGAGCGTTGTTTGTTATTAATTGAATTTCTTTTAATTATTTGAGAAAGCAATTAAATTAGAAAATTTAATATTGTTATATATTGATTTCTTGATTTTGAGCAAGCTATTTCTATAGACTTTATTAAAACGTTTGCGATTCTATTAATTTAATTTGTAAAAAAATATATTGTAATTGTTGTTATTGTTGCTAAGATTTTGACAAGACAATAAGTAATAAATAGACTTAAATTGCTTACAATAATTAAGTTTCTCGATTAACTTATCTTGTTTCTTAATTAATATATTAGTTGTTTTCTTCTATATTTTGTTTTTAGCTTGCTTTATATTTCGCTTTTTTTGTAGATTCTTGCAAATAATTCGAGCTTTGTTTAAATTTGTTTCTAATTGTACAATTTTTTTGTTTCGATCTTTTTTATATTGTATTAGATACTATACGTAGAAATAAATAGTATTAATATGTTCGAATTAATATATAGAATTTTTAGTTATATCTTTAATAAAGTTGTCGCTATGTAAGAGTTTTGCGAAGTTTTTTTAAATCTTTTGTCGACAACAATTGTAGTCGAAAAGAGATTAATAAAATAAAAATTAATTAATTTTAACTTTAGTTTTACGTCTAGACTTCTTAATAAATAAAAATAGTATATTAATATTTTCGAGAAAATTATTGCTAAATTCAATTGATTTAGAATTTTCGAAGAGAAGTTCGAATAAAGTTTGCGATTGTAACTTTAACAATAGCAAAATCTTAATATTTAATTAATAGCGAAATCGATTTTGAGATACAACACTTTTACAAGATTTGAAGTTAAAGTAAAATACTTGAACTTTATATAGCGAAATTGCAACGCGTCGTTGTAATAAATATGTACGAATATTGTAAATTTTGATAATTATAAACAATAACAAAGTAGTAAATAAAAATATAAACTTAGATAGAACGCTTCGTTTAAATATGTTTGCTCTATTTAGATATTATACAATTTATTTTGTTTGATTAAATTAGTAAATATTGAAGCGAAATTATCGATATTAAAAACAAGTGTTGCTCAAGCTATGCAAAGCGAAAAGATGTTGTTCGAAAACAACAATATTGCAATATAAATGTCAATTCTAGCAAACTTGCTTGTTTATTTTAGCAAAATTATTAAGTTGTAGTTAGAACAATTTGTTGTCTATTTATTCTAGTAGATTTACTATCTTTCTTGTAAGACTTTTTTCAACTTAGCGCAATAAGAATTAGAGAATACTTATTTAGAGAGTTAACAAAATTTATTATTATTAAGTTGTACGTCTTTTTTAAAGATATTTATTGTCGCAACTTAGTTACGCTTTGCAAAGCGTCTATTCTAGTAACTTTGTATCTAGAATTGCTTTAGTAGCTTTGTATCTAAAATTGCTTTAGTAATTTTATATTTAAAGTACGTTTCGAAAAAAAAAAAGTTAGCAAATATAAATATTTTTAGAGTATAATTTGCAAGATTGTTTTTAAAGGAATAGTTAATATTATATTAAAATTAGAGTTTTAATAGCTAGTATATAGTTGATTGACAAGAATACTAGCTATATAGAACTAATTATGTACAAAAAATAAATATAAATACTATAAATGTCAAGACGCTAGACGTTATTTGTAGTATATTCGAGACTAGAGAGCGAAGATTTAAAGAGTAATTGAAGAACAAAGCTTATCTAGTCTAGAATTGTAACATATTGCAACAACTTGTAATTGCAAAATCGATAAAACAACAAATACTTTAATAGAGAAAAATTATTATACTAAGCAATTAAAGAGTTTCGATAAGAAAAGTTATAAATATAACAATTTCAATATATTTTTTGTCTTTTTCGAGCAATTTAGCTCGCAAGCTTCTCGAAATTAAAAAAAAATTTTAAGAAAAAAAACAAAAAGTAGACAACAAAGATTGATAAAAACTAAAATTAAGTACTTAATATATCGATTATAGATAAAATTTAATATTTTTTAATTTTTATAGCTAGTATACTTGTAGTATAAGATACAATATTCTCTTTTTAGATTGCTATAGTTTCTTGCAATTCTTAACTTATATATACTTTTATATTCTTTTTGTAATACAATAGTTAAGTTATATTAATTGCACTTTATTTGTACAAAAATCGATATTTTTTAATTAAAAATTTGTTGTCTTAAATTAATTGCAAAAACTCTAATTAATATTGTTGTCAAACTTTTTCCTAGAAACAAATTTGTTAACTATCAAAAATAAAAGATATCTTAAAACAAACTTTTTTATAATTTAATTGCTTTGATATTAATTTAATATTTAATATTAAAATACTACAATTTAAGACTTTTTCTAACTATTTGTACAAATATAGTTGTAATATTCTTTTATTTGTTGTTTTGTTAAAATAAAAGCTAATAGTTATAGTCTACTAAAACTAATTTATATTGCAGAGACAATTGCTTAATTTTAGTCTAAATTTTTCTAGCAAAAAGTTTGTGTATTAATTAACATTAGAGATCAATAACTTCTTAGAAATAAATAAATAGAATAAAATTTTTATCGATATATTTTAATAGTTACTTAGAGATTATACTCTTTTTAATATACTAAAAAGAAACTTGAAAATATTATAAAGTTAATCGAAAACTACTATTCTAATTGTTGTATTTATACAATTATTGTTTTTATCTAATTTGTATATTACAAAGTTACAATAAGACAAAATATATATTTTAAAATAGAGAAATTGTTTTTTCTTTTGTTCTATTATAACGAGATAGGGATAGAATTCTAGTTAGTAGACAACTATAACAACAGAGACTTATCGCGATGTATATATAAATCGCACTATACAATCTAATAGTATATTAAATAGCTAAGATTCTAAGATCTAAGTAGAAGAGATTGTATATATATTGCAAATAGATTGCTAATACTAATAGTAAACATTCTTAAATTTATAGTCTAATATTATCTAGTTATTCGACTATATACAATTCTTTTCCTTTTAGTAATTGTCTCTTAATTATTGAATTAAGAAACTTTTGTTTCTACTCGTACAAAAATTGTAGTAAAAAAATAAGAAAATTGCTTTTATCTTTCTAAGATTGTTAAACTAGATCTTTTATTTTTCTTGTTATTTAAATCGATTGTATAGAGAATATAATAAATTAGTTTATATAAAACTTTTTTTTAGAATCGAAAAAATTATTTAATCGAAATTAAGTACTTAATAAAGTTAATTATTGTAAATCTTGTTTATTCTCTAAAGACAATAACAATAATAATAAGTTTTTTTAACATAAATCTAAAAAATTAATCTAAGAGAAAAGTAACAATAATAGAGTAGATTGTTGCTATTATATTTGTGTTAAACTCTTTAAAACAAAAGATAAACGTATAATTTTAAAAGTTATTTTTAGTCTTAAAATACTCGATCTAAATTGCTAACTTAGTTTTAATTTATAACGTTTTTTTTTAATTTCGAATCAAAATAATAGAATTTTCTCTTCTTTGTTAAAATAAACAATCGAAAACTCAAATTCTATTATTTTTTTATAATTAGCTAAATAAGAATCTAAATTGTTTTCAATATTAAATTGATAAATATTAAATATTTTAAAACTCTTAGATATTATAAATTGTATTTATAAATATAGTTCAAATACTTTATTCTCTATTTTTTGAATCTCTCTTTATATTGATTTTACGTAATGTGTTGTATATTCTTAAGTTTATTCTACTAGACAATTAAATTTCTTTGCATCTTCGAATAATATTCTTAACTTCTTTATTATTTTTGTCGAATTTTAAAATATACATTTTATAATTGCATTCTTAATATTAAATATAAAAGAGAAGTTAATAACAACTTTAAAACAATAAAATATATTAGTTAAAAATAGATTTAACAAAATTAAGTTTCGATAAATTGCAAAAATACTGTTTCTTGTATTTATTTAAAAATTCTCTAAAGTTTCTTTATCTTTTAATAGAGTTATATAAACAAAAAATATTTCAATTTTTGTATTAATTTTAATTTTTAACTTGTAATAAGAAATTTGAAATTGCGCAATTTGTATATCTTTAAATTAATAAAATATATTTGCTTAATACAATCTCTATTCTAGCAAATTCTTTTTAGTTAATTTAGTTTCTAATATTTTCTTGTTTTGTTATTCTTTTCTTATTGTTTTTTGCAACTATATATCGATTTAAATATAAAAATCCTCTAACAAATATTTTTTGTAAGACAAATTATTTTATGCAATAAAAGAAACAATTAATTGTAATTGTTAAAACTCTTAATAAATATTCTAATTTATATCGAAATTAAAGTAATGTTTCGACATTTAATTTTTATACTTTTTAAAAATTAACAAATGCAATATTGTTAACAATTTATACTTGTAATTGTTTTGTAGAAGTATATGCGTTATATAAGAATCTAGATCTACTTGCATTATTATTTGCAATATAGAGAACAAATAATTAAGAAGCTATTTTTCTTATCGATTATTGTTTCTTTGTTAATAATATAATATTATTTGCAATTTGTTTTGAAATTGCGACTATATCTAGTACTTCGAGTTAACAATTAAATAAGCAAATTAATTTTAACAAACAATTATTCTATACTAGTTTTATTTCGCTAGATCAATATTGTCTATTACTTAAAATTAAATATTAGTTTACTAAAAATTGTTAAATAAAAAGATTAGTTTTTCTCTTTTATAAACGTATTGTTTTAAGAAATCTTTAAAAATAAGCAAGCAAATATTAAATTTAAAGTTTAATCTATTTTGTCTTACAAATATTGAAAAATTGTTTTGTTTCTTGTAACACTAAATTACTTGTCTCTTAATTTAATTATTAGAAATTCGATTTATTTTTAATAGAAATTCTAGCTTTCTTTAATAAACTATATAGACAATCGATTTTAATATAATTGTAATTAGATCTTCTTCTTGCTTCTTTGTCAATATAGCTAGTTTAACTAGTTAAAAGACTTTAATTAATATTGTCGAACAATAGTTAATTTAATATCGCAAATTTATACTTACTTTTATATATAAATAGTTCTTTGCGTTGTTTTTTTTGTTTGTCGAAATAAAGATAGCTATTGTTTCTAGAAAAATTCTTGCAATTTCAATAATTAAAGTATGTAATTTTGTTGTATTAACAACTCTAAGTAATCTAAGATCTAAAAAAAATAATCTTAATATCAAATTTTGCAATTGTAATAGTAGAGAAGAAACTTCTTTAAAAGAATCTAAATTTTAATTTGCTTTTTCTTTGCTTTGTCTTTTATAAATTTTATTATCTTTAGATTTCGACTTTAATTTTGATTTTAAAATTAACAATTTAGATTCTTTTTATTTGTTGTCTTAAATCTATGCTTTCTTTGCATCTTCTATAGAAGAAAACAAAATTATTTAAACTTTTGTTTGACAAGTCTTCTTTAGCTTTGCGTCTAAAATTTTTATTAAATTATATTTTTAAGAATAATCTTTTATTTTAACTTTTAAAAGCTTTTGTTTAATAAATACTATTATATTTTTGAACTTTTTAGTATTTATTTTGTTGTAGTTGTCAATTATATAGTTAGCAATGCGTTTCGATTCTATAGTATAATATTTGAGTCGATTGTATATAGTTTGATTTAAATTCTTTAAAATTCTTTGCAAATTTTAATGCTTCTTTGCTATTTGCAATATTGTTTTAATAATTAATTAATCTATATTTTTAGACAATATATTTGCAATCTTTGATAGCTATAGTTTGCAAAATTAAATTTAATTATTTTAAATTTGTAGCTTCTTATTTTAATTAATTTTTTATACTATATTCTTTAATTCTTGTTATAATAAATTATTTATTAGTATTTAAATGTTTTTGTTAATTAATTGTTACAAATTTTGCGTTTAATTCTCGATTATTTTTAAAATATTTAAAACTATATTTTGAAGATTTTTTAAATGTTCTCTTCTTTTATTGTTAATAATTTTATTATATTAAAGTAGAATATTGATTACTTAAATATAGATGCAATTCTTAATAATTAAATTGTCTTTTATAGATCGAATAATTGTTTTTTGTAATTCGATTTAAATTTGAGTTTAAAAAGTTTAATGCTACAATGTTTGTAATTGTTGCAATAGTGCTTGCTAATCTTACGCTTAAAATAATTTAATTAAAGAAATCGATTTCTAACTACAAAAAGAATATATTAATGTTATCGAATTTTAACTTGTGTTTTGTTTAAGAAGTATAAATTGTTGTTCTTTACAAGATTTTTCTATTAATATAAATAATAATTCTTGTTTTTAATTTTGATTTTCTAGTAAAGATTAAGAAGTTTCTTTTGCAAAATATTGTTTATATTTAGTATCTTATAATTGTCGCTCTAAATCTACTATAATACAAGCTCAATAAAGAAAAATTTATGCAAAAATAATAGATCGAAAAAGAGAATTCTATAAACAAAGAATTAGATTATTAAGTTGTTGTGTTTTAATAAATAAAGCAATAACTTGTTTTAAATATTTAACAAATATAAAGTTTCAAATACAAAGAATCTTTACTTATAGATTTAATTATTGTTTGCAATATTTATATTATTAATTATATAAAAAGATTATGTTAATATTTATTTGTATATTAACTTGCAAACAAGTACAAAGTTAATATAATTAATATATAATTTTGCTATCTTTATTATTAAGAAATGTTGCGTAAAAGATAATTAAAATTCGTTCTTTATAATTTGAAAAAATTCTTGAAATTCTAGAACTTTGAATTAAAGATTGCTATTAATACTCTTAAATCGCTTTTTAATTATTAATTTTAGTTAATTAAAGTAGATAAATAGATACTAGTATTGTTTGTTTACTCTTAATTAATCGAAATTGTTAGTATTTCGACTTTTTAATTTTCTTATCTTTTTATTTGTTTTTTTCGAGTATTCGAAATTATAATGTCTTGTAAATTATTTTGCGTAATTAAATTACTCTTTAATACTTGTAAATTGATAAACTCTATATTGAAACTCTTGCAAGTAAAACAAGTATAAAGATTGCAATTTTTCTCTTTTTTAAAAAAAAATCTTATACTCTTATATAATTTAAATAATTGTAATAAGATAGCAATAATATAATAATTGCAAACAATCTTCTATTACTTTAATTAAATTAATTTTTTATCTTTTGTATAAAATTATCTTTTATCTTTTTGTTTTTGTTATTTAACTTTGCGAAGATCTAAAGATTTTAATTTTTCTTTATATATTTCTTTAATCGATTTTCTAAATAGATATTTTTAAGTCTTGTGTTATTAACTTCTTTTAAAATATAAAAGTCTTTAATTTTGTTTTCTTTTCTTATTTTGAAAAAATCTAACTATTAAAAAAATAGTTTTACGTTGTATCTTTTATTAAGCTTAATATTATATAATAAAATTAAGTCTTTAGTTTAAAATAAACGCATTAACAACTAATAGTTATTATTAAAGAGATTCTTGTTTGCTTCTCTAAAACAACAAAGACGCAAAACTATTTTTTAAATATTTTTATTTCTTTTTTTTAGTTGTTTTGTTTGCAATATTAATAGATTTGTTATTAAACAAGCTTTTCTTCAATTTATAATATACTAGATTAAATACTTTATTTCGATTAACAACACAACTTTGTATTCGAACTTAAGACAAAACAACATTTTCTTAATAGATTTTTAAATTGTTGTTCTATCGACTTACAATATTGTATACAAATATCGTAATTAATTTGTAGAGACTCTTTTAATTAGTTTGAACAAAGTATTAACAATAAACTTGTGCTCTCTTTTTACTATTTTATTTGCTTGTAAATAATAAGTCGACGTTGTTACTTTCTTAATATTATATTTCTTTAGAAGTTTAGTTATTATATTAACTTTATTTTTGAGTTTGCTATTTATAATTATCTTCTTAATATATTTATATCGACAAAAAATATTTTTTTACAAAAACTTTATTATAGCAAGTGCTTTAAAATTTGGAATTGTTTTAATTTCTATTTATTTTATTAAATTATTTCGAACAGCTATTAGATTTACTTTAATAAATATTTTTGCAATTAATATATAGATACAATTTACAACAATTTTTTTTTATAAATTAAAAATATAAGTCGAATATATAATTTTCTTTTGTTTATTAGAAGTTTTTTGCTAATATTTATTGCAATTTCCGATATATTTCTTGCAAAAATTAAATAGATTTTGTTATTAATATTGATTTGCAATATATTAATAAATATTCTTTCTTTCTTTATAACTACTTTTGTTATACAAACTTTTTACAATTCGATTTTTGTCTTTTATCTAATTTATTACTTTACGCAAAAATATATTCTTATTTATTTTTCGAAACAAATGCTCTTCTCTTATTAGAAAATAAAAAGTATAATTTTTAAACTTGCAAAAATTCTATTAACTTATATTTGATTTTTGTAACAAAATTAGATATTAAGCGATTTGCTCAAATTTATTAAAATACTTGTTTTCGAAAATATTTTTGTTCTTCTTTAATACTATTATTTGTGCAAGACAAATACAAACACAATTTAATTAATTATTAATAAAATTATTAATATCTTTCTTATTAATTTTGTCAATATTGTTGAACAATTTTTTTAATTTTTTTGAAAGTTTGTTAGTTGTTATATACTTTTAATCAAATATATATTGTATATTAAAGTCGAAGAAACAAATTTAAATTAATTAGCAAATTATTAAAATATTAGACAAATTTGTTATAAAACAATTAAGTTAAATTATTAAAATATTTGTATTAATCTTAATTGTAATTTAAACTTTATACAACTAGAATTGTACTTTCTTTAAGATTTTTATAAATTTTTAATACTCTTCCTTTTTAATATTGTATTAAAATTCTTGTTTGCTTTAAAGTTTACTCTTATATTGTAAAAAAAAAAATTTTTGTTATTGTATTAATTTGTATTAATACAATTTTTTAATCTTTTAAACTAGAATTTATAGTTGAAACAATTTTGTTAGTTAAAATAGAATAGTTTAAAATGCGTATTATTAATATATTTGTTAAAGCAATCTTTAATTTGTTTATAATATCTTGTTATTTATAGTCTTAAACAAAGATATATCTTGTCTTAAATAAACAATAAATTAACTTTGCAATAATTACAAATTTTAGTATTTAAATTCGATAATAAATATATACTTCTATAAAGATTTTAACTTTAAAAACGTTTTTGCACAATAATTATTTAACAATCTTAATAATCTTAATATTATTAAAGAATTATCTATTAAAATTATATACAAAATCGACAATTTTAATTTCTAATTTGCAAAATTAAGATTTTTTGTCAAATATAATATACTTGAACAATTTTACGTTTATTAATATTGTATTTAACTACTAAATATATTCTAAAACAAATAGTTTAATTCTTAAAATTGTTTTTTTGTTATTATAATTTAATTTAGATTCTTTTATATTTATATTATTTACAAATAAACAATATTTGTTAAAAAGATTCTTAAAAATATATATTACAATTTTTTACAAATTAAGCAATCGAATTAGTAGCATCTTGTAATAGAGAAGTTATTTTAAGTAGTTTAAGAGAAGTTATAAAGACAATAAAATTGCGATTCTTTAATACAAAATCTATTTAATTGTATCTTAAAAAGAAATTAATTAGTAATACAATTATTATTTTAACAAATTCTTTTGCAAACTCTTCGATATTAGAAAATATATTAGCATTTCGAATAGTTATTTTGTTTATTTTTATAGTTGCATTAATTATACGATTTTTTTTTCTTTTTTTTTATCTACTAGAAATTAAGAGTTTCGATAAAAATTATAATAGTATTTTAGCAAATTTATTTAAAAACGTTTCTTTAGCATTTTAATTACAATAGAATTTAATATTTGAAAAATTAAAAATTTTAAGACTTGCTATATTTTGTATTTTATAGTGCGAATTTCTTAATTAAATACAATCTTTAACTTAATTTTATTTATCTTAGCAAAGCTCTATATTAAAACAATTTTACAATTAAAAAGTATTATAATTAAGAGTTCTTATTTTTGCAAAAAGAGTTTAAACTCTATAATTAGCTTTTAAATACGTTTCTTAGTAAGACAAAAATTGCACTTAATATTTAAGAACTTAAGTATTAAAAAGAAATTGTATCTTTTGTTAAATTTCTTTTAGAATTTTTTTGTAATTAATAATTTTAGCATTTCTTTCTAGTTTAGATATTTGCTTAAAATAGAATTATCTAAATTGTTTATATTTATTAGATTTGTTTTTTAAATCTTTCGCTTGTATATTATATTTACTTGAACAAATAAGCGCAATACAATAAAAGATTAACAAAGAATATCGAACTTTTTATACAATTAAATAATAGAAATCTTTTTTATAATATATAGTCGAAAAGTTCGAATTATTAATAATTTTTAAAATATTCGAAATATAATATTAATCTAAATATTTGTTCGATTTTAATTAATTGTATTAATAGACAAGTAGACACTAGTATTGCTTATTTGCTTTAATTAATTAGAATTTTGTCAATTTTTTCTTTTAATTCTATTTTGCGATATTGTTATTCTAATAGTTTTGATTTTTATTTTCGAAGATTCTTTGTAATTAAATTTGCAAAGTCGAGCAATTATATTAACTAAACAATTATCTAGAGATTTAAAGATTTCTTTAAAAACACAATATTTTTATTTTTGTTACTAGAGTAATTAGCAAGTATTTCTAAAATACTAATACATTTTGCTTTTTTTTTAGAATAAATTGTTAATTCTAAAAAGTTGTTGTCTATATTTACAAAGTTTATTTAAATACTTTGCTAAAAAAATCAATTTAATAGAATTTTATAATTAAGTCGAGAAACAATAAAAATATAAATATAAATTATTACTTTTTTAATTAATATCTTTGCATTTTTTATTATTTCTTCGAAACAAATACGTGCTTTTGTAACTTCTACTAGTGAGATAAAAATATCTTGTTAAATAGTTAGATTAGTTTTGTTCGCAAAACTCTTGTTAATATAGTTAATTTTTGTATTATTATTAAATATTGTTTTAACTTTTATATTTTTTAATTGTATTTATGTAGTTAAGCAAGCAATAAAATATAAAGTTTTAAGAGATTCTACTCTTGCAATAATATTTTTAAAATAAACAATCTTAATAGATTTAGTATTAATTAATTTTATAATAACAATTGTCTTTTTCTTTTTTTTAATAAGTTTTTAAGATTTTTTTTTTGCTACTATAGTATTAAACTTTTTATTAAAAAGAGAACAAAAGAAAAAGCAACTTAAATTAAAACAAAAATTTAAAAAATTTATCAATTTTATTTTTATTTTCGAAATAAGAATATTTTGAGTTAGAGTTTTAAAATTAACTTAATTCTTTATAGTCTACAATATTCTCTTTGAATATTTTGTTTATTATATATAGTTTGTAGAAATTTTTTGCTTCTTTCTAGATTTGCTTTTCTAATATTTAATAACTCTCGAATTAGAATTAATTATTGCAAGAATATTCTTTATTATAATATTTTTTATTTTTGTTTCTATTATTTTTTTCTTTATATATATTTCTTTGTTTGATGCTTTTGTTATTTTAGATAATTTTCAAATCTAATATTTTTAATTTTTGAAAATCTCTTTTTCTTTTTAATTATTTTTTTAATTATTTTAATCAATTACTCTATTAGAAGCTTTTAGAGTATTTGTTGCTTAAAAGAATTTTGTTCTAATTGAGCTTTCTAGATCTCTACTATTGTTTAATTCGATTTACTATTCTTTTTATCTTTTAACAAAAAATTAGTATTTAATCTTACTATTGCTATTATAATTATAGAATTTCGAATACAATTTTGCGCTCTTTATTAAAGACAAATTCTTACAATTTTTCTCTTAATTTTTGCACTATTAAAAGACAACTTTATTTTTTTGTCTCTAAAATTGTTAGACTTATAGCAAATTTTGTTGCTTCTATTTATATAAATCTTTTTATTTGCTATTAAGATTGTTAAATTTAAACAAATTTATTGCTTATACAAATTGTAACAAAACAAATATTTATTTAATTTTAATTAAAATCGATTGTATTTAGATACAAGTACAAATTCTTAATAAATATAAATTGTTTTTTAAGATAAACTTTAGATTGTTATCTAGATTTGAGAAAATACAATATATAAAGTTTTTTGTAATTGCGTTGTTATTATATATTAAATTATTTAATAAATTTTGCTCTTTATTATTTTGCGAATATTGTTAATCTTAAAATCTTCAAAAGCTTGTATTAAAATATTTAGAATTTTGTTAATTTTCGTATTTTCAATTGCGATTGTTAACAATACTAAAAGAGCAAAAATTGTTTTTAATATAATTTTCTTCTTTATAAGATCTTGCTTCTTGCTTATTATATTTATTAATTTATTTATATTAATATTTGCAACTTGCTAAACAATTTAATTGCTATTAATATTTATTTCTTATATAATTGTTTTATTTTTAATTAGTTTTATAATTGTCTTATATAATAATTTAAATATTATAATAGTTGCGTTGTTTAAATTAATTTTATACTTTTGCATTATCTTAGTACAAATGTTGCGAAAAAAACTCTTCAAATATTACAAGAATTTAATATATTTATCGACTTAATTAAGTTTAATAAGCTTCGAGAAAATAACTTTAAATTATCGATTGTATTTACAAATATTATTCGACTCTACTCTTAATACGTCTTTTAAAAACTCTAGAAAAGTATAAAAATTAATTTTCTAATTTGAATTTCTATCTTTATATTTCTTTTTTAATTTATTTATTATTTTAAATTACTTTCTATTTATTTAGACAACAATAAACTTAATAAAATTCTTTATAAGTTTGTCGCAATATCGAAACAACTTAATAATCTTATATTAAAAGATAACTTTATATTTATTACAAAAATTTAAAAATTAATTTAGAAAATTAATAATATTAAGTTTATTAAAATGCAATACTTTTAACGTTTCTAAGAAAGATATAAAAATTACGTAATAATAGAACTCTACAATTTTTATAAAGTTATTAAGTAAATTTGTTGTTAATGTAGATATATCGAAAGAAAGCTTTACAATCTTTTTATTATTTTAAGATATTGTTTCTAAGAGAATAGTTTAACAACAAATAGTAAAAGTAATAACTACTAAATTAAAAAGATTAATAATAATAACTAATTTAAAAAATAATACTTTTAATTTGCAAATCTTTTTCTTTTTTTTGCAAAAATATTAAGAAAAGATTTTCTTTTCTTTTCTTAATTTTGTTTTATTTTTTTGTTTATTGCTTTTTTATCTTTTTAATTATTTATAAATAGATATTTTTAATCTATTGCTTTTTTTAATTAATTGTCCATTTATTGTTAACAAATATCTTTGTATTAAAGATTTGCTTTAATCTTTATTAAAAAAAGAGTTTAAATAGCATTTTCGCTTTTAAGCAAATAAATTAATTATATTATTGAAAAACTTCTTTTAATAATATTACTTTAGTTAGCAAACAATTTATTGTTTCAACAATAAATACTAGTTGCAATTTTGATAAAATATCTTAATTTTTAAATTTACAACTCTTATTGCTATTTTTAATATTTTAACTTTGTTTCTTCTTTTTTTGCTTTTTAATTTAATAATACTTTAATTTCTAAATTGTTAATCTTGTATTTTTAATTTTTAAAATTTTTGATTCTAGTAATTTGTTAAAGTTAACTTGTCTCTTTTTTTTTTTTTTGTATTTTTAAGTTTTTAAATTTCTAAATTTTTAAGACTATTTTTAGAGATATATCGACAATTTGTTGTTTTAATATTTGTTGTTGTAATTAAGTTCTTGCGTTAAGCTTTAATATA
>JAABUW010005355.1_pt1 | contig 16725 bp, 17 predicted proteins | sample 5560081 | NCBI WGS metagenome assembly JAABUW01 (sample SAMN10711882, study PRJNA513363) | rock metagenome | isolation source: Antarctica rocks | place: Antarctica: Victoria Land, Knobhead sud | reverse complement strand
TATGGATCGACTGCGAGATGACCGGCCTCGAGCTGCGCTCGGACAAGCTCATCGAGATCGCAGCCCTGGTCACCGACAGCGAGCTGAACGTCCTCGGCGAGGGGGTGGACATCGTCATCCACGCCGATGACGAGGCGCTCGCCGCGATGCCCGAGGTGGTGCAGAAGATGCACGCACACTCCGGGCTCACCGAGGAGGTCCGCGCCGCCACGATCACGTTGGCTCAGGCAGAACAACAGGTGCTGGACTACATCAAGCAGTTCGTGCCCGACCCCCGCAGCGCTCCGCTGTGCGGCAACTCCATCGGCACCGACCGCGGCTTCATCGTGCGGGACATGCCTACTCTGGATGCGTACCTGCACTACCGGATGATCGACGTCAGCTCCATCAAGGAACTCTGCCGCCGTTGGTACCCGCGCATCTACTTCGGTCAGCCGGAGAAGGGCCTCGCGCACCGGGCGCTCGCGGACATCACCGAGAGCATCCGCGAGCTGGCCTACTACCGGCGCACCGCCTTCGTCTCGCCGCCGGGACCGAGCTCCGACGAGGTGACGGCGGTGGCCACGGACCTGCTCGCCGGGTCCTGACCGAGCCGATTCGGCTGTGGCGCGGGAGACCGGTTAGTATCCACTTCGGCTCCTGCACCGTCAGGGCCGTGGTGGGTGTAGCTCAGTCGGTAGAGCACCGGGTTGTGATCCCGGTTGTCGCGGGTTCGATCCCCGTCACTCACCCCACGCGATCGAGCCCCTGACCAGCAGCAATGCCGGTCAAGGGCGCTTTGTGATCAACCCCCGCGGACACCAGCACCGCGTCTACTGAACGCCGGGCTTCCAGCCCGAAGCGGACCTTCGAGCCATTCGCCAGCCAGGGCCAGGCGACGCAGTTCATCGGCCGCCCAGCGCAGCACCCTGTCGTGGGCACTGGATTGCGCGCGCCCGGCCCGGAGAGGCTGCGCACACCCGCCTCGCGCCAGCTCCGTCGGCCCACCGCGCCCTCGTGCCGGCGGCTCTGCGGCCGCCGGACTGGTGGGCGTGAGCTTCGCGGTGCTTTGAGCACGGTTCCTGCAGCAGCAGCGCCACCTGCGCGAGACCACCGGCCAGCTTGTACCAGTTACGGCACGATTCATCTCCTACCCTTCTTTGGAACCCTCGACCTCGCCCTGCTCCACCGATGCCCCCGGTTGCGGGCCAGCGACCAGGTTCCCGGCGCCGTCTCCGTGGACGACTGGGTAAGCGGCATGCTCGCCAAACCATGGCGCAACAACCGCAACCAGCCGATGCAGGGTAAGCAGGTCAGCATCAAGTTCGTTCAGAACGTGCTGGTCCTCCTGGGACAGTGCTTCGACACGGCCGTGAAGGAGCGACCGGCCCTGCAGGTGAACCCGGCCCCCGACATTGGCCTGCCCAAGCAAGACCGCCGCGAGATGCACGTCCTCGAGGACCGGGCCGACTACGGGCGGCTCCGCAGGGGGATGAACGTCCACTTCGTGCCGCTGCTCGACTTCCTAGTCGGCACCGGCGTGCGGTGGGGCGAAGCGGCCGAACTGCTGACGCGCCGGCTGCACCTGGACAGCCCGCATCCCCGCGTAGACGTACGTGTGGTGCTGAAGTGGGTCGGGAGGAAGTGGAAGCTCGGTCGCCCCAAGACCCCCTGATCGCTGCAGCGGACCAGTCTCGCGCCCCGCCTCGTGGAGATCCTCCGTCCCCTGGTGGCGGCCAAAGGCCCGGACGAGCACGTGTTCACCATGCTCGAGGGCGGCCCCCATTGCACCACGGCAACTTCTCCAACCGTTACTTCCGGCCCGCGGTGCATTGGGCCGTAGGCCGGGTGTCGAAGAAGATGTGCATCCACGACCTGCGCCACACACGCGGCGTGGTTGATCAGCGACGGTTGGAACACAGCAGCTGCGTCACCACGCAGGACGTGTATGTGCACCTCACCCGCGAGGACGCCGACCGGGTACTGGCCATGGTCGATCGGCGGCTGCCCACCGTACTCGCCCCCGCCGAGGACGGCGCCCAGGTCCTCCGGTGGGCCGACCAGGAGAAGACATTTCACGAGTTCGACGTCGACGACCTCGCCGCCTGAGGTGCAGTGGGAGGAACGCACCGGCACCACTTGGTCCTTGATGCGGCAGCGCCGATCGCGTGGCCGTAGGAGACTGTCTCGCGAACGTTGTTTCCGGGGGGTTTCATCAGTAGGTTTCTGCCGCAAGCCAGCCGTGGACGAAGGTGATCGCGAACGCGCTGAGCGCTGGCTTCCACCGCATGGTCCATCATCCGTTAAGCTGCTATCGGAAAAGAGGGCGCAGTGGATCGTGGACCTGTCGACTTCAGCCGCAGTGGGGTGTCCAGATACATTCAGTTGGGCACCTTGTTCCGCCGCCGGATCGAGTCCGGCGAATGGCCGGTGGACAAGCAGATCCCGACCTTGGACGAACTCGCCGCCGAGTGCCATGTTGCTCGGGCTACGGTACGCCAGGCCCTCGACTCGCTAGAGGCGGAAGGTCTGATCGAGCGGTTCCGCGCCAAGGGCACCTTCGTCATCCAGCGCCCTCAGCAAAAAATCTGGTGCGAGGTCCCCACCAGTTGGTCCGGCCTGCTATTGGCCGCGCCCGGCGCGGAGATCGAGCTGCTCGACGTCACCGAACACACCCACCCACGAAACATTCTGCATAACATCGGAACTCTCGCGCCGGAATACCGACGTTGGCGGCGCCGACACTCCAGGCAGGGCCAGCGTTATTACCTCGGAGAAGCCTACATCGACGAAATGCTCGCCCGGCGGATTCCTGAGGACATGCTCGCCACGCGCGCGACACTGCAGGTGCTCCATCAGCTCGAGGGGCTTGAGCTGGCAGAGGTACGCCAGACCGTGACGGTCGGTGCAGCCGACGTCGAGATCTCCGATCTGCTGGACATTCCGCTCAACGCGCCGGTCGCCTTCGTCTACCGCACAGCGACGGACACGGCCGGCACCATCGTCTTCGTAGGTGACGGCGTGTACCGCGGCGATGTGATCCGTCTCGACATCACGGTGTCACGCTAGAGGGTGTCGCGCTGGAGAACTGTCATTGACCCTGGTGCATGACTTCTATAGCTTTAGGTCATAAGACTAGTTCATCGATCCATACCGAGCTGCCTCCTCGATACGCGAAGGGAACCATGAAACTCCTCTGGTCGCCGCGCTCACCCTTCGTCCGGAAGGTCATGATCGTGCTGCACGAGACAAACCAAGTTGATGACCTGACCCTGGAGCGCAACGTTGTCGCCATGGCGGCGCCGAACGACACCGTCATGAAGTCCAACCCGCTCAACAAGATCCCGACGCTGGTGCTCGACGACGGCACTGTGCTGTTCGATTCCCGCGTGATCTGCGAGTTCTTCGACCGCAGGCACGCCGGGCCACGACTGTTTCCCGGGGAGCCAGAGGCCTACTTTCAGGCGCTGACCCGCCAGGCGGTTGGCGACGGCCTGATGGACTTGCTGCTGGTTTGGCGCAACTGGTTCCAGGACCGGGAGTTGCCCTTCAACGACACCACAGATCCTTATCTGCGTGCCTTCGCGCTGAAGACCGACACCACCCTGAATACGCTCGAACTCGCGGCACCGGGCTTGGCTGCCACACCGCTGTCCATCGGGCACGTCTCCATCGGGTGCGCGCTCGGGCTGCTCGACTTCCGTTGGCCTGACATCGACTGGCGAGGGCGACGCCCGGCGCTCGCTGCCTGGTACACGGAGTTCGCTCAGCGACCGTCAATGCGGACCACGGCCCCTGTTCACGACACTCCATCAACCGAGCCCGGAGGCACCCCTTGAGCGGTCCCCTCTCGCATGTCCGCGTGCTCGACCTCAGCCGCATCATGGCCGGGCCGTGGGCTAGCCAGGTGCTCGCCGACCTGGGCGCCGACGTGATCAAAGTTGAGCGCCCGGACGTCGGTGACGACACCCGGACTTGGGGCCCGCCCTACCTCACCGACGCCGAGGGGCGACGCACCGGAGACTCCGGCTACTACTTGTCGGTCAACCGCGGCAAGCGGTCGGTAGCGCTGGACCTATCAACCCCCGCCGGGCAGGACGCTGTTCGCGCGCTCGCGGCCCAGTCCGACGTCGTTCTTGAGAACTTCAAGGTTGGCGCGCTTGGGCGGTACGGACTCGGCTACTCCGATCTGTGTGCGGTCAAGCCGGATCTCATCTACTGCTCGATCACCGGATTCGGCCAGACCGGACCCAAGCGCGACAACGCCGCCTACGACTTCATGATCCAGGCGATGGGGGGGCTGATGAGCGTGACCGGCGAACCCGACAACGTTGCCGGTGGCGGCCCGCAGAAGGTTGGGGTCCCCATCGTCGACATCATGACCGGAATGTACGCCGCGGTCGGCGTACTCGCGGCGCTCGCGCACCGCGACGCAACCGGCGAGGGCGACTACATCGACCTTGCGATGCTCGACGTGCAGGTCGGATTTCTCGCCAACCAAGCGATGAACTACCTGGTATCCGGCAAGGAGCCACGCCGCAACGGCAACAAGCACCCCAACATCCAGCCGCAGGACGTCTTCCAATGCCGCGACGGATATTTGGTGCTCGCCGTCGGCAATGATGGCCAGTTCCGGCGATTTGCCAAGGCGATCGGCCGAGCAGACCTAGCCGACGACGCCGATTACGCCACCAACCAACAGCGAGTCCGCAACCTTCCCGCGCTGCACGCAATCATCTCCGCGGAGTTGATGCGGCAGGACCTCGCGCACTGGCTCGCCACACTCGAGGAACTGATGGTTCCCTGTGCACCGATCAACACGATTCCCATGGCGCTGGCAGACGAGCAGGTCACCCACCGAAAAATGCTGCGCGAGATCGCTCATCCCGTCGCTGGAACTGTTCCGCAGATCGTCAGTCCGCTCCGCCTGACCAACTCCACACTGACCTTCGACCGGCCACCGCCACTGCTCGGCGAACACACCGACGAGGTGCTGCGCGAACTCGGCGTCACCCGCCCAGAGGATGTCGCACCGATCATGCCCACGCCGGGCAGATCGCTGCCCAGGATCCCGATGTTCGACGCAAAGTCGATGACGCCCGAGCAGGAGAAGGTGTACGAGGACATTGTTACTGGCCCCAGGCGCGCGGTCGTCGGCCCGTTGCGGGCAGCGCTGCACAACCCAAAGCTCGCGGATCGGTGGCAGAAGTTCGGCGCGATCCTCCGCTACGACACCAGCCTGCCTCCCCGGCTGAGTGAACTCGCCATTCTGGTGACAGCGCGTCGCTGGAACGCGGAGCTCGAGTGGCATGTCCATGCGAAAGCGGGGATCGATGCCGGGCTTCCGGCAGATGCGGTAGAGGCGTTGCGGCAAGGCCGTCCACCATCCTTCGCTGATTCAGAGGAGGCCGACGTCTACGAGTTCGCGCGGACGCTGCAGCAGGCCGGCAACGTTCCCGACGATGTCTACGCGCGAGTGACGGCACGCTGGGGCACCGTCGGTGTCGTCGAGCTCTCCTCGGTGATCGGCTACTACACGCTCGTCTCGATGACGCTCAATGTCCACGAGATCCCGCTTCCGGCGGGCGGTGCGGCAGAAGTGCTACCACCGCTCCCTGGAGGAGGCGGGGCATTGGTCTCGGCGCTTTCGGTGGTGCCACAGTGTCGAATCACCGCGAAGCAGGACCACTGCCAGATCACCGGGCAGGCCCCGGATGATGCGCCGTGAGCGTGGGCGAGTCGGCGCTGACAGTCCGTCCACGGATGCCGACCGCACCAGGGTTCCCCGTTCCTCCCGGGGCCTGCGACGCCCATACCCATGTGTTCGGACCGCTGGATGCCTATCCGTCGGGTCCCTCGACCTACCCGATACCGCTCGCGGCGCCAGCTGTGCACGGCCAAGCGCTTGACCGGATGGGCGTCGACCGGGCTGTGATCGTGCAGCCCGCCCCGCATGGCACCGACACCGGCGCGTTGGAGAACGCGCTGCGACTCGGCAGGGGCCGGCTCGCAGGGGTCGCCGCCGCGTCTGCCTCGGTCACCGACGCCACCCTCGACCGGCTGCACCTCCTGGGCGTCCACGCCCTGCGGTTCAACGAACGCACCGATCCGCGCAGCGGGAGGCCCTACCGTGGCGCCATCGGCTCCGAGGTGCTCACCGAGCTCATCCCCCGGTTGCGGGAACGGGGCTGGCACGCGCAGATTTGGGCTGACCTCGAAGACTGCGTGCGATTGGTAGACGAGTTCGCCGGTAGCGGCGTCCCGCTCGTGTTCGACCACCTGGCGCAGGCCCGGACGGACCGAGGTATCGACGATCCAGATTTCCGGCAGCTACTCAGCCGCGTCCGCGACGGGGGGGTCTGGGTGAAGTTGACCCTGTGCCGGGTGGCAACTGCCCCGGGCTACCGTGATGCCCAACCCCACCACGAGGCGTTGCTCGATGCGAACCCCGACCACATGCTCTGGGGCTCGGACTGGCCTTACGTCGGGATGGGCGAGCGCGCCCCTGACGCGGGCAGCTTGCTCAGTGTGTTTGGCGACTGGACCGCCGACACGGAGCTGGTGCGACGCGTACTCGTCACCAACCCCGCCCGGCTCTTTGAATTCGATCAAGCACCCAATTCCTTGGAGGAACAATGAATGACCTCACCGTCGATGTTCAAGGCGGAGTTGCCACCGTCACCCTCGACCGGCCCCCGGTCAACGCCGTCACGCTGGCGCTCTATGCGCGCATCGGCGAGCTTTTCGCCGAACTCGGCTCGTCCTCAGACGTTAACTGCGCGATCTTCACCGGAAGTGGTACCCGGGCGTTCTGTGCGGGGTTGGACCTCAACGAATTCCTCGCATCGACGGTCGAGGACGATCCCCACCGGGCCGAGGTGATCCGGACATGTTTTAGCCGGGTGCGCCACTGCGCGGTCCCGACAATCGCTGCGGTAAACGGCCCGGCATTGGGCGCGGGAACCGTCTTCGCCGCAGTCTGCGACATCCGGATCGCCTCGGAGAATGCGAAATTCAGCATGCCCGAGATCAATGTCGGCCGGTGTGGTGGGGGCGCCCACGTCGGTCGCCTCATCGGCCAGGGAGCACTCCGCAGGATGTACTTCACCGGCGATTCGGTCGACGCGCACGAGGCATACCGTATCGGCCTCGTCGAGCAGGTCGTGCCCCCCGAGGAGCTCCTCGACACAGCGCGCGCGCTGGCCGAACGGATAGCGGCCAAGAGCCCACTGGGCTTGCGGCTGGCCAAGCAATCGCTCAACGAGATCGAGTTCATGCCAGTCGAGGAAGGCTACCCGGTGGAGCAGAGCTACAGCACAAAGCTGATGGCCACGGAGGACGGCCGGGAAGCCACCCTGGCGACCATCGAGAAGCGCGCCCCCGTCTTCCGCAGCCGCTGAGCAGACATCGCCGCCGTGCTGACCATCGTCGTCGTAGCCGACCAGCTTCGCGGCCTCCGCCCTGCTCACGACAGCACGGTGGCCATCATGGAGGAGGTCCAGGCCCTTGGTCACCGGCTCCTGGTGACCACGCCCGAGCAGCTCGGCGTCCGCAACTCACGGGCAGTGGCCCGGTGCGCACCGGTTCACCTTCGCCCCGGCGAGCTCGTGAATGGAACGTGGAAGGTCGCTACGGATTGGTGGCAGGCCGAGTCACCCCAGAACATCGCTCTCGACGATGCTGACGCGGTTCTCATGCGCGCCGACCCGCCGGTCGACGCGAACTACCTGCGCGCCACCTATCTCCTTGATCAGATCGATCCGCGTCGAACTCTGCTGCTCAACGCCCCCCACGGACTGCGTGAAACCAACGAAAAGCTCTTCACCTTGCGCTTCCCCGCTCTTATCCCGGACACTGTGGTGAGCGCCGACCCTGTCGAACTCGCCGACCTCGCCCGAGCTTGGGGGCGCGCCGTGCTCAAGCCGACGGACGCAATGGCTGGGCGCGGCGTACTACTTCTCCGTTCCGACGATCTCAACCTGCACTCGCTGCTGCACACCGCAACCGAGTACGGCCGTCGGCACGTTGTCGCGCAACGGTGGGTGGATACACGTTCAGGCGACCGGCGAGTGATCGTCCTCGACGCCGAACCGGTCGGCGTAGTCCGTCGACTCGCCGCGCCAGGAGACTTCCGCTGCAATATGGCCGCCGGCGCCAACGTAGTGGCGGACACCGTCACTACGTTAGACAAAAAGATCTGCTCTGCGCTCGCTCCGGAGCTTCGGCGGTTGGGCATCATGCTCGCTGGTCTCGACGTGATCGGCAACCGGCTGATCGAAGTCAATATCACCAGCCCCACCGGACTGCGCGAGATCGACGCCCTCACCGGCTCACGTCTGGCTCGATTGGTCGTCGAGCGAATCGAGGACCGGTGCGCCCAGATGCGAGACGGGGCTGCACCAGCAAGTTAAGCCGGCGATTCTGCGGGAGTGTCAAGTACCGCAGGGGTGCGGCGAGTAATATGTCCATGGCGCCGAACCACTTTAAGCGCCCCCGAGGTGTCTCCGGCGGCGATGCACGAGACCAGTTCATCGTGGACCAGCTGGCGGGCCCGGGCTTGGTCGGCGAAATCTCCCTCCGGCACCACCGTCGACACACGATCCTTCAGCCGATCGCTGATGCTCAGATAGATTGTCCGGACAAGCGAGTTCGGCGAAATTTCGGCAATCCTTCGATGCAGAGCCCAGTTTGCTTGTAACGCGTCAGTGGGGTTATCGGCCCGCGCCATCTCACCGAGGAGTACCCGCAAATCCTCGATATCGGCGGCGGTCCGGTGCAGGGTTGCGTCAGCGACGACCAGCTGATCGAGGCAGTCGCGGACTACGAGCAGCTCGGCCACGGTAGTGCCGCTGCCACGCACCTCGAGCATGCTGTGCCCCAACCAGAAGAACGGCGGTGGCTCGGCCACGAACACACCCCCGGTGGCACCTGGTCGTACCTCGAGCAGGCCGTTCATCTGCATGACGCGCAGCGCTTCGTTCATCGTGGCGGTCGCGACCGAGTACTCCCGCTTGAGGTCATCCTTCGCCCCTAGCCGGTCGCCTGGCTCCCACTTCCCGGTACGGATACCCGCTTCCAGGTGGCGGACTACCGCCTCCGACCGCGACATTGTCGGTGTGAGTAGGTCCGGACTGCCCGGATCGAGTCGTGTCATCTGGTGGATCCTCCTGGCCGTTCGGCCGCAACAAGGCGGTAGAGGCGCTCCGATCACAGCCGCCCGAAAATTATCCTATGCAACCCTTGCATAGGTTACAGCATATGTGAGACAGTGAGCCGCGTCACGTGGTGCACTCATCGTCGAGGGACCGCGGAGGTTGCCCGTGGCGGCACCAGCCGCTGCTACCGAAGCAGCTTTCGTCAGGCAGCACCGCCTATCAAGGGAGTCAGCGTGAAAACATCTCGCGGCCGTTCGCGGCACGTACTTACTATAGGTTCACTCCTCGTCCTTGGAATCGTCTCCAGCGCATGCGGGTCGTCCACCCCTAGCGCGCAATCCGGCACGGGCGTCGCACCTGCCGCGGCCGGGGCCGGGGCAGCTGACCCGGCAGTCAAGGCACTGGCGCCGCCAGAACTTCAGTCGAAGGGCACGGTGACGTTCGCGGTATCCGCGGCGCATCCGCCGAACGCGTTCTACGACAGTAGCAACACCCTCGTCGGCTGGGAAGTTGAACTCGGGAAGGCGCTGGCCGCAAAGATGGGGCTGAAGCCCGACTTTCAAAAGGTTGAGTTCGCGGCAATCATTCCCGGTTTGCAATCCGGCCGTTACGATATCGGCCTATCTGGCATCTCGGACAACAAGACCCGGCAAGCGGTTGCCACTTTCGTTGACTACTTTAGCGCTGGAACTTCCCTGGTCGTCCAGAGTGGCAACCCGGAACACATTCCCTCGATAGAGGAACTGTGCGGCCACACGGTCGCCATCGAGACCGGTACGAGCCAGGTCAAATTCGCGCAGGACGAGTCCAAGGCATGCGTGGACAAAGGTAAGCCACCAATTACGGTAGCGACCTTCCCTGACGAGACGCAGGTACAACTGCAGATTCGAACGGGACGCGCGACGGCCGGACTCAACGACTTCCCCGTGGCGGCCTACATTGCCCAGCAATCCGGCGGAAAGCTGGAAGCTGTCATCGGCGGCAAGGACTTCACCGCTCCTTACGGGCTCGCCGTACCGAAGGACTCCACCAAGCTGGTCCAGGCGGTCCAGGCCGCACTGAAGTCCGTCATTGCCGACGGCACCTACGCCAAGATCCTTGCAAAATGGAACCTGCAGCAAGGCTCCCTAACAACGTCCGTAATCAACGGTGCGGTGAAGTAGCGGACGATGATCGAAAAAACCCGCGAGCGCATCAGAGAGAAACCTGTGCCCGAAGCGTCCGCCGGACGTCATGTGGTCCGTCTACGGCATCCCGGCCGTTGGATCTCGGCTGTCATCATCATCGGCCTGGCAATCCCCGTCGTAAACTTGTTCGCAACGAACCCGAACATCGATTGGTCAATAGTCGCAGATAACCAATTCGGCCCCACAATTCTAGCAGGAATTGTCGAGACGATGGAGTTGACCATCATATCTATGGCGATCGCCATCGGTCTCGGTATTATTCTGGCCGTAATGCGATTATCTCATAATCCAGTTCTCGTCAGGGTCAGCTGGCTCTTCGTCTGGTTCTTTCGCAGCACCCCCGTCCTTGTCCAGCTGATTTTCTGGTACAACTTTGCCCTACTGCTGCCCACGTTGTCATTGTCGATCCCCTTCGGACCAAACCTGGCGTCGGTACAAACTAATTCCGTAATTAGCGGATTTACCGCTGCCGTGCTCGGGTTGAGCCTGCACTATGCCGCCTATATGGCAGAGGTGGTGCGAGCAGGAATCTCGTCGGTCAATCCAGGGCAGCGGGAAGCGGCGAGCGCACTCGGGATGTCCTCCACACTGACGATGCGCCGCGTCGTATTGCCACAAGCCATGCGCGTCATCATTCCGCCCACCGGGAATGAGTTTCTTTCCTTGCTCAAGACGACCTCACTCGTCTCAGTGATCGGTGGCGGTGACCTATTGACGCGGGCCCAGGAGGTCTACTCGCACACCTTCAGGGTGATCGAACTACTCATCGTCGCAAGCATCTGGTACCTGGTCATCACGTCGGTTATGAGCGTGGGTCAGTACTACATCGAGCGCTATTTCGGTCGGGGCAGCGCCGCTACTGTGACGCGGCACCGCCGTTGGAAGCTGCCCCACGTGCTGCAACCAGCCAAGATCCGGGGACACGCCTGATGGCGACAATGGTGCGGTTAGAAAACGTGCATAAATGGTTCGGCGATCACGAGGTACTCAAAGGCGCTGATCTCGAGGTCAGTACTGGCGAGGTGGTCTGCCTCATCGGCCCCTCAGGGTCTGGCAAGAGCACTCTTCTGAGAACCATCAACGCGCTGGAGAAGCCCGACCTTGGGTTTGTCCACATCGACGGGGACATCGTTGGCTTCAGAGAAAAACGCGGCCAGCTGTACGAACTATCCGAGAGGGACATTGCCCGCCAGCGCGCGAAGGTCGGGATGGTATTTCAGCAGTTCAATCTCTTTCCGCACAGGACTGCGCTCGAAAACATCATCGAAGCGCCTATGCGAGTTAGGGGCGCGAGTGCCGATCAGGCGAAGCGCCAGGGGTGTGAACTGCTCGAACGAGTGGGCCTATTAGAGAAACGAAACGCCTACCCCAGCCAGCTGTCAGGCGGTCAGCAACAGCGCGTTGCCATCGCGCGTGCGCTCGCGATGCAGCCCAAACTCATGCTCTTCGACGAACCGACGTCAGCGCTTGACCCTGAACTCGTCAGCGAGGTGCTTGACGTGATGAAGGCCCTCGCGAAGGACGGGATGACGATGCTCGTCGTGACCCATGTCATGGGATTTGCACGGGAAGTCGGTGACACCGTCGTGTTTCTTGACGAAGGCGTGATCTTGGAATTCGGCCCACCTGATCAGGTCTTCGGCTCACCGAAGAACGAGCGCACAAGTAACTTCGTGAAGAGCGTCCTTTGATCAATTTGCCCTACTATTCACAAACTTTTAGGGGTGCGCACACTATGGAAGATCGCGAGCGCGTGAGCTCAGTTGTAATTTCAGGTGAGACGCTGTCTGTAGCCGAGGTTGTAGCGGTTTCCCGATTCGCTGCCCGCGTCGAGCTACCCGAGGACGAAGCCTTCTGGAAACGAGTCGAGGGAAGCTGTACACTCAACCGGGAGATCGCTGAGTCGGGAATACCAATCTATGGCGTCACCACCGGGCTTGGGGAGTCCGCCAACCGACAACTCGGGCCGGAGAAGGCGCTGCACCTGCAGCAAAGTCTGGTTGACCACCTCGGAGCCGGGATGGGCGAGATTTTGCCTCGGGAGCAGGCACGGGCGATGGTTGTGGCGCGGCTGAACGCTCTCGCAAAGGGCAATTCCGCCGCCCGACCGGAGCTGCTGCGCCTGCTTGTTGAGCTACTCAATCGCGACATCACTCCCTGCGTCCCCGAACAAGGGTCAGTCGGTGCCAGCGGCGACCTGATCCCCTCGTCATATCTGGCTGCCGTTCTGACCGGGCGCCGCAAGGTCTTCTACCGGGGCCAGACGGTGGGCGCCCTGGAAGCGCTTACCGCGGAGGGTTTGGAGCCGCTCGTACTGCAGCCCAAGGAGGGTTTGGCGCTCGTCAACGGTACCGCCTTTATGACCGGAATTGCCGCACTAGCGGTACATGACGCCGAGGAATTGGCCGCTTTAGCAGATACGTGTACGGCGCTCACGACGGAGGTGATGTGCGGCAATGTTGATGCCTTTGCGCCGTTCATTGGTGAGACGAAACCACACCCCGGGCAGATACGATCCGCCGCGCGAATAATGTTTTTGCTTGAGTCAAGTCAACTCGCGAATTCCTATGCTGCGGCGATCTCAAACATCGGGCCGCTGACGAGCGGTGTACGCACCCTCTCGGTTCGGCTACAGGACCGATATTCGATTCGTTGCGCGCCGCAGTTCATCGGAGCACATTACGATGCCTGCGTATGGGCCAGGCAGGTCGTTGAGGTCGAACTTAACTCGAGTAACGATAATCCACTCTACAACGTTGACGAACAACGCGTCTACAACGGCGGGAACTTCGCCGGTGCCCACATCAGCCTGGTCATGGATACCCTCAAGAACGCGCTGGCAAGCACAGCAGATCTGCTCGACCGGCAGCTCGCGCTGATCATCGATGCCAAGTTCAGTCAAGGCTTACCGCACAACCTCGCCGCGGACTTGCCAGCAGATGACGAGCGAGCGGGCACACAGCACGGCATCAAAGCTCTGCAGCTTCTGGTGTCCGCGCTGACAGCCGAGGCGCTAAACCTCACCATGCCACTGCTGGCCTTCTCCCGATCGACCGCGGCGCACAACCAGGACAAGGTCAGCATGGGTGCGACGGCGGCGCGGCGGACCAGGGAGACCACCGTACTTCTGCAGAGAATCGTGGCCGCACATCTGCTCGCGTTGTGCCAAGCAGCTGACCTGCGCGGCGTTGCCCAGCTCGGCCGGACGAAGGCGGTCTACGAACTCGTCCGGAGCCGCGCCGCGTTCGTGGAGATAGACCGTGAACTGGATGTGGACCTGAAGGAAATTGAAGCGATGGTCCGAACTGGGCTACTGACCAATGCTGGGGTGCGCACGGATAGCTTGGTGGAGGCCACGGAATGAGTCTGGATCGGCTTGCATGCCTGAGATAGCTGTGGTCGAGGTCGGGATCGCTATCCCCCAAGAATCGGGGGATAGCTGCGAAGCTACGGCGCTGGCCGCGTTCTGCGCCTGGGCTGAAAGTCTAGGCTTCCAAAGTCTTTGGGTTTCCGACAGCGACACGCCAAATAGTCTCGATCCGCTGACCGTACTCAGCCACGCAGCGGCAACGACCACCCGCGCGCGGATCGGTGTCGCGGTCTTGCTGACGGCGTTGCGGGATCCGCTGCGGCTGGCTCGCGAGCTTGCCACCATCGACCAGATCAGTGGAGGCCGGCTCATCGTCGGCGTAGGGCTCGGCGGCAATTCCGATGCTTACCCCAGGCACGGTCTGTCCGCAGATGGCCGGGTCAGCCGCTTCGACGCAGGTTTGCGGCTACTCCGTGCACTCTGGACGGACAACGCGGTTACCTCGCACACGCCATGGTGGCAGCTGGACACGATTCCTCGGCCACTGGCACCGGCTCAACCCCACACCCCCCGCTGTGGTTCGGCGCACGTCGAGGCAATGCTCTTGCGCGGGCGGCCAGCCTTGGGGATGGATGGATCGGTGCCGGGTCAATGACCCCGGCAGAGTTCGTCTGCGCGCTGACCACACTGGAGAACCATCTCCGTGCCCTCGGGCGCGACAGATCCTTGTACACCGTGGGCAAACGGGTCGACATCCATGTCCACGGAGACGATCAAGCAGTACCCATCGCGGCCGCGCGATGGTTCGGCCGGCACTACGGTGACGAAGGGCTCGCAGGCCGGGTTGCGGTCATCGGCGACCCGGAAACCTGCGCGACACACTTGCGATGGCTCGTCGGCCTCGGCGTAAACAGCATTATCTTGCACCCGGTAGTGGATCAGTGGGCGCAGATTGAGCTACTCGTCAACGAGGTGCTGCCGCTAGCGGGGCTCGACCTCGCGCCGCTGTGAATGAGCGCCGACACTCCGCGAACCTTCCGCTGGTCTTCGGGGATAGGTTCAGCCAGTGTCTGGATCGATAGATGCTACGTCCGTACGCAGGATCGAGGACACCTCCACCCAGGTCGAGCTCGGGTTCACCGCAGCCCTACCGGCCGAAGGATTGCTGGCTCTTCGATGCCCGTCACGACGACTGGTTGGTCAACATCAGCGACGATGAGCAGGCCCGCCCGGTGCTGCTCGCGGTCTCGGACAACGGTGTCCAGATGACGTCCGGTCGACCAGGGGGTTCATGGCCCTGTGCGCAATCGCCCAGCACTTCGGCCGGCCCGGCACCCTGACCGACTAAGCTTCGATCGAGTCCGTGAACGGACACATCAAGCTCGAATACCCGCACCTGCTCGCGACCGCCGACCCCGCCACCCTGCGCACCGAGATCGCCCTCACTGCCACGGCGAAGGGCAGCACCGGTAAGAGCGCAACCCCACCGACACCGGAGAAAGCGACGGCAACGCGGGCGCCGATGCCGTCCAGATTCGGCGCGTGCAGTGGGTTCGATCCCCGTCACTCACCCCAACGCCGGGGTAGCGGTCAGACGATGCATCCGTCCGGGCCACACACAGCGCCGCCACCGACCACCGTCACCGCCTGATGGCTCTCCTGCCACGCGCGCCGCAGCGTTTGCAGGATCAACTCAGCCGGTTGCGCGCCGGGGATGGCGAAGCGGCCGTCGATCAGGAAGTACGGGACACCGGTGATCGCCCGCTCGTTCGCCTCCCGCTCGTCGGCGCGGACCGCATCGGCGTAGGCATCGGAACCCAGGACGTCACGCACCTCAACAGGATCCAGGCCACCATCGACCGCGACCCGCTGTAGTGTCGCCTGCTCGCCGATCGCCTCGCCTTCGGACAGGTACGCCCGTAAGAAGCGCTCCTTCACCTGGTTCTGCATCCCACGTTCGGCGGCGAGGTGGACCAGGCGGTGCGCGTCGAAGGAATTGCCCGAACGCGCCCGCTCGAGCGCGAAGGCCAGCCCCGACGCGGCCGCCCGATCGCTCATCTGCTGCACCATCGCCTGTCCGCCGTCCACGGTGGTGCCGTACTTGCGCGCCAGTAGCTCGCTGTACTCACCAGTACGCACGGCCGGCGCACCGGGATCGAGTTCGAAGCTGCGCCAAAGGATCTCGACCTCCTCAGCATGCTCGAACTCGGCGAGTGCGGCATCGAGATGGGCTTTGCCGATGGCACACCACGGGCACACGATGTCCGACCAGATTTCAATACGCATGCTCAGCACAACGCCGTCCGAGCACGGAGTCATTCCACAGGTGCGTACGTAGGGCACGGTGGACGGATGGCTTCGCCACCTGAACGCATCAAGCTTGCACCGCTCACCCTGCGCAAAGCAGTGCCGGCCGATGCCGAGCTTCTCTCGGTGGTGCTCGCAGACAGTTTCGATCACCTCGCGCCGTGGATGCCGTGGGCCATCCCCGAAGCGGTGACGCCTGCCGCGCAGCGCGAGCACCTCGCGGCGGCAGAGCGGAGCTGGGATGCGGATACCGCCTACGAGTTTCTGCTGATGACTCCCGATGATGGTGCACTGCTGGGCAGGTGCGGGCTGCACCGACGGATCGGTCCCGGCGCCATCGAACTGGGTTACTGGCTCGCAGCGGGGGCCGTGGGGCACGGTCCCATGACCACAGCGGTCGGCTCGCTCACCGACGTCGCCCTGAGCCTGCCCGACGTCGGACGCGCCGAGATCCACTGCGACGAGGCCAACGTCCGTAGTCAGGCGGTTCCGCGACGACTGGGCTATCGCCTGGCCCGCATCGAGCCCGATGAGATCGGGGCGCCGGGCGAGGTCGGACGAAGCATGACCTGGGTCTACCCGCCGTAGTCGCCCGCGACCACTCCATCGTGGGCGACTTCGCCGCTGCGCAGCGGCTTTGGTACTGTCGGTCGGCGCCAGCAGCGCATGCGCCGTTAGCTCAATTGGCAGAGCAGCTGACTCTTAATCAGCGGGTTCGGGGTTCAAGTCCCTGACGGCGCACAACGGAGAGCCCCTGATCTGCCCACCGGCAGGTCAGGGGCTTTCT
>JAABUW010005340.1_pt1 | contig 16756 bp, 22 predicted proteins | sample 5560081 | NCBI WGS metagenome assembly JAABUW01 (sample SAMN10711882, study PRJNA513363) | rock metagenome | isolation source: Antarctica rocks | place: Antarctica: Victoria Land, Knobhead sud | reverse complement strand
ACAGAGTCACGATGGGGCTGAGTACAACTATCCAGAAAGCTTGCAGCGCGCTACCCTGCTGTGCCTGAGTAGATCGAACGTGCTGTGAGTTCACCCATAGCATGCCGCAGCGAGTAAGTGCCGCTAGATCCTACACCAGTCACGCCAACCTGTGACACTGCGCAAGACATAGGTGCAGAGGATTCAAATCCTCCTGCAGCTCAAAACCCTCAGACCTTGAACTACGCGGCCTTCTGTGCAGGGAGAAGGTGCCGGGCAGCTGGCCTCGCACATTTGCACCCCACAGACCCCAAGCTTGAGCCCCAACAGAATTGTTGTTTTGAACTAACAAGCAACCTTTTCACGGCTTTTCACGCAGGACGAGATGCTGGTGCGGGTGGCCGCGCTGCTTTGAAACACCGATAAGAAGCCCTGCACTCTTCATGCCCCAAACACTTCCGAGCTTCCTCCCCATACTGCGCAGGACGAGGTGCTGGTGCAGGTGGCCGCGCTGCTGTGCATCACGCTGCTGCTGGCGGTGGCGCTGACGAGCGTGCTGCGCCGCAACAGCGGCTCCCAGGCGGGCGTCACAGACGCCGAGACCGTGCGGCAGGCGCTCGTGCCGCCGGGGGCGGCGGCTCGCGACTCGTGAGGATTTCGCGGGAACTCATGAATTGGAAATCGTGAGGATACCCTGTGGCAGGCGCTCGTGCCGCCGGGGGCGCCGGCCTGCGAGGAAAGGCTCTTTATGGAAACCCATGAAGTCGGCGTGAGGAGAACAAACCATGAGGCGGGCGCGCTCATTTGCCGCGCGGCTTCTGCCGGCAGAGGCCGCGCGTCAGAGGCCGCGCAGCAGCACGGCGCGGCGGGCTCTTGGCATACACGAGACTACTTCGGTCAGGGGTTTTGTACCCCCAAGGCGGGACTGGCGCCGCAGGGCGAGTCGGTGCGCGGCTCATGAGAGTGCATCTGGGCGGCGTGAGAGACTCGGGAATCCCGCTGAGATCATACATTGCAGCTGGGTACAGCCACCAGAGAACGATTGCCGGCCCGGACTGCTGGCTCCATGCCGCTGCCATTACTCACGCAATACTCATGCCTGCAGGTGCTTGAAGCCGTCTGTCGCGGAAACAAGACTCTAAGCACTGCTGCTGTGCAGCACTGCACCAACCAGCGGCAAAGGGCAGCGACAGCCAGCCAGTTGCATCAACGGAACTAAAGTTGTCGATCGAACAGCACCTCCACGTTTTGAATGCGCAGAAAGCCGCTGTTTTGCTTCTCATAGAGCTGTTACCTATGTTGCGGACGCGAGGCTTGTTGCAAGCCTAAATTTCGATAGTGCGACACGGTGCCTACCACTACAGGAGCCGTGTCAGGGATCAGTGATCGGATGGGCTCCGATGGTACATGTGCGGTGGCGGCGGCGGAGGCGGGCCAAAGCGACTGGCATGCGAGTTTGGTGCTGCGCTGATGTCAGCAGCGGATTGCGGTTGTAGTGATCAGCAGCGCTGCGGCAGGCTGAGATACGAGTGCGCTTTTCCGGACGATGACCTAGATCGCGGGCCTGCTGCTCGTCGGCACAGCAGTGCAGCGCCGCTGCACTAAGATGCCCTGCAATACAGGGTGCCGCAGCCCGACGTGCCGCTCTGCACCTCATCGCTGTAGAAGCTTGCGCGAGGTAGAAAGCGGCCCTGTGTAGTGCGGCGATTACTGCCAGCGTGGATGTTAGTCCGCTTGATGCTGGAAATCTCTGGAAGCAGCCTGGCAGACGCCGCTGGCACTGCTGCGTGCTGAGCAGCAAGCGTACCAAGAGCCTGGCAGGAGGCCAGCGAGGCATCCCTGCTCACCGTCGACGATCATCCGCACACGTGCAGAACGTCGCGTCCCTCAAAAGGTCGATGTACGTACTTTGAGTCGTACCCGACCAATCGCACGTCAGTTGCTGATCGCTGTACCTGACTTCCTTGCTGCACTTCGCCCAGCGCAGCCCAGGATACAGATTGGATCTTGAGGATCGATCGTGCCTAGCATGCATGGCGGACAGTCCATGGTGGCAAAGCCGGCCATGCCGTGCAAGACAGTGCAATCAGTGATGGCCCTAGCTGACGTCAATACGATCAGGACGTCAGCATGTTGCCACACCAGATCTTAGCAAATCGCAGTACGGCCAGATGCTCGACGCCTCCATCAAAACCAGCCTCCTTGACCTGCTTTCATCAGAACTTGCATTTCCAGATCCTCTCATATTCGCTACACCTTGTCCTTGACCTTGACACCTACCCCTGCCTGACTCCACAAGCACAAGCAGCGGCGCATCAGCTGCATCGACACTCCACCACCCAGCGCGTCGAAACTCGAGGTGAGGCGCACGCCTTTGCAGCAGCAAATCCAGGCCAGCGGAGGCAGGGACGCCTGATTGTAGTAGCATTGACCGGGCTGCAAACATCAGCCTGGCCGATCGCGCTAGCTGGGGCTTGCTGCGGCGTGTTGTCCAGTTGCATTGCACGCCTGCACGGTCGATATGCATGCTCAGCGCTGTGCCGCGCCCCAAGAGGCATTCTTTACTATCGATGCGCAATACTGACGAGCGGCATCGCACTGCAGGTCATCGCCGGGTCCTACGGACACGACAGACTGCTGAAGCGCCTGCCTGACACGTTCTCGGCTCACCCTCCTTGGCGCTGGCCTACCTACAAACGATTTGCTGCATCTGAGGTGAGTTTGCACATCCCTGGGCCGCCGAGGCGCCCTGTCTTGTGCGCGTGCCACATCGTCCTGCACTGTCCTTGACCCTGGCGCACGCGCTGGGAGGCGAGACACATATACACGACGACGAAGTCAGCGGCTCAGCTTCCTTTCAGATTACTGCCGCGGTCGGTCTGGCAGCTCGGGGCCTGAAGATGATCGGCTGTGCTTACGACACTTGTTACCCAGCCGTCTGTCGGGAAACTGGTGCAGCTGGCGCAGCAGCACCGTCCAGCCAGCCTTGTATGTGAGCTATGCACCTGTAGCTGATGTCCGTAGGTTGCATTCTGACGCTTCGGTTCGTGTGCACATGCAGGCTCCGATGGCGCGCGCTCCGCACGCCTTCGTGCTGGCCGCCCTGCTGCTTGCGGCGGGCGCGCACGGCCAATCCCTCACGAACAGCTTCGTCGACAAAGACCCTTCTACCATCAAGTCCGGGCTCAACCTGGTCCAGTCCGTCGCCGGCGTCGGCGCCTTCACCGGCCGTGCCCTCACCTCCACCGCTGCGACCGACGCCAGCAGCCTGCTCTTCACCAGGACTGACCCTGACGGCTGGAAAGACACATTCACGTGAGGCCCTTCACTCCCGACAAGCCCAGCGCAGCCTTCTGGCCTGAAGATGGCCTCCTTGCACTGCTGGTTGGCTGCGCCAGCTCCCGTACCCTGCCCGAGCTTGCCCTGCCTGTCGTCCCACTGCATTCACGATTGTTGCGTCCAGAACGCACCTGCTACCATAGATATGGCTGTGAGATGACACCTCCCACATGATGTTGCTGTCTGACGTTCATGCTGCAATATTCGCAGGACCACTAACATGCGGGGCGACATCCTCAACGGCATCGACAATGCCCTATCCATCGCCAGTCGTGTTACCGACACCATCATGCAGCCGTACCTGTGGCTGGCCGACACCAACGGCCAGACCGTGTACAAGGTCGACACCAATGCATCCACCGTCGTCGGCGCCTACGCCTCCCGCCCCTCTGGCGCGGCCGGCAACCCCGTCGCCTTCGCCGTCCTGCAGAACGGCGACGCCTTTGTGAGTCCCGCTCTTTCTTGGGCCTCAAAGGGATTGATGGCAACACACTAAATCCATCTGATACCTGCTGGCTGCTCTGGTCAGCTTGCTCCCTGTTACCGCTGGTGTATCGAGCTGACGTTTTAGTCTGCCAGCTCGTCCGTGTTGACGCCGGGCTGCTTCCGCCGCGCTGCCTGCCCCAGTTCAGCATCCCTGATCCGTCGAAGCCACTGCCCGCAGGTCGGCAACGCCTTCACCTTCGGCGCGTCCGAGTCCGGATCGCTGACCAAGATCCAGGCCGACTCCACGACATGCGGAGCTGGCTCTACCTCCACCGGCCTCGGCAACGTCCTCAGCTGGGCTTCCACTACCCCGTCCCTTGGCGATGCAACCGACAAGTGCATCAAGGGCTGGGCCAGCCTGGGCGACAACACTACGTCCATCGCCGCAATCGGCGCCGATGGCGCTGACAACGTGTACACGCTGGCCGTGAACGAGCAGACCCGCTTTGCCGGCTTCCTTAACATCTATGTTACCCCCCCGGCGGGCACGGCGCCGGTGAGAACGGGAGGCTGGCAGCATCCGCCGTTTGCTAAATGACCTGCACGCTGCTCTGGCCTTATGCCCGCATCTGCCATCACCTTTGGTCAGAATCCGCGATGCAGCGGCAGCAGCAAAGCAGAGGCGCAGGCAACACCCCAGATGTGATTTTGAGCCCTATTGATGGTACAACCTCCTGGTGTCTGCAGCAAGCGCTGGTCACCGGCTATGTGGACAGCAACCGCATTACGAATACTTTCCCCAATGCAACCGTCAACACCGCCACCAGCGACGGCCCCGGCGCCCCCGGCGGCTCTGGCCTCGGTGCGTCTTTCACCTGTTTCAGACTGTTTCCAAGATGCACCTGCAAGCTGCACTGTTGGAGCTGCATTCCTGCATGCCTCCCCCACATGGCCGCATCTTCGCAAACCTGGTGCCTGACCCCCCTGCAAGTGGCGTGTTATTGCTGATTATTAATCGCTGCTGTGCCTCCCTGCAGTCATCGACAAGTGGGGCTACCTGTGGAGCGGCGGCGGCACCTACATCAAGAACTTCGGCGGCGCTGTGGGTCGCAAGAACATCGTCATCCGCATGAACACCCAGAACCCTGGCAACATCATGTTCTTTCCCGTGGCCCACGAGACCCAGGTGCGCTCAGATGCAGTAGCTCTGCTTGAACACATTGACCCTTGGCTGGCCATGCCCGCCCTTTCAGCTGGTATTTCCCTGGATTGTTGGTCGATGCCCTGGGCGCAAGCGGCCGCCCCTGTTATGGCCAGAGGTCCCCAGAAGTGAATGCTGGCGGACCCGAGGCGCTGATCGACTATGCCCATCACACTGAACTGTCTGTCTCCGATGCGCGCAGGCCCTGGCGTTCGACAACAACGGCAACCTGTGGGTGTCCGGCGCCGGTGGCGCGTCTCTCATGAAGATCGACCCCGACACGATCGGCTTCACGGTCGGAGCTGACGCCAGCGGCACCACCGTCCTCATCGGCCTGAACGGCGCCACCGCCGGCGCCGCACCCATCAACCTCCTCACCAACCAGGCGCGTCTTTCAGGATCCCGCACCTTGTCAAGCTCGAAGAGTGCTGCAGTGTGTTTCGGACAGCCTGCCCCTCGATGATGGAATGAAGCGCGCCTGACCGTCAGGACTTGCGCTTGAGGGTTCATGGCAGCTGTTGGCTCACGCGCTTCCAATGCGGTGCTGCAGGGCGCCTGCGCCGGCGACACCTGCTGCGAGGCGGGCAATTACAACACCGGCATCGCCGTCGCGCGCACGACGGGCGAGGTGTACATCGCCAACGAGTGCCCCACCGGCAAGGTCATGCACCTGGACGCCACCGGCAACTTCATCGGGGTTGTCAACGTCGGCGCCTACCCCTCCGCCGTCCAGGTATGCCTGCCCCGCAAACTTCTGCCTGCGCTTCAACCCCACCGCGCCGGCCCTGGTCCTATCTGCTGACAGCATGTCCCTGTCTGCCAGTGCGCCAGCGCTCTGGTCTGTTCCTCAGCCCACCCGCTCGTGCCACATCTGCCAGCGCCTGCCGCCCTGTGCGCTGCCGCATCGTGTCTGCATTGGCTCCCGTGTTGGATTCTTGACGCTGACGCCGTCCCGCCGTCGATGCAGGTCGACGCCCGTGACACAATCTGGGTGCCCGTGCTGGAGAATGCCGCTGCCAACACCACTGGCGGCGCGGGCGGCCAGTCCACCAAGCTGGTGACCATCGCGCCCATCACCGCCGCCCTCGCTGACTCGATCGCCCTCACCAGCCTGCCCTTCCTGGGCGGCATCGGCGACCAGACCGGCCGCTACACCGCGCAGCCGCCGGCGACCGGCACCTGGACCTGGGTGCACGACACCACCTACGACCGTGCGTCTCTATCAAGCTGCTCCCGTCCTGCTCCGGAGCGTCGCTCGGGGGTTGCTGCACGGCTGCCCAGGACGTCTTGGCGAGCCCTTCAGCCGCCTGCTGTTTGCCTGCTCGCCGCGTTGCCCATGTGTCCCTCCCCATGCCAGCAGCATGTGGGTAATTGGCCTGACCGCCAGGTGCTGTTTTGCCCGCGCAGAGTACAACAAGTGGACAAACCTCGACACCTCCTCCTTCCCCACCTCCTCCTTCGCCGGCCTCAACTACACAACGCGGAACGCCGGCCTCTCCATCGACCCATCGCTCACCATCCTCGCCGACACCTCTAACACCGGCAGTGGCTCCTGGGCCGGCAGCACGCTCATCAACGACGCCTCCACTTCGCTGACGCTGCCCAACGGCCGCTACATTCGGGTGCGCACCTCCCTCTTGTGAAGGGCTCAGATGTTGGAGGAGACTTGCGCACATTCCCTGCACTTCGCTAGGTGCATCCTATGCAATTGCCGCTGCTGTGCTGGATATTGCATGGCGACTTGACTGTGCTCTTGCCTGTCCCAGCTTGTTGCATCGCATGCCCCATGAAATGCTCCCGTTGACGCCTGCTCTCCCGATTCCCCGCAGTTTGTCGGCACCTTCACGCGCAGCAGCAAGCAGCTGCCGGAGATCGGTCCCCAAGCTTTTGGCGTGACGCCGCTGCTGCAGACGGTCCAGCTGCGGCCGCGTAACAACTGGCCCAACGCCATCTGCGTGCCCAAGACCGTCAACGCCGACATCCCGGCAGTCCAGGTGCGCAGGAGGGGTGATGCATAACCAGGGCCTGCATATGGTGATGCATATCCAGGTAGAGCTTTCCCGGCTGCCTTTGATCCTTTCCACAGTGCATACCTCGGCTGCCAGATGCAAATGCCCAATGCGCAGGGCTGCCGCCTGACACCCAGCGTGTTCCTTCCTTCCTTGCAGACGGACACAACATACGGCACAGCCAACGGCGGCCGCGTCTGCGGCGCCAACCTGGACATCACCACCGCCGTCAACAACGGCTCCTACGATTCCGACACGGCAGAGCTGGACTCCATCGTGCCAATCCAGCCGACGGAAGCCTTCTACAGCCCCAACAACTACACGCTGGTGCGCCCTTCTACCTCAACTGATTGAGAAGTGGTTCGGTCTTAAGGAAGCGGCGTCTGACCATCAAGTGAACCAACCAACCAACCAACCCTGAAGCAGACTACAGCAAAGCGGATGCTCACCCGACCCTGCTGGCTTCGCGCAGGTCTCGGCAGCGCAGCGCTACACCCTGAACACCCTGACGGTGACGGACGCCCACGGCGGCGTCAACCAGTGCTCTGAGCGCGTCAACATCATCGACACCCAGCCGCCGGCCTGGAAGTCGGAGTTCAATCTCAGGAACACGACTGCGCCGAACTCGGGCGACCTGTCCGACATCAGCACCCTGTGCATCTGGCCGCCCAACTTCAAGTACTACTGCTGGCTGGACGTCACCTCCAATGACAACGACCAGGTGCGCAGAGTTGCTGTGATGCAGCACACCTACTAAGTTTTTGACGCACCTGCCTTTGCATGGCTTCACACTTCACACCTGTCTGCTGCCCCTGTCGAGCACTGGAGTCTCGTCCCCCGCGCTCCTGACCAACACTTCTCCTTCCTCTGCGCAGGTCATTCCGCTGTACGACAACTGCGGTGGCTCTGTGCCGATCGGCAAGCAGGTCGACGGCTTTGTGTGCGACGACTCCGACCCCCGTACCGTCGCGGGCGACTGCGTGCTGTACAAGGACGGCCCCAAGTACAACCTATGCGTCATGGCGCAGCGCCGGTGAGCAGCCTCCCCCGCTTTCTTGTGAACAGTGCCGAGGATGAAGAGGAGCCAGGGCTTCTCTGGAAGCCTGCTGCCAGTTCCTTCTTTGCTCATGGGCAGCCTGACGCAAGCGCTGCCGCCGGGCTTTTGCTGTTCCAAGCCCTCACAATCCACCTCACATAGTGCTGCGCCGCTCACGGCTGCCGGCATTGCAACGGTCTTCTGCCTGCGCGCCGCCTCACCCTGTATGGTTTCCGCTCTGCAGGACTGTGTACACAAACACCGCCCGCGTGTACCAGGTCAACTTCCCGGTCACCGATGCCTCGACGATAGACTCGGGCACCCCGACGATCTACAAGCGCCAGGTCAAGATCCCGCCGCTGTGGAACTTTCAGACGTCCGGTGAATGCCCCCGCCCGACGTACAAGTCGCCTTCCGGCGTCTCGATCTTCTACACCAACGTGAGCTTATTATCCCTCCTGCCCCCGGCACCTCCCCCTTCCCCTGCATGTAACCTGCCTTGCCTTGCTTTGCTGGTGCTCTATTTGGGCTGTCAGCACTGCCCGTGCGCTCGTCTGTTTGCCCGCAACTGCAAATGTGCATCAGAGCATCTTTCAGCAGCATGTTCCCTTGGGCCCTGGCGCTCATGCTCTTGCATTTCTGTCTGCAGGCTGCTCGCAAGTAGATGATGAACACGACACACCGCCTGGTGCAATTTCGAGGGGCTGCTTTCACAGCCGCCTCCGTGGCCAGCTCAGTGCGAATCTTCGTGGAGACTGCTCCAATTTCGGTTGCCGGGCGGTTCGCGCTCGGCGGCCCCTTTTAGAACAAGTATTGTCAGTAGATGCGTCTGAATCATGGCTGATGGTCAGCATCAGCCATGATCCTCTGGAGTGTTGTAGGTAGCGGCAGGTGGTTCCAGCTCCCAGTTGATTGCTTTCATGGCGTATATTGCGGTCACACACGGCTTGTGATTTTTTTGTTGAGAGTCGCGTTTTGTCTGGTCTGTTACGTTACCTCAACTTTCTACCGAGCTACTTTTGTGTGAATTCGTACCCCACGTGATGCTCCCTATGTAAATAGTGTGGACACCACACCACATCCTTGGCCCAACTCGCAGAAAATTGACTCCCCCACCCACCGCATGTACGCAACCCATGCATGTTTCATATCAGACGCCGCGGTGGGATGTGTTTATGGCACCCCTGCCATAGCACTGGTGGCAGCACCACACCTGCTCTCCAATTCGAACAGGCACAAGTGAAAGACAGCATTCTTCAGAAACAACTTGAGATACTTCATGCGCATATGCGGGTCAGCGCCGCAGCCATGCCGCATGATAGAGCGGTGGACGACAGTCCACATGTCTTCCCCCACTCTGCTGCCAGGGCTCTGGCAGGTCCCGGCAGTGCTACAAAGTCATGGACTGGTCTGACGTCCGACTGCTGCCTGCCGAGCGCTCGCCTCCTGCAGGGCTGTATTCTGCAGCCTTGACCCCTGCTGCTCACGGTCAGGTCAGCCCTTTTCTTTTCCAGACGGCTTGGGACAGCCACCGGCCCTACAACACCCTGACCAAGCCTGCTTGAGTGCGTAATGCCCGGCTTGCACAGTGATTCACGTTTCGCTTGTGGACAGTACCTGCAGGGCTGCGGCGGCGGCGGCGGTCATTTTTCCCGCGGGAGATCACGTGGTATGTAGTATGCTGCACAGAAGATCCATCCTCTCGCCATCATATCGTGCGCTTTCCTGTTGCAGCAGTCCATGTTGGGATTCTGGTGCGCCTTGCTGCCCACGACAGGCGTGGTTACGCGTTCGGCCGCACTTTTTTCCGCATCGGCATCAGTCTCGATCATGCCAGGTGCAAGCGCCTTACGACGATCAGGTTCTTTCGCCAGCTGCCTCACTATCATTGAAAAGCTGATCAGTTGGATCATGTGCACCTGACAACACATTTTACTCGCTTGACGTAAGGCCCACAGCCTTCTGTCCAGCTGCGGCCCTGGTGAGCCCTTCCTCGTAACAAAACGCCCATCGATGAAGACCAGCGTGTTGTCAGTAGTCATGACATAGGCTTTGCCAGACCTGCTGCGGCGGTCATTGCTGATGGCCTTGCTCAAAGCCGCTGCGGCATTCGCTCGTCGCACAGCTTGGCCAAGCTCTTAAGAGCCGCTGGGGTGGCAACTGGCAATGCGCCAAGCTTACCACCGTGAACACAGGCACCTCAGCATCCTAGCCATCGCTGCGCGGACCTTGGCACATCGCAGCATGCTGTTGTCAGCAGCGAGTTGCACGCTGAGTGCAGCTCCACTCCCCAACATCAGTAGTGCACTTCACTTCAGCAAATACGCCCGACTCCTGCATGCATGCACGGGGCGCATATGCGCCCCGTGGCCACAGTCATGCTCCTGCCTCTGCTGTCAAATCGCTTGTCAGCCGTCCTGCCCTCCAACCACCTGTGCCTTTGCAGCTTTGAGAATCACGCGCCCAGCTCCCTGACGACTTCAGCTCATAATAAGCCTGCCCTCCGTTCTGTGGCAACTTGGACTGTCGCCCTGCCTAGGCGCTCCGCACTCAGTGCATGTGAGTTCGTCTTCGCATCCGCTTTCCCTGCTCGGCCTCCAGCACCTCCCAGTCGTTTGCGCGCACTGCACCTGTGTGCACCTGCGCCATCATGCATGTGCTCTCCATTGTGCGCTGCATCCTCATATCTTCAGTGCCATTCTGGGCAGAGCAGCACGCCTGGGGTTTCACATAGTCTGTCACACAGCCCGTGAAGACTGTGCGCTGACGCCTTCAACACAGGTGCGTGGCCACTGCTGCGAGCATCACCTGGCCTCAAACTGCAGTTTTGTGCCTTTTCAGGCCGGTGTGCAGGTCCCTGCCGGACATGTAGCGGATGCTGCTGCCCCAGTGAGCTTCTTGCTGGACGGCTACCCTTTGCATTGAGCTTCATTGACTCATCCGCGGACCTCTGTGCACGCCCAGTTAGAGGCAAAGACGGCAGCCCTCTGTGAGGGTGCCACCATGCGCAATTGATGTATGGGAGCTGATGCCTTCTGATGTGCTGCATCAGGCTTCCTGAGAGTGCATTGTGCCGTGCCGCGTCTGCGGGATGGGCCGGCGGGGCGCGCATCATCCTGCAGTCATCCGCCAATGCCGGCCCCTCCGGCACCGCGCGGCATGCAGGTGCAGCTCAAACAGCTCAATATCCCGATGGAGTCCGCAATCAAGCACGATTGGTTCTGTCCAGCGGGTATAGAAGGTTCGACCGCACAATAGGCGACTAAGGTGCGCCGCACAGTTTCACAGACACACCAACGGCACTGTGTTTCAACTCCGGAGCTCTGAAGAGTGCAACGGTGGCAACCTGATCCTCCCGCTTGCACAGCGGGCCGTTGCATGATCGATCGTCGCTTGCCATGTTGTCCCGCTGAGGTGTACCATGCTCACTCAAGCGACCTGCAGACTGCGCAGGCTCTGAGAAAACACGAACCTATCCTCTTTCATCACTTCATACGGCTCTGCGAGCTACAGTTGGCTGACCTGCTTGATGATATCGCAGTTGCCAGCCGGACGGACTCCTCCTACGACCGTCCTCTCAGCCGCCCGCCTCTGCTCGATTTCATTGGCTTTCGCAGGCCACCGGCGAAGTGCGACATAACAAGCTAGGTGAGCCTGTACAACCAGAGCGAACGCGACGGTGACGCCCGGCACCTTTTATGCCGTGTTCCCCGTACTTTTGTGTCGTCCTACTATGCACCGTCCTTTTCGAATTCGCCCCGGCGCTTGCGATGGCAGGTGAGTTCACCTACGATAGCATGAGAAAGTTATAGAATGACTTTCTTTATTCTTGTAAGCGGCAGCTGCTCGTGGCGCCGCGTCGCAAGGCGTCCTGCATTGCCCTGACGGCCTTGACTCACCGTGATTGTTTGTGACGTCAGCAGTCTGCTGCATCGTTGGCGAAGCCGTTCCTGGCGCATCAGCCGCATCCTGAACCTGATCCGTGTCGTTTGGGCTCATGCTGTGGCTGCCTTTTGCTGCGCAGGTCGCGATGACGCGCTGCAGCGGCGCGCACGCCCTCGTGCTGGCCGGCCTGCTGCTGGCAGCGGTGGCGCATGGTCAGACCGTGCTGAACGCCCCTTACGGCGATGATCCCGGCTCCGTCCACTCCGGGCTCAACTTGGACGTGTCCACCGACGGCATCGGCACCTTCACCGGCCGCATCCTCACCTCCACCGCCGCCTCCGACTCCACCAGCCTGCTCGCGGACAACACCGACGCGTCCGGCTGGAGCGACACCTTCACGTGCGTGTCCCATTCCCCTGAAAGCATCTCATGGCAGATCTCAGCTTGGCTATATTTCTGGGCTTTTGCGCCGGCGCTCCTGCCCTGCTTTCTGCCGACGCCGACTGGCGGCGCACCCAGCCTGACTTCAGCTCGGTGCTTTCTTCTTCCCGCTGCGCTGGGCGCTGCTGCGCTGCAGCCGCAGCTGCTTGACACAGAGAGCTTGTGACTGAACCTAACGTTCTGACGTGCCTGCTACTCTGATGCGCAGGACCGCCAAGCTGCGGGGCGACATTCTCAATGGCGTCAACAATGCCCTCTCCATCGCCAGCCGCGTGACCGACACCATCATGCAGCCGTACCTGTGGCTGGCCGACACCAACGGCCAGGCCGTGTATAAGGTCGACACCGTCGCGGCCTCCGTTGTCGGCGCCTACGCCTCCCGCCCCTCTGGCGCGGCCGGCAATCCCCTCGCCTTCGCCGTCCTGCAGAACGGCGACGCCTTTGTGAGTCCCCAACCTTCTGGCATGCACAAGGGGTATGATGGCCAGACATCTGCTCCATCTGACGCTTGCTGGCTGCTCCCAGCAAGTCAGCCTGCATCCCTGTTCGCCTGCCCTGCTTGCTGCTAGTGTATCGAGCTGACGTTTGACTTTGACCAGCTCTTCCTTGTCGACGCACCGGCTGCTGGCAGCGCACTGCCTGCCCCATTTCAGCACACCCCTGATCCGCCGAAGCCACTGCCCGCAGGTCGGCAACGCCTTCACCTTCGGCGCGTCCGAGTCCGGATCGCTGACTAAGATCCAGGCCGACTCCACGACATGCGGCGCTGGCTCTACCTCCACCGGCCTCAGCAACATCCTCAGCTGGGCTTCCACTACCCCGTCCCTTGGCGACGCAACCGACAAGTGCATCAAGGGCTGGGCCAGCCTGGGCGACAACACTACGTCCATCGCCGCAATCGGCGCCGATGGCGCTGACAACGTGTACACGCTGGCCGTGAACGAGCAGACCCGCTTTGCCGGCTTCCTTAACATCTATGTTACCCCCCCCGGCGGGCACGGCGCCGGTGAGAACGGGAGGCTGGCAGCATTGCTGAATGACCTGCACGCTGATCTGGCCTTATGCCCACAGCTGCCATCACCTTCTGTCAGAATCCGTGATGCAGCGGCAGCAGCAAAGCAGAGGCGCAGGTAACACCCCAAACGTGATTTTGAGCCCTATTGATGGTACAACCTCCTGGTGTCTGCAGCAAGCGCTGGTCACCGGCTATGTGGACAGCAACCGCATCACGAATACTTTCCCCAATGCCACCGTCAACACCGCCACCAGCGACGGCCCCGGCGCCCCTGGCGGCTCTGGCCTCGGTGCGTCTTTTCACCTGTTTCAGGCTGTTTCCAGATCATTCAGATGCACCTGCAAGCTGCACTGTTGGAGCTGCATTCCTGCATGCCTCCCCCACATGCCGCATCTTCGCAAACTCGATGCCTGACCCCCCTGCAAGTGGGTTTCTCGCTGCATCAGGCGTGTTATTGCTGATTATTAATCGCTGCTGTGCCTCCCTGCAGTCATCGACAAGTGGGGCTACCTGTGGAGCGGCGGCGGCACCTACATCAAGGACTTCGGCGGCGCTGTGGGTCGCAAGCACATCGTCATCCGCATGAACACCCAGAACCCCGGCAACATCATGTTCTTCCCCGTGGCCCACGAGACCCAGGTGCGCTCAGATGCAATACCTCTGCTTGACACTATACATTGACCCTTGGCTGGCCATGCCCGCCCTTTCAGCTGGTATTTCCCTGGATTGTTGATCGATCCCCTGGGCGCGATCGGCCTCACGGTCGGAGCTGACGCCATCGGCACCACCGTCCTCATCGGCCTGAACGGCGCCACCGCCGGCGCCGCACCCATCAACCTCCTCACCAACCAGGCGCGCCCCTCCACGATGCCAGTTCCAGTCTTGCTCTCCAGCGAACTCGCGCGCAGCCTGTCATGGACAGCCAGGAGCCAGCTCGTGAAGGGACCCTGACTACATGCGCGTTCAGACAGCACCGCCCGCTGCACACCCAGCTGGAGTTCACACTGCACATTCTGCTTGTGCTGCAGGGCGCCTGCGGCGGCGACACCTGCTGCGAGGAGGGCAACTACAACACCGGCATCGCCGTCGCGCGCCAGACGGGCGAGGTGTACATCGCCAACGAGTGCCCCGCCGGCAGGGTCCTGCACCTGGACAGCAACGGCAACTTCCTCGAGGTCCTCAGCGTCGGCGCCTACCCCTCCGCCGTTCAGGTATGCACATTGCATGCGGCACGACTGTAGCGCCGCCCGGCCATAGATAGCTGCCCGGCTTTGCAAGAAACTGCAGCAGTTTGAGACGCCCCGCGCATCTCCACGGCTGCGCATCCCGCGTTCAGAGCCTGCGGCTGGGCTGCGCATCACTCCGGCAGTGTCATCTGCAGTGCCTGCCGTGCTGACCGTCGTGCCCCGCTGCCCGCAGGTCGATGCCAACGACAACATCTGGGTGCCCATCCTGGTGAACGCCGCCGCCAACACCACCGGCGGCGCGGGCGGCCAGTCCACCAAGCTGGTGACCATCGCGCCCGGAATCGGCAGCAGCCTCACCCCCACAGTTTCCCTCACCAGCCTGCCCTTCCTGGGCGGCATCGGCGACCAGACCGGCCGCTACACCGCGCAGCCGCCGGCGACCGGCACCTGGACCTGGGTGCACGACACCAATTACCCCGGTGCGTTTGCACCTTGGTTTTGCTGCTGGCGCCCCTGCATCTGGTCTTGCTCCCTCATGTGCGCCTACAAAAGGGATGCGCAATCCTGTGCGAACTGCCCGCTGCCTCGCCATGCTCCGTCATGACCACTCTCGCATCCTGTGCCCGGGCCTGACCGCGCCGCATTGCCCGCTTTGCTGCAGGCTTCGACAAGTGGAGCGGTGACGCGCACTCGAACCCGTCAGCTCTGTTCGCCGGCCTCAACTACACCACGCGGAACGCCAGCCTCCCCATCGACCCATCGCTCACCATCCTCGCCGACACCTCCACTACCGGCCTCGACGGCTCCTGGGCCGGCGCCCAGACCATCAACGACGCCTCCACCATCCTGTCCCTGGGCGCCGGCCGCTACATCCGGGTGCGCGCTTCCCCCTGGTGTAGGGTTTAGATGTTGGGAGAATACACTTATATACCTACTTCGCCACCAGTCAGCCACTACTGCTGCTCCCGCCGCCGCTGCGCCGCCGCTGCTGCTGCTGCTGCTGTCGCTGCTGCTGCTGCTGCTGCTGCTGCTGCTGCTGCTGCTGCTGCTGCTGCTGCTGCTGCTGCTGCTGTCGCCGCTGCTCCACCTGCCGCTGCTGCTGCTTCTGCCCTGCTGCTGCTGCTGCTGCTGCTGCTGCTGCTGCTGCTGCTGCTGCTGCTGCTGCTGCTGCTGCTGCTGCTGCGGCTGTGCGGGATGTTGCATGGCGAGGCTTGACTGTTCCTTTTTCTTCTGTACGAGCTTCCACACCATGCGCTCCGAGAAAGGTTTTTCGCTGACGCCTCCCCTCCCCTGTGCTGCGCAGTTCGTCGCCAGCTTCGTGCGCAGTAGCAAGCAGCTGCCGGAGATCGGTCCCCAGGCCTTTGGCGTCTCGCCGCTGCTGCAGCGGTTTTCGCTTCGGCCACGCAACAACTGGCCCACCGCCATCTGCGCAACCCAGACCGTGAACGCTGACATCCCGAATGACCAGGCGCGTCTGGCGGCCAGCTCCATGCCTTGTAATGCAATTCCCTCAGGAACATTAGGGTTTGGCGTCACAGCGGAGAAGTCCTGTTCCCATGCCGGCTGGCCCTTTCCTACTGCCTTCGATACATGGCTAGGCGAGCAGACACAGTGCCAGATACTGCGATGCCGAGCGTCCCAGTGATGCCTGCTGACGCCCGCCTGGTGGCCTCTTGACGCAGACGGACACAACGTACGGCACAGCCAACGGCGGCCGCATCTGCGGCGCCCCGCTGGACAACACCACGGCCGTCAACGCCGGCTCCCACGATCCCGACACGGCAGAAGGGGATTCCATTGTGTCCATCCAGCCGACCAGCGCCTTTTACAGTCCCAACAATTACACTCTGGTACGCCCCTACACCTCAATTGACTGAGAGTTGGCTCGCCTTGTGATGAAGTGCACATCCAGGGGCGTGATTTCAGGGGCGTGGCCATGCGTCCCAGACAATCTGCAAGCTGCCCGCCCGTCTGAGCCGCTCTGCCATTCCCCACCTGCAGCAATCGGCAGCGCAGCCGTGGACCCTGAACACCCTGACGGTGACGGACGTGCGGGGGCGACAGCGAGCACCTGTTACCGTTCGTGGGCTGTAGCGTCTCTTGCAGGGCAGCAAACTCAGGCAGAAACAAAGCACATTATTCAGGCAGATTGAGAATGCCGGAGCACTGCTCCGATCGCGCTGTGGCTGGGAGTTCTTCTTTGTGGCAGCCAAGCGGAAGGATCCTGCACCGGGTCCT
>JAABUW010005332.1_pt1 | contig 16771 bp, 14 predicted proteins | sample 5560081 | NCBI WGS metagenome assembly JAABUW01 (sample SAMN10711882, study PRJNA513363) | rock metagenome | isolation source: Antarctica rocks | place: Antarctica: Victoria Land, Knobhead sud | reverse complement strand
GATTGTGACTTCTTGTGAGCGAAGTGAAGACGTGTTCCATTAATGGGAACACGGAACTGCGGTAGTGTATCGTTGTAGAACGTCTCTTGGGAGCGCCAGTCGTATGATTCGAGCCAGTGGTCGATCAACGGTTCAAGATCGTTCTTCGAGACGCCGTGTTCGATGTGTTGCGGCGCGTTTCGAGGGTCTCGTGGTAAGCGTGTCAATTGCAGCTTCTGCCTGGTCAATTCGAGGTACTTCTGTGACACGCCCATGCGATAGGGTTGCACTGTGTTGTTGCTGGTGCTGGTCGGTGACAACGAGCTTGATGCCATTGCGGTCCGTACGTCTTCGTGGTGTTATCAGATCACGTCAATGTATTGGCGTTCGTTGTGTTCATCGATACGTGTAAATGCTCGCGAGACGCTGCGAATCGCGTCGACGACCGGCGCATTCGCAGTAGGGTTGATGGATTGATCCTCTGAGTAGATGCATCAAGCTACAAATGTTAGTGCCGTGGTTGACGGTGTAATAGCCATTGTGTATGATTGTCGCTCAGTATAGGCATTGACAGGTCGATTGCGACTGTCATCTTGAAGGTAGTTCGCGACTGTATATCATCAATAGGAGTCGAAGTTAGTAGGATATCCTGACCTTGCACGGGCCATGAGATTGCACTGCTACTCCAGATAACGAGTGCTTGTCGATAGGAGTCGTCGTAAGAGCACAGCCGAAGATTCGGGGCTTCCGTGGTGCATGACACTTGGGAGCCATTGTGAATTTCATGCTGTAGTCGATATCTTGAAGCACAGCGAAGAACCTGATTGGCCAAACCAGAATTGAAAGAGCATGCACGACTGCCGATCGTAAGCCTGTTCCTGGTCGCCTCAGCCACGAGTTCGCCACAGATGCACCGCCACGGCTTTGGAAGGTCTAGATCTCATGGAACGCTCCGTGAGAATATAGCTAGTACTCCCAGTGAAGACTTCGCTGCCGAGTTGGTCGTACACTCCAGGATTGAGATAGCAGTTCTCGGGCGTCTGGAAGCCCTCTAAGCGAGAAGTCCATCACGTCGTGGCATTCTGTGCGTACGGTGGCCAGCTGAGATACCACCGCATGCCCAGGCACAGCCTTGAGTTTTATACATAGTGGAGACTGCTGTACGGACGCAGCTCCGCATCCTCGTGGAAGTAGTGTCGTGGCGTATCACGCTTCATCTTCGCGGCAAGTCGACTTGGGATTCTAGCCCCAGCGAAGGACGAAGGGCATTTGGTTTCCGCGTTCCATCGGTAGGCCATGGTTCATCGCGGTCTTGCGCCCATGTAGCAGTGAGCAATACACATACTGCGGACTCGTAACTCTAGGATCAGTCGGTTATCCGTGAAGGTGCGTCCAGCAGTCATCATGGTGGATATTCGTGGTGAAGAAGGTGTAGCCGAGTGAAAGTGAATGTCGACGCTCGGACCAAAGCTTAATTGCGGAGAGCGACTTCACCTCCGAGCTTTACCAATTCCACCACCACACAACATGAGCATCTCACAATAACAACACCACTCCACCATGGCCTCACCGCCAGGCTCAGCAGCCACCTCACCACCCGGCCCTTCACCCCTCGCTCTGCCCCGCCAACGACCCACCCTCGCCTTGCCCGGAGGAGGACACATTAGCCGCAAGCCATCAATCGCAAGCGCATCATCCGCCCACCCCCTCCGCCAGACCTCTTTCCCACCCGACAGTCTCGAAGCCCAGCACGCAGCGGCTAACGCAGCAAGGAGCACGGCACGTTTCTCGCCGTCGCAGGCGTCACAAGGTAGTCTCGATGACTTCAGCGACAGCGAGCTCGTGTCCGCGATCAGCGGTCCCGCCGGACCGGGAGAAGAGGGATCTGCGAGGAAGCGAAAGAGGGGTGAGAGGGGTGGCAAGCGAGGGAGGCCTAGCAAGCGCGGGACGGGGAGGACGGGGAGTGCGAGTTTGATGAATGGAGAGGACGGTGGGACGCCGGCTACAAGACGTGGCGCGCCGTCAGTGATCACAGCGGACAACGCGGACGATGAAGATGACGAGGACGATGATGCTGCCGCTGGTGGTCGCGCTGCGCTTTATGAGGGCGGGCAGATGACTGCTGCGGAGTATGAGACGGATAGCAAAGCGAAAGCTATGTTCCGGCAATACGTTGATAAGGTCGACTCGGAGCCGCTTACGGCGCCCGGCCGCGATGGCTTGACGAAAAAAGATATGGGCGATCGCTACGACGTCTATAACCGCGCGAAGCTCAAGACGAGTGATGTGAGGAGGCTGGTGAATCAAACACTCTCACAATCTGTGCCCGCTAATGTCGTCACGGTTGTGAGCTCGTATACGAAGATGTTTGCGGGTATTCTGATTGAGCAGGCGCGGGAGGTGCAGGCGGAGTGGATGGCGGTGGAGAAGAAGAGGGCGGATGATGAGGCGAATCCGGCGTATAAGCGGCTGAGACGGATGGATGCGGAGGTCGAAGTGCCAGCTCAGGTCAACGGAGACGAGGATGCACGGCCAAAGTCATCCGGCAGTGATCGATTGAGCGCTATCGTGAAGAAGGAGCAGAGCTCGACTCCCACGGAAGCAGGAACTCAGCCCAACGGACACGTACCCGAGGAGACGAGCGAAGACGGGGAAGGAGTATACCCAGGTGGTGCTGGCGGCTTGAGCACGTCGATCGAAGAGTGCGACCGAGGACCACTGCTACCAGATCATCTCCGCGAAGCATTACGGCGGTACAAGAAGTCGCGCAAAGGCGGCACTGTCGGGTTCACAGGCTTGAGCTTGGAAGGGCGAGAGATGGCAGCGCCGCGGACTGGTGGCAGACGTCTGTTTCGGTGAACGGGCAAAGTGCTTGAAAGCATGAAAAGGACCCCACGAGCGACATGTTTTAGCGATGGCGCTGGGAGCTGTTATTGATATCAGAGATTCGGCGTCTGCTGAGGTAGCAACATGTGGCACTGATGCCTTACACCACATTTCTGGCTCCATCAGCAAGCATGCTTTCCGCTTCGCTCGAGTCCTGCCGTTCCAAGTACAGCTGATTAATGCTGTACAGCAAGGTCGCCCATAAGATACATTCCCTCCATCTTTTGAGTTGGTACAGAAGATGGAGTTGGTACAGTGTTGGCGAATTATGCAACAGAAACAAACACCCATTTCTTATCGGCCTTGCTAGCGCCGACCTGGGCGAAGTGCTCGCCGAGCGTGGCTTTGATGGCCTCGTTAGTGATCTTTGGGAACCTGTTAAGATGTCAGCACCCGCACTAATGCTTGAAATGGTGGGCTATAATCGTACCTGGCCTTCAGTCCCTTGAGGATGTCCGCTTTACTCAATTGGCTTCCTACAACAGCGTCCTTGAACTCATCCAGATCCTCCTTGCTCAAAGCCTTCGGCGGCGCTTTTGGCTTCACTTTCGAGCTCTGTGTGGCGGGAACACTTGTGATAGGCCCTTTCATGCCTTCAGCTGCACCCACGAGCAGGTGGTCGAGAGTGGCGTTCGTGTTGGTCCGTGGTTGGAGCGGAGGACGTGGCGGAGCCATTGCGCCGGACTGAAGTGTCTCAGATGGCTCCACCGTCAAGGTTACAGCGGGCACTGAAGCAGTCTTATCCCAGTACTCGGTCGAGAAGGGGTCGATTGTGGTGCCAGAAAAGCCAGGTAGGAGAACACCGATCCGCATATCGTTCAGGAAAGCCGTCGGAACGTCGCATTCGATACTCGGCACGATCTTGCACATCTTGTCCTCCCAACAGAGGCCGGTAGAAGCAGGTACCAAATCTCCAGTGATCATCTTGCGCTTGTTCTTAGCATCCTCTTCGTCGTCCAGGAATTCATCCATCTCGTTGGCATCGCCCTGGCTCTCGGCCTCATCTTCGTCCTCAACACATTCGTCGTCGCCTTCATCAGGTTCTTCCCACTCGGCCTCTGAATCGTAGTCGTAATCTGTATCGGGCCTCGCACGAGCCATGGGAGCACGACGAAGCTTCGTCGCTATCCGTGGCGAGCGTATCTTGCTGTATGTGCCGAAATACGGCGGTCGAACATCTTCCGGAAACTCCAGATACCGCTGTTGGACAGCTTGCAGAGCAGCCATCGGATTGGCGGGTGTTTCGTCCTTCGTCAGGTCGACAGGCTGTCTCAGTGTGCCTTGGATCTGGTCGACGAGCTGACGTGTGCTCGGGGTAGGCGCGCCTCGAACGTAGTTCGCCGCGTCTGCGCGAAGACACTCCAGGCTATCGTACGAATTGATGATACCGAGGTCGTACCTCTCCTGTAGCGATGGGTCTGCCAACTCGCGGTCAAAAGCACCTTGAGCAGCTTCGGGGTCGTCGGGTAGATCTGCGGACGCCATTGAGCAGTTGGCCTTGAGTACGAAAGGCAAGAAATAGCTTTTGTAGTCAGATTTGATGGGTTTTGCGGGAGTCCTGCTGGCCGCCACAGGCTGTGATGCACCACCTCTGCAGGGCGACTGTGATGGTCGAATCAAGTCGGCAACAGCATCGAATGGCTCGAGAGACAACGACTTCCTCCTAGCTTTAGTCGATTGACCCTCGCCATCGTCAGACTGCTTGATAGGCGTGGCGGGTTTCTGGAAAAAGGCTCCCAGTCTCATCTGAGCTCGTTCTTTCTTTAGCTTCTCCTGTGCCTTGCGCTCTTCTTCAACCTCCTTCTCACGCTTCTTAGCATCACGGTCCTCCGCCTTCTTCCTCTTCTCCTCATCTTTCACCCGCTTCTCTTCTTCACGCTTGGCTTTCTGAATGGCCCTCTCCGCGTCTTTCGCGTCCTTTTCCTTTTTCTGCAGATCCTTCTCGGCCGGAGTCAGCTTTCGCCTTTTCGCTGGACGCGTGGAAGAGCTGGGGGTCCCGGCAGGCACAGCCGGGGCGTTCTGCACGACATTGCTGCTGGTGATCTCCACACTGCTCAACGCTGAACTGCTCGGGGCTGGCGATCCTTCTCGGCCTGGAGCATCGGTGGTACATGGTGGACTCGCATTGCTCGATCCATCTGTATCCGGTGGCGTGGGCAAGAATTGTGTTCCTTTTAGATTGAGCAGCGTCTTGTCCTCGACCTCATCGTCTGGTGCTGCTCGTTTGCGTGTTTTTGGTGACGATGTGGCTGACTCGATGTCGTCCATGTTGTACCGTAAGCGTCGACGAATGGTATAGCTTCACAAGACAAACTCAAGCAGTGATCGAGTCGACACACATGTACAGTTGATTGGGTGGTGGTGGCGTAGCTTCTCAAGCTCAATTCGGTCCAAGGCAGACGACGCGAGACTAACACGCTAAGAAAGCTGGACCCACTCCAATGCTCTCTTCCAAAATTCACTTTCGACTGCACTTCGACTTTCGAAAACACATCACTCCACTCGTGATCGGACAACGGCTCGTTGACGAGCTCAAGACGTCCAGATGGACGACGAAGACTTTGAAGACCTCTTCGCAGAGGCAGAAATGCTTGAAGGCTCATCACAAGAGTCACTAACCGAACAGCTTGCTGACGTTGATGTTATTGGCCGCATTGAAGATGTATTCGAAAGAGTCGTCAATGCTGTGTTACACGAAGACGAGCTCAGCCTCACGCTCAACAGACGGCCACGGGCTGTCCAGCAAGGTGTCCCTCACATTAACCATCGCAATGGCAAACTACGCTTCCCGGGGACGACTGCAGAAGAGGCGTGGAGGTTTAGTATGGTTGAGTCTTTGTGACCCAGTGTGCCGTCTGCTGACCGAACTCAGCTGTCGTCATTCGCATCCTTGAGCTGATGCATGAAGCACTTCGCACGGGTGTGGTCATCTCGAAAAGGTGACTGACCTGAACACGTGGACCCCTTCCTTCTACTTACAGACATAGGGACATCTACTACCGCGACCCGGCTCTCTTCGGCAGCCAAGCGCATGTTGACCGCTATGTGGACGACATTGCGTATACTTTCAGCGTGCCACGAGCATCACTGAACGTTGTCGCTGCAGCTAAAGGACTTCTCGCTGGAGCGGTTAGCTTTTGTCGCAGAGACGGCTCAATGTGCTGCGCATCCTCAGACAGAGATGGCATGCTCGTCCCCAGCCTCCGAGAGCTATTGTCATGCGACATGTCTAAGGTCAAGTGGATCCTGGTCATCGAGAAAGAGGCCACCTTTCGTTCCATTGCAGCATCCAGCTTCTGGGACATGATCGCAGCCGACGGTATCATCATGACTGGCAAAGGCTATCCTGACATTGCTACTCGAGCTATGCTGCGGTTCATGGGCACCGCTTCGCCTCAGAATGGTTTCGCTGCGCCTCCAGTATACGCTCTGGTTGACCTCGACCCGGACGGTCTGGCCATCATGTCCGTCTACAACTACGGTTCGGTCGCGCTCGCCCACGAAAGTGCCGAGCTGCGTGTACCAGGGCTCATGTGGCTTGGGCTTCGGCGAGAGAATATGCTGGTCGACGACGAGCCCGTACATACGAGCCAAGGACTGCTGAGCCTTACTGCGGGAGACCGACGGAAGGCAATGAAGATGCTGGAGCGCTGTGACGATCTCGAGATGCGATCTGCGCTGCAGTCAATGCTCATGATGAACACCAAGGCTGAGCTGCAGATTCTAGACTCGATCCCAGATGGCATGACGAATCTGTTGAGGCCTGGACTTGGTTACAGCTGAATGGGGGACTACCACCGGGTCCTGCTCAATTTATGATATATTGCTCATATACGGAATCATTGACCGCGTCACCTTGTTGTACAGCAGCAGAGCCTTCTACTGTCGTCACACGACATGTGTGTCACGAAAAACGTGGCACTCGGGACCAATATTGGTTTGAGGCACCTATAACAGACGCGACAGCGATGTCGAGACTTCATCACAACATAGATACCCATGTATAACGACAAAGTGATGTGCCGTCTAGCGTGCCTTCCCAGATTGGCTTTGGCAGCCAAGAGTCAATCTGAAACGGCTCAACTTCCTTGAAACGGTCGAGAATTTCAAAGTGAGACCTCGCCGGGGCGCCAAAGTCTTCGAGAGACGGTGTGCACAACTCGAGCGAGAACACATCAATATTCGAAGAAGGGTCAAATATTATCGGGAGGTGGTGTGTTTATACGACTGTAGGTGGTGCGATCATGTAAGGTACACATCCTGCTGCAGTCCAGATTGGCTCATCGGGCGTAGAATCAAGGCGGCGCTAAGAAGCACAGGGGCTTCCGACTTCAGCTCAAGACAGCTTCCGTAACGTGCCTGTCTACTGGCGCCAAGGGGTTGAAGACCAGACGCTGACTCTCCCGCGTGGCTTTGACAAGAGCGTTTCACGGCAGGCCAGCTCGCTTCTCCGGATCTCGCCATACAGGTGGGATCAGAAGACACTTCTCGTGATGGGCCATGGATCCTGAACTGTGACGAGGCCTCCAAAACGTCCTCATGACTCCCGTACGGAGCCGAAAGTCGACTGCGGCGCTACTGCTTGCGAATAGAGCCTCATTGTAGCACTACGTTTCGGCTGAGCTCGTGTTCGGGACCCCGGGCATGCCATTCTCGTGGACCACCCTCCCCCCAGAGCCCAAGCACCGTCCAGGCCCAAGTCGACGCAGGACCGGCCCAAAACGCCACCGCACGCGGGTAAGGTCACTGCGTCTTCCCCAGACCTCTTTCCCTAGCTTCCATATGTAGTCAAGGACATTCTCGTCGTCTCGACTTCGCTTTGCTTCCGCAGTCGACCACTTCGATTCCACAACCACACTCGTTTACTTGCATTTCTCGACGTCAGGCCACGTCGGTGTCAGGACCACTACTATACTTTCGTTCCTCTTTTCTTGTTAGACAGCATGCTGTCTTCATTCGTTCTTGCAGCGCTTGCCGCTTCGTTCTCCGTGGTTTCTGCTGCAAATGATACTGCTTGCGCTACTGGTATCTTCCCATCACTGGCATGTCTTACGAGCAACCGTGGTGCTGCATCGGTGTGCTCGAATGCGCCGCATCCCACGATTACCATCACTGTTACGACCACGACACTTGCCGTTGATTCGACGACGATCACTCAGAATGCGCAGACACAAGCCACAATTCGGACGACAGAAACAGAAATGTCCACCAAGACCGTCACTAGGTTAGAGTGATCCATCCTTTCCAAGTTCTGCCTCATACTAATAACATCACAGCGGTCCTGTCAAGACCATCACCACCACCCTCACAAAGCTCAACACCCTCAACGCCACCATATCAACCTACGTCCCCACCGGAACTCCCCTAGCCGGAGGCCTCCTACCGGCCCTCTGCCGCCCCTCTCGCGCCCTCTCTGCCCTTGGTAATCTCGGCGACGACATCCTACCTTCGGTCTGCGCCTGCCTCGGCCACAAGCTCATCACCTCGACCGAAACCGAAATGGTCACCGCCAAGCCCGTCCCAGTCACCTCCACCGCCGTCGAGGGCAACGCAGCTACCACAACAATCTTTCACATCGTCCGCGCGACCACCACACTCACAGTCCGACCTCTCAAAACCCTGACGAAGCACAAAACATCCTGCACCACCAACACCGTCACCCAGACATACGCCGCACCAACCTTCACCAAAGTCTATGGCCCACGAGCCGGATGTGCCGATACTGCGCCTGGAAAGCCGAAAGCGCTTGACGCGAGTATCACAAGTATGTTCAACGCTACGCAGGAATGTCAGGGGTTGTGCGAGCAAGACGCCAAGTGCTCGTTCGTGTATATCCAGCGTTTGTTCTCCGAGAGCAATGGGAAGCCGTACTTCGGCTGCACATTCAACCCGGAGCACCTGGATGCTGAGACAGATTTAGATTGCCAGAGGAAGGCTGGGATTTATGGGGTGGCTGTTGGGTATGATGCGTATGAGCGTGGGACTGAGCCGTTGGTGGTTTAGGACGACGATTCTTTTCTTGGAGTGTATTGGTAGAAATATATCAGCGTAGGCGCGGGGAGCTGGACGAAACATATTTGGAAGATTTTGGCAGGAGTGCATCCACCTTTCATTTCCATTAAGTTCTGTGCGTCGATGCCAGTGGGAGGCGATCTGCCTATGCGGACTTCGCTACTAACGCTTGGCCTCCAAAATCCACCCATCACATGCAGCATGAAGATCGCGCCCAGCATCACCTCCGCGGTCCAGCCTAACTCCTGTCAAATGTGTGAAGCTAATGCATCCACACCACAAGAAGCGCTACGACTTGTAGAAGTCCAACCGCTTTTTCTCTTTCTTTGCTCGCCGCTTGTCCGCCAACTCCTTGATCTGCTTCTTCGACAGCTTCTCGTTCCGCCGCTCCTCCTTCAACGACTTCCCGTTGTGCGAATTCGCTGCCGCATCCACGTCGTAGTACGCACTCATCTGTCGTCCGGACTTGTTGAAGTCGTTGTGTCGTTCTGCAGACTGCTCGCCGGTCTGAAAGTTGCCAGTGAAGCGGTTGAAAGTACCTGCTACGTTGTAGGCGCCGTCGCTGGATGGGACCTGGCTGGTAATGCCTTGTGCAGCCATGGCTTCTTCTTCGCGTTTCTGATTGTGGTACTGGGCGTACGGAGCGTTTGGGTCGTACGTTCCGTGGATCTTAGGGTTGTAGCCGTAGTACTCTGGGTCGGGCTGGTTTGGTGTTGGTTGCGTGGAAGACTGCTGGAGGCCGGCTGGGTCTAGTTGTTGTTTTTCGGCGTCCCATAGCCAGTATGGTTCCTTCGGCTCCTCCCATCGCGACTCCTGGGTGTCCATCTGAAGGTAGTAATGGTCTCGTCCTCCGAACTGCGAAGGGTCGACGAAGCACTTGCACCAGCGATACTTCTGGACTTGCTGCTCGTGCGTATCTTCTTGCGTCTCGCCTTCTTCTAAGTCATCCTGTCGTTGTAGCTACCAGATTAGTACGATGCGGGTGGCGATGTTCTTTTGACCCAAAACGATGAGAAAGGTGTTCATGTTGAGGTATGGAACGAAAGACCAATATGAGTGGGACAGTCCACTCTCAGTTTTACTCACTGCTGCATCTTGCTCAGTCGTTGCTTCGGCCTAATAGCTGTCAGCAAGATGGTAAGGTTAAGATATGATTTATATTGGTCGCGATTCGTGACGCAACAGAGCATAAGTGTCGCATGCGTGGAATCGACTACATCGGGGTTCAAAGGAGCCAGTGGTTACAGGCTTCACTGTAGGCGTGTTGCTTCAAACATACCTCTTTACTGCTGGGTTCGTGGGAATCCGAAGCAGTGGACTCTTCCTTTGCATATGATGTCGAATCTGGGGCGGCCTCGCTGGCCTTCGGCTTATTAGCGGCTTGTTGGAGGAGGGCTTTCTCGAGACGTCTAGCGAATTCTTCTGGGTCTGGGTTACGGGCAGTGGTTTTCGTGACTCGACGGCGAGACTGGTGGTGGCGAGCAGTTCTGGTATTGAAAGCACATACCTCGATCGGATCAGAGGCTGCACCCTTGATCTTGAAGCCTAATTCGTCAGCCATGTTTCTTAGGGATACGTATCAACGGCTGGCTATGATGGCTGTTGGCTGGCGAGAGAAAGAAAGCGGCCTTGAAAGTGAAAGTTTGAAGTCTGGATTCGTGGTCGGAGGGTTGTTATTTATAGTCGTGGCATTGTTTATGAACCAAGTTCCGATCTCGAGATTCAAGAGCTCCGAGGACCGCTCGACCTCTGTACCACTAAGCCATGCTGTAATGGCGGCAGCGCCAGTACTCGTGCGCGAGTACACGACCGAGCGTATGCCTTTACTACGACCACGGACGAGCCCGACCAAGTCCCTCCCTCCGGTTGCGTCTTTCGCGTTCGCAGACATCCTCCGAGCAGCAGATGGACCCGGCTTTCAATCCGCGATCGATGGCATCGCTGAGATAGCTGCCAAAAGCCGAATGAGTCTAGCCGACGAGTATGCTTCACACATGCCACCGCTTGGGACCATCACCGCCACCACACCAGCAGCGGTTCGAACACAGTTACACGTAACCAGACCTGGCATGCGGAGAGCCCTCACCAGTGTGCCGGAGGGCAGCTCAGGGAGTAGCGAGGGCAGTCGTTTGAGTAAGAAGAAGCGGACTGGATTGTTCAACTTCAGGAGGCAGCGGGAAGAGCAGAATAAGCCTCTCCGAACCATCAGGATTGGAAGCATGGGTCGGACGATATCTGTCGGAGGCACCACCGCTCTTGCTACCATGCTGGAAGACAGTGCCATTACACCTATTCGCGGCCTCGAGAACGATGCCCCTAGAGCGACAGGCACACCGACTACACGACGCCGAAGCCTTGCAGAGTCGTCTCTCCAACGCCTACTCGGTCACGGCCAACTACCGGACTGAAGTGTTGTGCTGAACATTGAAACATCACAAACGAACGGCGCTTCGCAGCGATATCCCGCAAGACCATAGTCTCTCCGAACCTCACGCCTTCCAGCTCGTCGATGAAACTTGAGTGGCTACGTGCTTCCGGTATGGCCAATTATGCTTGATGAAAAGCTTTGAATGGTCTCGAGGTCCAGCAGTCCCCGACGGTTCGCATCAGAGTACTTGTCGGAAAGCACAGTACGCTAAGCGACCAGATATGCTCTCGAGTCTCCAGTCCACCACATCCAATGCTGCACGCCTATATGTGCACATTCGCTGATGGTCTGATGACGGAGACTTCTCCTACCGGCCGGAACTTTCTCTCTGTTGTGCTCGTGGCTCGTGGCGGGCGCTAGGACTGACGATGCGTGATACCGGGATGTGGAATTAAGTCCTGCGAGACGTCTCCACGCGAGAGTGAAGGGCCAAAATAACGAGGGACGTGATATGCATTGTGTTCAGATGCTTGGTTAGGAAGTTCGAGCACCTGCTAGGCGAATGTTCTGGAAAATTGTAGTGTGACAACCAATTGGTGCCACGCTACATCATTTGCATGATGCATCTACCACTGTCCTTCACCTTCGTAATTTAGGAAGCGATGAAATCGAAATCGAGATAGAGAGCCAAGATTTCCAAAACAGATGCCAAGCCGCTAATTTTCGGCACACCGAACCTCAAATCTCAAGCTTGACCACATCTTCAAGTCTCCAACGAGGAAGTCGACAACCACAACACCACAGTCGCCCATCATGACGAGCCGTCCCACCGTGACCGTTCACGGCGCCGATGGCGACCCAAGCAATGACACCCACCCACTCCCCAGCGTGTTCAAGGCACCAATCCGTCCAGACATCGTCCAGTATGCGCAAACCCACCAGAATCAGTGAAATATGGCAGGAGCTGATAACGTGACAGGATGGTGCACACCGGCATGGCCAAGAACAAGAGGCAGCCGTACTCCGTGAGCGAGAAGGCGGGTCACCAGACGAGTGCTGAGTCCTGGGGTACCGGTACGTGAAATACATGTGAAGATTGTGGCATTGGAAAGCGCAGAAAGACTTGGTCTATGGCGGAACAATGTGATACTGGATAAACACTAACATACTACAGGCCGCGCTGTCGCCCGTATCCCGCGTGTCTCTGGTGGTGGTACTCATCGTGCCGGCCAGGCTGCATTCGGCAACATGTGTCGCTCCGGACGCATGTTCGCACCCACCAAGATCTGGCGCAAGTGGCACCAGAAGATCAACCTCGGCCAGAAGCGTTTCGCCACCGCATCTGCCATCGCCGCATCTTCCTCCGCCGCTCTCCTGCTTGCTCGTGGCCACCACATCTCCACCGTCCCGGAAGTCCCACTCGTCATCTCCAGCACAGCTTTCGAGGCTGGTGCGCTTCGCAAGACCTCGGCTGCTGTGAAGATCCTCCACGCCGTCGGTGCTGGCCCAGATGTTGAGAAGGTCAAGAACTCGCGCAAGCTCCGTGCCGGCAAGGGTAAGCTCAGAGGCCGGAGGCACAGGCAGCGCCGTGGACCACTTGTCGTCTACGACCCGGCGAAGGATGGCAAGGAGATGGCTTTGGCCTTCCGCAACATCGCTGGCGTCGAGACCTGCTCCGTCTACGCGCTCAACCTTCTCCAGCTCGCACCAGGAGGTCATCTAGGCCGCTTCGTCGTCTGGACCTCTTCCGCATTCGCCGCCCTCGACGACGTCTACGGCAGCACCACCGAGCCAAGCGAGCTCAAGCGCGACTTCCTCATCCCATCCAACCTCGTCTCACAGCCAGACATCACTAAGCTCATCAACAGCTCCGAGGTGCAGAGCGTGCTCCGGCCAGTTCGTGGTGGTGCGATCACGAAGCGTGGTACTGTGCAGAAGAAGAACCCGCTCCGCAACAAGCAGGTTCTGCTGCGCCTCAACCCGTACGCTGCCGTGTACGCGAAGGAGGGTCTAGGTCACGCGAAGGTCAAGGGGGAGAAGCCTGTGCCGCTGGACGAGGTGTTCGAGGCTGCGTTGATGGAGAACTGAGCGTTTCACACGAACAGTAGGCGTTTCGAGGAAGCGCATGTGCGTGAGGATTCGATGAAGAAGGCTTCAGCTCAGCTAAGTTACTTCTCGTCGCTCACAACGAACAATTGATGCATGTGTTTAATTACCCGTCCCCGATTCCACTCTCTGTCTTGATGCTTGTAGCATGCGTTTGGCTTCACCAGGTGACATGTGCTGATGCTATCACGTGGAGGTGGTTTCACCCGGACACTAATAAAATTCGTTTTCGCTACTGACTCAGCCGAAGAAATCGTCCAACTTCGCAGCTCTGTAACAGGAGTTCATCTTGCAATCATCCATCTCGGCGCACGAACGCCATCATGGACCAAGTCAAGGAGATCGCAAAGTCAGGATCTCCTCTTCGCCACTTGGGAAGATGGCACTAATAGCCTCTCTAGACGTTTCAGCGTCGACGACCACCTCATTACCATCGCATTGGGCGACGACAACAACTCCGTCTACTCGGTCCAGAAGGCGGTGCTTTGCACTGCTTCAAGCTACTTCACAAAGGCATTCGATGGGTCGTTCTCGGAGTCGAAGGAGCGCACACTTAAGCTCCCCGGATGCAATTCCACCACTTTCGAATTGTTCTTGTACCGGCTATGCCACCAGAAACTACCGGAGAAGATGTACGATGATGATTTCGAGACCTGCGAACCTTGTGGCGTGCAGCCCGCTTTGGTCCAGCTCTGGTACTTCGCTGATGCCTACCTCATGCCCAAGCTCCAGAACGAGTCTTTGTGTCGCCTACACGATTGCTTCTCTGCAGGTTTTTATGTAAGACGCATGAGGATGGCCACGATGAAGCTGGCAATCGAGAAAGTCCCGCGCACATCTAAACCGTGGGAGCTCATACTCGACTGTGTGGCCCGCGACTACAGCGAATGTGATGATGCTCTTGGCACGGGTGGAGATGAATTCCTTCATGGACAGCCGGACATCTTAATTGCCATCACCGAGAGGCTGCGGGCTCGGTCAAGATTCTCGGGCCTGAATCGACCAGATCTAGGTCCGTGTTACGGCTATAGGGTGGCGGAGGATTGACCGGCGCCTAGGGGATGCGATTTGCGTGGGCAAAAGTGGAGCAGTGCGGTGTTCAGAAATATGGTGATATAGGGTGCGTGTCAATCACAGATTCGAATGGCTGTGGTAGGATCAGCGGCTTGGAGATGAGTAGGATGGGCGAGAGCATCAAATGCCGCGGTCTAGCAGATGGACAGCAATCCTCAATCGGGAAACAGTAGGTCTCGGTTGCACTATCGAATGTGGGACCGCTTGCTCTTTCTTCAGATGGGAGATTCATCAATCTCGCGAATGACAAGCCGGGACAATCGTTGCATGTTCCCTCCTGGTGAGTCGTTAAGAGAGGTGAGTAGGAGTTTCAAATGGACGTATCAAACTCGTTCGCTGAGCGGAGCAGGTCTAAATCTGCTGAGAGGGCTGATCATTTGTTCCATAGTTTGAGTTGGAGGCTGACGTTGATATCTTTGTGCTGTCACATGAAAGTGACCAAAGCGGACTAGTGACAACTTTCAATCTAGCAGACTTTCACAAAGTTCGCAGCCTTTTACACCTGCCATACATCGCAACGCACATACCCTTGGCTGAGCGTAAGTCGGTCCTCACCATGGGCTACGCAACCGATTTCGCGGAGTGGGTATTGCCGTCACCTTGTGAAAAGAGCGATGCTAATGTGACAGCAGGCAATTCAAGGCCGGCGGCGACGTCGTCACCATCACTCTCGACGACAGCGAGACCACCTACTCAGTCCAAAAGGCTCTGCTGTGTGCCGGCTCTGGCCAAGAATGATGTGGCGTGGTGCTGTCCAGAGCACCTGGAGGCCTCCAGCTAGAGCCGCTCGACTGCTCAAGCAACACAAGCACGCAGGTTGTGGACCCTCGCCTGCATACCGGCTTCCCACCTTCAGCTCATCGTCACATTCCCGCTTCTCCTTCGCGTTAGTCGCCACCATGGACAAGTTAGCAAAGTTCGTCAAGTGAGTACCCACCGCCTGCATATTTCTTCCAACAGTCATGCTGACAAGCACAGGCGCTTCGAAACCGGCAACGACATGGTCACCATCATCCTCGAAGACGAACCAAATACCAACTTTACCGTGTCGAAGACGCTGCTCTGCAATGCATCGAAAACGTCCCAGAAAGAGCTAGCTGGTGAGGATGGTCAGCACGTCTTCAAAATTCAGTCTGGACACGACAGAGCCACCTTCGAGCTCTTCCTCTACTGGCTTTACGGCCGCAACCTGGAGACGGAGTTCTGGAAGACGAGAGCTGAGAGGAAGAGTGCAGTTGAAGGTTCTGCGAAGGAACTTGTCAGGCTTTGGGGCTTTGCAGACATGCACAAGCTGCCAAGCCAACAGAACCTGGCCATGCGGCTGTATCTGGTGTATCTGAAGTCCGCCCTTGTCGACCGCGAGACGCTGCAGTCTGCCATCGACACCACGCACATCGACTCCATGATCGTGAAGGCGGTGTTGTACCGGATGGTTTTTGATTGTCGCACTAATTATGACGAGGACGAGGAGCTGGCCGGGGTGGGCGACATACCGGGGGTTCTTGCTCGAGTGCTCAAGGCGGCCGGGACGGTGCAGTTCGCGGTTCCGGGAGGTCGTTTCACATCATTGACGAGCTCAATGAGGAAAACTTCATGGTAGACGAGGCTGAAGTTGCTCTTTGAGGACAACGAAGGCTGCAGGTATGCCGAACAGACGGAGTGATGGGATGGAGAGTGTTGCTGGCGATGGGAATGTCGGCGCAGGAGGGCGACGTGGGGGTGGAGATGGTGTTTCTCTGCTCTACATCAGCGGCAATTGTATCTATCCAGTATGCACTTCCCTCTGAAAACGCCTCGCTATGCAACAGAGACCTCCATATGTTACAAGTCGCTCGAAATGCTGAACCTCCACCAGACATCGGCCAATCGTAGCAAGAATTCACTTTTTGTCCTTGTCCGCAAAATCCGACGCCTGCATATTCCGTGTCATCGACGGCAGTTTGACCTGCACACATGACTTATCAGCAAACTCGTAATACCACCCGTGCAATAATAAGCATAACTCACCACCAGCCCATCCAACTCCCTACTCATAGAAACCTGACACCCCAACCGACTCGTCTCCGTCAACCCAAACGCCAGATCCAACATATCGTTCTCATCGTCGCTCGGCTCCTCCATCTTGTCGTACATATCATCTCCCTCCACGATTATATGGCACGTACTGCAGGCGCAACTTCCACCGCATGCGCCTTCCATTTCTAGGTCGTTGGCTTGCGCTATGTCGAGCAGGTTGTCGCCGTCGCCGACTTCGAAGGTGTGGCGGGAGTTGTCTTTGTCGACGAAGGTTACGTGGCGTTCTTGGCCCGGTTTGGGAGGGGTGAGGTCGCCGTGGTGGTGGGGGGT